>Ga0154692_178_pt11 | contig 16702 bp, 10 predicted proteins | sample Rifle2008BG13ft_FD_116121 | JGI IMG/M metagenome (GOLD analysis project Ga0154692, IMG submission 116121) | Spirochaetes bacterium RBG_13_51_14
TCGATAAGAGGCCATCCTGAAAAAACAGAGAGGAAATGATACAGATAATTATAATCGCTCGCGCCCTGATCATCATCGGATTAAAATATAATTGTCAATTTTATACATAAAACAATCAACCGCTAATAAAGTCAACTTAGTTATGGGCACATTCAAAAACTGCTTTATCATTTTTAATACAAAGAAAAAAAGCAGTTTTTACATTAAAAGTGCCCAATAGAAAACATCCTAAAACGGTTCTTAGAAGTTTCCATTTATCAAAATAAGGATTTCCCTTACGAAATGGAATCTACCAAATCAACGTCACCTCCGGGGGGGGGCTGCATTGTCAGATATTCAGGCAGGGAAATACGGATGCAATAGATTCTGTTTATGACGACTCGAACTTAAGAAATCCCACAGCACCGGCCAGCAGCACAATCAATATATCAACAATAAGGGTACCCTGGATACCGAAAACAGGGAGAAATACCATCACCGTGAGGAGCGAACCGGCGATAGAGCCGAAGTGATCCATTGAATCCAGCACTGACGCCGAAGCCATGTACGACTCGCTGCCGGCGGCGGCGAAAAGAGCTGGAAACACGGCCCCGCAGAGGAAAGAAAACAGGATGATGAGCGCCCAAAACAGGACGTCGATGTTCAATACGGTCTGGACCAGGACGAGGCCGAGTGACAGGGCTAACCCGGCCAGGATCAGCGGAAGTCTGATCCTGGTGCGGTTTGCCGTCAGGCTTCCCACCGTCAACCCCAGCATAAAGAGCGCGTTGATGAGCGATATCCGGTAATAAACAATGCCGTGAGAATTCTGATACAGCAGAATCATGACGAGCACGGCGGAAATGCTGACAAGGCCCGTGCAGTATATCACCGTACCGGCCGCCATATAGCGGGGACCGTACCTCCGCCGGACGTCCCCAAACACGATTACGCTCACCACGAGGATCAGGGCGGGAAGAAACAGAAAACCCCGTATCAGCGCATACAGGAGCGATTGCTCCCGGAAGGCCGTAAGAACGATACTCTTCCAGTAGGCCCCTGGCTTCAGATCGCGGTTACCGTCGACCTTTTTCACGGCTGAAGCCATGGACCGGTCAAAGTATCGGATCTGCGTCAACTCGAAGAACATCCTCAGCTCATCGGGAGAATAATTCTGGGTGATCTCCTTTTCGAGACGACCGGCGCGCAGCGGCAACCCCGCCTTGTACCGGTTGATAAGTTCGTCCACATCGCGCGGCAGCGCGCCCTTCGCCGCCGAGCCGATGAGGTACATGGTCTCGCCGGAGGTCTTCAGGTGCTCCGGGAACTCGGCGGCGAAAGAGCGGTAAATCGAGGCGATGAAATCGCGCAGGTCCTCCGACAGGTAGTTGCTGTAACCATGCAGCGATGTAACAAATATGCCCTGTTCGGAGAGATGCCTCTTGCAGAGGGAATAGAATTCACGGGTATAGAACCGGTTGAGCATGATGTTCTCGGGCGCCGGCGGAATGCTCACGATCATGTCAAAACGCTCACGGCTGCGTGACAGAAAATGCCGGAGGTCCTCTCGATACACCGAGAGGCGTTCGCCTTCAACCCCCGGGTAGAGCCGTGCTCTGAAAGGGTATACCGCGTCCCACAGCTCCGGATCAGGCTCGAAATATCTGATATGCCCGATGCCGGCGCTGATCAGGTTGTGCAGGAGTGATCCGGGACCCGATCCCATGAGAATCATCGTCCCGCGGTCCCGGCGGAGCGCGTTTATCAGATGGAAGAGTCCGCGCGCCTCGAACCGGTCCGGGAGGGTGTACATGAGTATGCCGTCGCCGTACACGCTCACCGTATCTCCGTAAGACTCCACCGCCACGGTCTGATACTTTGTCCGCTGGTAATGCACCAGCTTCCCCGCATGCGTCCGGTTCCACACCCGGGTGAAAATCTGATCTTCGATAGAACCGGAAAAGAAAATAAGCGAGAGCGGGACAAGGGCCAGCGGAATAAGCTTTTTATTCACAAGAGCACCGATGATGACGAAAGATGCGCACAACAGCCCGCAGGCTATGGCACAAGGATTGGCGATCTCGACCAGCACAAACGAAAAGGCGATTCCACCCGCGAAGGAGCCCATCGACTCGACATAAAACACCGTCCCGCCGGAGCGCTCTTTCATCTCGCCTGATACCAGCGCCACCAGGGGCGGGAAAAAGAACCCAACGAAAAAGCTCGCCGGCAGGGTGAGGAACAGGGCGAGGAGCAATTCAACGGAGATGGAATAAAAGGTCCCGACGGTTCGGGGAAAAATTATCTGCACCGCGTGGGCGCCGTACACTGAAACGGCCATCAGCACCGGCAGGAGCGCAGTCGAAAACAACACGCGCCGCTGAAGATCTGCATCAGCCGCGGTGGGGTTGAATCGCGCCCCCATAAAAATACCCAAAAACCAGGAGGAAAAAATCACACCGATGACGAGCTCGTTGCCGCGGCAGAGCGATAAAATCTCCCGGATGAGAAGAACCTGGACGAGGGCGGCCGCCAGCCCCATGAAGAAAGCGATGGCGAGAAGTCCGCGCCTCCTGCCGCCATTCACGCCCACACTCCGGGTATCCTGACGCCGCAGGAGGGGCATGCTCCATTTTTGATGCTGTTCACCACGTGGAAGTAACCGCTCCGCCGGATGATCATCGCACCGCAACCGTGGCAGAAGGTGTTTTCCCACTGGTGGCCGGGCACGTTCCCCACGTATGGATACCTGATCCCTTCATCCTTCGCGATCGTCCGACACCGCTCAAGCGTTGACACCGGTGTGGGCGGCAGGTTCTGGATCCTGTACATGGGGTGGAACCGGGTGAAATGCATGGGCACGTTTCCCGAAAGGTTTGTGCGCACCCAGGCGGTCATTTTCCTGATTTCCGCCTGCGAATCATTGAGCGACGGAATCACCAGCACCACGAGCTCGATCCATTTCCCCAGACCGTGAATGGACACAAGGTTTTCCTGTACCGCGGTGAGTCTGCCGCCGCAGATGTCGCTGTAGAACTTCTCCGTAAAGGCCTTGAGGTCGATCTTGACGGCGTCGAGATTCTGCGCCAGCATCTTCCCCGCCGCAGGCCGGATGTAGCCGTTTGATATGATGATGGATCTGATGCCCTTTGCGCGCGCAACGGCTGATGCGTCTATAATGTATTCGAACTGCACCGTCGGCTCGTTGTAGGTGTAGGCGATGACTCGTGAACCGGACTGCCGCGCCTTCTGCGAGAGATCGGCCGGGGTTATCTGCACGGCGTCCAGGTCTTCCGGGTTCGATTGCGACAGCTGCCAGTTCTGGCAGAACTTGCACGAAAGGTTGCATCCGGCTGTTGCGACAGAAAAAGCAGTGGAGCCGGGAAGAAAATGGAACATCGGCTTCTTCTCGATGGGGTCGACGTGGGATGCGGCTATCCGGGAATAGATGACAGTAAAAAGGCTCCCCCTGATATTCTTCCGCACGCGGCAGATGCCGCGTTCGCCCTCATCGAGCTGACAGCCGTTGGGACAGAGCGTGCATTCCACCGCAGTGCCCGCAAGGCGTCTCCACATCTTCGCCGGCTTCACGTAATAGTCTGTATGTGACTGGCAAAAGGTATCGGAGCAGCTGTCGAGCGGCAGGCTCCCCAGCGCCAGCAGGCAGAGGGAGCGGCCGCCCCGAATCAGGAATTCCCTCCGGTGCAGGGAATCATCGGTCAATCTAGTCATGTCTCATCCTCGCCGAAAATGACGGCCTGGAACCGGAAAATTTTCGTTTCGCCGTCTTTCCAGGCGCCCGGCGGGAGTCCCGCCTTCATGCAGGCGTGACCCAGGAAGGTACTGCGGTCCCATCCCTGCTCCACGGCAACCTGGGGCAGGAGCAGGCCCCGGTTCATTCCCCGCTCAATAATGATACCGTCCCTGCCGGCCTGTATCTCTTCCACGGAACGCATGCGCACGGGTTCCGTGAGGACCGATATTTCGATAGTTATCTGGTTCAGCTCTGCGGCGGTGAGCGGCTCGAATCGCGGGTCCTTGAACGCGGCATTGTACGAATTGTCGAGCACCGCCAGGATGATCGGTTTTATGCCGGTGGGATAGCCGACGCATCCCCGCAAGTCACCGCGACTCTTGATGGTCACGAACACGCCCCTCGTGGCCATGCAGTTTTTCGGGGCATCGGTAGGGAATATGCGGATACCCTTGCCCTTGTCAAGCCACGATCTGATGTTGTCGCGGGCGGCCTTCAGGAGGAATCTCTTGTCTTCCGGCGTCAGGGATGAGGCATCGCTGCCACCTTTAACAGCAACGCGGAGCGCTCCGTAAAAGAGTATGGCGGCGTAGCTCACGGAATTGGTGTAGTCGCCGGTTATACTACCTGACGTGTCGTATGCTGTTTTTTCACCCTTGAAGCCGGTTATCGGAAGAGCGAGTGCTACCCGTATCGGATTTCTTCCGCAGATAGTGATGCCGGTTCTGTCAACGTATCCGGTAAATCCCGGAAGGTCTTTTTTCACGATAAAATGAATGGCCGAATCATCAAGGTCCTTCAATTTTACCGCCGTGCTCTGACTCCCGGTATTTTTGAAGGGTTCATATCCGAAATTCGGCCCGAAGTGGGTAAAGTCGGAACTGATAATAAACAGTGGGCGTGTTCCCGAAACTGCGGATGCGATCTTTTCAGCAACACTTACGGCAGCAGCATCGTCAAGTTCTCCGATCAATATAGGAATTATGGATATATCGCCATTCAATCTGGCGCCGAATATCCGCTGAAGAAAGGGAAGATGTATTTCGATTGAATGCTCCTGATCAAAGGCGGCTGAATTATTTCTGAAATGGCTGTCAGCCATGAGGAGCTTAATCATTGTTGTATTCACTTTTACCTTACCCAGGGGCGTTTCAAAAAATTCCTCCTCAGGGAGATAGCAGCTATTAAAGGCATAGTAATGAGAAGGCCCCATGATAATGATAACATCGGGATTGATAAGACTTTTCCCCGTACTACCGATTAACCGGTAACCAGAGGCAGCAGTTTCCCCAGAATAAGCATATCCTGCATGGGGCAGAATCAGCAATAGCGGATCTCCATACCTATTCTTATTTGTTGAAGTGCCAAGAAGCCCATCAATCTGTCCGGCGAGCTCTTTCGTATCAGATGAATACCATCTTCCAGCAAGAACCGATTTCTTTATTTTCGCAGATGATTCTCTGGGGGAACATGATATAATCAGAGAAGTAATGATTATTATGTAGAATAAATTTTTATCGATCATATTTGCGTTATGTTATTATACATAAATATCAATCTTATTATTATAATTAAAATATACTAAAACAGCTTTAAAAATTAAGTTTGATGTTTAAATGTAATCAGTTTTTTGAGCAATCATTTAAATCAATCTGGATTTCAGTATTTGTACAGATATTTTATTGTGGTATAATGATTATATCAGATTGTTAATAATGTATGATATAAAAAATCAACTTTTTTTATTTTATCTTTAAGAATTATTTCTCTTTATATTAATTTTTAAACATAAATAAAATTTTATATATTTTTAAATAAATAAAAAAAAATAAGTTTTCCTACAATTTTTTTTACCGTTATAAGTATAAAAATGTATATTATTCAGCTACTTTCTAATTTCTAAAATTATATATTTTCATAATAATTATCCATTCAATTTTATGGATATTCTATTGATTTTGGTTATTTGTTATTATAAATAAAAAAAGTGATATTATATTGGACAAAAATTTTTTTTTGATTATATACATGAGTAATAATAAAAATAAACCCACCTGGGTGGGTTTATTTTGTTGACTTTTTTTATACACCATTGTATAATTAATACGGCACGAGGATTGATAATGATTCTATTTAGGGAATTTTATAACCGATACAATGTTATAATTATATTAAATATCAATATAGAGTGGAGGGTTATTATAAAATGAAGAATATCGCAAAATATCTATGCCTGATCACCTTCAGCATCATTTTTCTTCAAATCGGCTCATACGCTGCATCTATTGTACTTACAAACGGCGTGACGATCAAAGGAAAACTCGTTGCCAGAACCAATGAAGAGATAACCATACAGGACCCTGATACAAAGCAATACCGCGTTATAAAGGCTGTTTTCGTCCGCGACCTGATCCTTGATCCGGACGAACAGAACATCCAAGAAAAAAAAGTCAAAGGAAAAGACCTCAAGCTCAGGACAGGAGATACCGGAGAATCAAACCTTCTGTATATCCTGCAGCCAAGCGTCGGGGCGCTGCCCGGTATCGCCTACCCGGTCGGCAAGCTGGGCTCCAAGCTCAATCTGGGATACGGTGCGCATGCATTCTGCGATCTGCAGATGCCCATGAACATAAAGGCGACCTTTTTCAAAATACGGCTCGGTCTCTCCGTCGGTTTCATGTACCACGCAACTAAATCTACCGACGCCTCATCAAGCCTATCTATCATACCGATCATAGCATATACTAAATTTCAGTTTATCACCGATATCGGATTGAGGCCCTACGTGAAACTCGGCGGGGGCATCACTCCTGTTTTCGGCGGCGGATCGTCATTTGACCCGACCCTGGCGGCGGGCCTCGGCCTGGGATACGTGAACAATAAAATTCCGTATCTCGAGTTTTATTTCGAGGCCGGGATGATGATGGCCTTTGAAAGCGTCAGGGGCGATTTCATCACCGCCTCACTGGGAGTCGCTTACCGGTTCGGAGCGCCCACCATTATTACTGCCGAGAAAAAATAATTCAGCGTGATATTCAACCTTGTAAACAACCCTGGAGGATATATGAGTTACCGATCATTCACCATGTCCATAATAAAAGCGAAGAAGCAGAGAGGAGTGTTCCTCCACAAGATTGTTGCCTTCGCATTCGTACCGTTTCTCGCCTTCTCCCAAGCTGGGTGCAACGGTAAGGTGTTTTCGATCCTGTTCGATGACAAAACTTCTCAGTTGTTTCCGGCCGTGATCTCAAGCCTGAGAATCGTATCGCTATCGATAACACCGGCAACCCCAACCGTCCCCAGCGGCGTACCCCAGGACTTCAATGTAACCGCGACCCTGGGGAATGGAAAAATCCGCGCTCTTACGGAGAATGAATTGGAGCGCATTACCTGGTCATGGGATCCTTCCGGATCAACCACCCTGCTTGACATAACCAGCGTGGACATTCAAAATATCGGCATAAACAACCTTCCCCGCGTTACGCCGATAAAATCAGACTACAACGGGGGTGATGAAGAAATAACCCTCACTGCTAACCTAAACGATATTATCGCGACGGCCATTCTCACAATCAATGACGCGAACCTGGTATCCATCAACGTGACTCCGGGCACCGCCAGCATAACGCGCCTTGCAACCCAGCAATTCACCGCCAACGGGACCTATACCGATGGAAGCATCCACGACATCACCGACATCGTGAACTGGGACTCCAGCAATGATACGATTGCCACGGTGGACGCTCTCGGCAAGGCAACGGGCCAATACAACGGAGCCGGCACGGCAACCGCCACAATTACAGCTGACGACGGAGGAAGCATATCCGACTTCGCCACCCTTGACGTCACCGCCCCGACCCTGAGCAGCGTATCGGTATCACCCATAACCAGGACAATCGCCGAGGGGACGTACGTACAGTTCAGTGCAACGGCAATATATTCCAACAATACCACGCAGGACGTGACAGATTCGCCCAGTACCACATGGCAATGCCTCACTGGCGGCATTGCAACCATTGATTACGGCGGAACCAAGGGCTTGGCACGAGGCGATAATGCAGGCACCACCACGGTACGCGCTACCTTTGACGGCATAAACGGCGACGCGACCCTGGAAGTTTCCAGCGCAACCATGCAATACCTCGTCATCAGCGCGGCAGGCAACAAAACATCCATCGCAGACAGCACAAAGCTGCAGTTCACCGCGACCGGTGTTTTCTCCGACAATAGCACCCAGGATCTGACTGACGATCCGTATGTGGCATGGGGATCGACGGATCCGGATACAGCCGCGTTCGAATTCCTGCCCGGCGATCCGGCAGGTCTTATTACCGCTGTTGATCCGGGCGCCACGGTCGTCAGCGCCACCTATGATAACGGCGTAGACCCTGCCATTGATTCACAGGACTACGACCTCGTAGTGACAAGTGCCACTCTCTCGTCTATAACAATATCTCCCCAGGACCCGATTGCATACGTGATAGCCTACGGCACCACGCAGCAGTTCACAGTCACAGGCACCTTCAGCGACCTCACGACACAGGACCTGACAACGCAGGTTGACTGGTTCTCAAGCAATGAAACAATCGCCAGCATAGACGCCAACGGCCTGGCGAGCACGACAATATCGGTCGGCATTACGACCATCAGGGCCGATTATCCGAGGGGCGGCACCATGACACATACCGACGATACAGACCTCCAGGTTATTTCCATGCCGCTGATATCTATTACCATTACGCCATCGAGCAAAACAACGTACGTGGGAGAAACATTCCAGTACGCGGCCATGGGCACCTTTGACGATGGATCGAACACCTACAACATTGACATAACCAATCTTGTTCTCTGGTCATCAGACGATACGAATCTGAATGTCAGCAATTCATCCGGGAACCAAGGCCTTGCCACGCCGCTAAACGTCGGCGACGGCAGCGCCACGGTCACGGCAAGCCGCGGCGCGGTGACGAGCAACTCTTCGGTCGTTACCATCGCGGCTTCCGACACCACTGCGTCCACCATGATGAGCGCGCAGCTCCTCGTTGGAGACCGGGTGAAGGTTACCTTCTCCGAAGCGATGGATTACACTACGGCAATGGTCGCGGCAAACTACAAGGTGTTGACCAGCTCAACGGTCACGGGATCCTGCTCGACTGGGGACAACCTGCTGTTCGAAAACAACACTGGAACTATCAGCATCAGCTCGGTCGCGTTCTACACACAGTCCGTGTACATACTGCAGTTGGGTGCAGGCACGAGCAACACCGAGTACACGGTCATCGGCGACAGGGACGACCTGCGTGACGTGGCAGGAACGCCCAACGCCCTGGCATGCCCCAGCACCGCGACCTTCACCGGCATAGACACGGTCGATCCATACCTAGTGAGCATCGTCAATAGCGAACCGACGAAGATCATCGTCAATTACTCAGAGCCCATGACAACGGGCGGCGGAACATCGGCCGCGGACAATTCGAGCAACTACACCCTTACGGAAGATCCGACCAACGGCATCCCGGAAGATGATGTATCGATCACATCGATCACCACGGTTGATGAATCGACATTCATACTCAACCTTGACAAGTCGGCCCAGAGCATACAGTACAAGCTCACCGTGAACGCGGCGGTTACTGATCTGGCACCTACGCCGAATCCCATGGGCGCGCCGCTAGCGCTGACATTCATGGGCAACGAACAGCTCAAGGTCGTTTCAGCGGAGGCCATTGACCTGACCCATGTCAAGGTGACCTTCAGCAAGCCGGTCCTGTCAGGCAACGACGTCGCCAACAGCGCGGAATGCGACGATGCTACGGAATGCCATACCAAGTACAAGCTCTTCCCGCGCGGCGGCGGTGGAGCGGCGCTTCTGGGAGACATCACCTCAGCCGTGCGTGGTTCCGGTAACAAAACCAACACGGTCGTCCTGACCCACGCAAATGACCAAGAAGGATACGCCTATACGGTGGTGGCAGCCAACGACGAAAACGGTGACGGTTTTGACGACGAACCGGTCAGCATCAAGGCGGAGGCGGGCACGACCGATTACATGCAGGCTTCGCCCAAGGACCGCGCCACCTTCATCGGGCTTGGAGAAGTGATCGATTCCATCGATGACGGTGAGTATTTCACCGACCCATTCGCCGACGGATCTGTGTTTACCTGGTCATTCGTATATGGGAACAGGGTATATCTCGGGACCAACGACCATAACAGCGCGGCCTTCAGGTTCGATCCGACCGGTTTGAACTCCGTGCTGGTAACGTTCGACTTCGTTGACGGCATTATTACGTCGCCATTGTGTCCCGCCTCCACCATGTACGGATACGGGGCAACCCCCGTATGCGGTACCAGCATGGGATACAACGGGGAGCGCGGCGTGGTAGGTTTCACATCTGCCACCGTGACCGTCAGCTTAGTCAATTATGAGATTCTCATGATCGGCCCCATCAAGGACGGCGTTACCCACGGGTATTTCACGCAGGATATCGACACCCAGCTTGACTGGACACCTTTCGGATTCTCAGTTACCGGCGGGAACAATACAAAGAGCATACAGACGCTCTATGCAGTGGACAATCATCTCTATCTCGGATTCTCATCCAACCATAATCAACAGGCCCCGATTGTATCCCATCACACGGTCACTGCTCCGGGCGGGATTGTAAGCATCGCCAGCGGGACCGACATGGGCATTCGCAGTGTGGCGTATCTCGGCAAGCAAGGGTCGCCCTCCAACAGCGCTACGTACGTAGGGATCGACACGATGACTAAATATAATGGTTACCTGTATATGGCCAATAACGGCGGCATACGGTACTCCAGCAATTTCACCACATTTGGCAGCAGTGTAAACGCCATACCGTCGACTCAGACCGGCACGACGCTCTGGCTGGAAGGACTTGAAAAGGTGTCCCCGGGACATAAGGGTGTGCCTATACTCATGACTTACAATGGAAAGCTTTACATGGCTCGCAACGTAACCGACGGTAGCCCCGATAACTATCATCAGGTACGGGGAGAGCTGTGGAAATGCGACCCGGCCACCACAGGAAATGCAAGCGCCTGCGATCCAGGAGATTGGACCAGAATCATAAGCGGGACCGAAAGTGACCTCGGCGGCGTGGCCATAAGCCTGCTCCAGAACAACGGTGCCGGAAGACTGTATGTAGGCTTTGACAATCCGGCAGGAGTTACGGTATGGCGGATAGCATCTACCGACCCGCCTGCCACCTCTGGCAGCATGGCAAGCGCTGGATGGGTTGAGCAGGGTCTGCCGGGACTCAACAACAGCCACATCAAGCTTTATTCTTCGGCGACAATCAACGACGGCACATACGATTATATCTACCTTACAGCCGGCGATGACACAAACTCAATTCGTGTATACCGGCAGAGGGAATAACCGATTCTCAATGTAGATTGAACAAAAGCCGGGGGTAGCTCCCCGGCTTTTGTATTTTATAACTATTTGTGATGTCGATCACCCGGTACAAATTAATCAGGTGGTTCATCTATATTTAAGGTTGTCTTTTAATACTATTTGCGATTTATAAGATTCATTGTTTGTTAAATATTTGTTGACGATTACCGCAATTGTGGACACTATTACCGATACCTATCGACGGGAGGAGCCTTAATGTCCCTGTTCCAGAAACAGCAACAAAAGATGGAAATGAAACTCTCAGCTGAGCTTTCATTCAAGATAATGCAGATTGGTCAACTTATATTTGAGCTGAAAACCGACTACATACAGTACTTGGATGAGGACACTCGCCTTAAGCTCCTTCAAGCAAACGAGATTATCGATGAGCTAGCCCAGCGTATGACCGGGAGTACGGCTGAGCGAATGTACCTGTGGCGAGTCGAAAAAGAAGAGAATAGACGTATTGTAGAGCAGGAAGCAGAACTGGCAAAAGAAGAAGAAAAGCAAAAAAATCAAGGATCATAAAGTTCCGCTATCAATTTTCTTGGCACCCCCCAATACAGCACCCAACATATTACCCCTTCAATTATTATCCTTGATATTGCATAATTTTTAAATCGATAGTTATCGGAACCTTTTCTTATCTTTTGAGTAATTTCATCAAGGTATTTATCAATAGCATAAGCAACCAAACGTGAAACAGACTGTTTAAACACCTTTCTCAAATCAAGAAAAAATTCATACTCGTCAGGTTTGAGCATCACATGCAGTAGCCGCCCTTCATTCTTGGCATTCCTCACCTGGTACTTCAGCTTTATAACTCTAATTTGCCTGCCGGCGCCTCTGGCATTGAAGGCGGAATGGCGGCTGGAGACTTCTCTATTACCCTCATGCTTTTCCACTGGCCGCGTAAAAAGCGATACATGAACACGACTCCCAACACGACTACATATCCGGTGGCAGCGGCCCATCCGGCATAAATCCCAAGCTTGAAGATAAACAGTACCACGTACGTTGGAATAACAAGAACAAAAATCGACAGGATGATGACGGCATACATGACAAACCTGGTATCTCCCGCGCCTTTTATCGCCGATGCAAAAATAAGATTCATTGCATCGAATATGCAGTAGAGCGCCACAAATTTCAGTAAAATCCTTGTAAGCTCGGCTGTGTATTTGAATTCGACCGGATTCGCTCTCGCCGCGTAGGGAGCGATGAATATATCCGGAGCGAACAGGTAAAGAATAGCGATAACGCCCATGTACAGCATGGTGATATGCAGCCCTGAATACACGCTGCGTTCTGCCAGATCAGGCTTATCCATGCCCAGATACTGGCCCACCAGCACCGACACCGCTATGGCAAGACCTATCATGGGCATGAAAGCAATCGTATTAATATTGAACGCAATATTTGTCGCCGCAAGGTTTTCGGTTCCCAGTCTGCCGATAAACAATACAAAAAACGTAAATCCCGCAACATCCAGAAAAAATTGCACGCCGTTGGGAAGTCCAAAACGTATCAGACGCCGGAAAAGCGTCTGATCGAATCGCCACCCTCTCAGGGTGTTGTATTCGGTATTATTCGAGCGACGAAAGATGACCGCGGCGTATATGATGAAAGAAACACAGGCTGATAGCACGGTGGCGATGGCGGCACCCTTTATGCCCATGCGGGGGAATCCCAGTTCACCGAAAATCAAAAGGTAGTCCATGACCAGATTCACCAGCGTAGCCGCGAAGTTTGCGATCATGATTATCCAGGTCTTACCCAGACCGGAAAAAAAACCGGACATGGCAGATGAGGCAACCAGTGGTATCACACCCATGCATAAAATTCTAAAATACACTGATTCGTATTCCCGCACCCTGTCCGCATGGCCTACGAGGATGAATATCTCATCCGAAAATAAAGCGGTTATCATGATAGTGATTCCAGCCAGTACCGATATGTAGAGCCCCTGCCACAGCACCGGACCTATCATTTTTTTCTGTTCAGAACCGTAATACTGCGCAACGAATGTACTCACATAGCTCGCCGTGCCCAAGAAAAGACTCACCAGGGTAAAATTCAGAATACCGGCCGGCATTGCGGCGGCCACAGCCTCCTGGGAATACCAGTTGAGAAACATCCGGTCGATGAAGTGCTGCACAGCCCACGAACCGGTACTGAAGATCAGCGGGATCGCCAGAACCAGTATGTCCCGGTAGCCGGCCTCGCCCCTGATACGGCCTGAAATGGCACGATACATCTTTATAGAATTCATGGCATGAATGTTTAAAAGCGCGATTGAAAGAACCGCGTCTATCCTCGATATCAGATATTGATTTTTGCTTGTGCCAGATTTATCGAAAGGATAAATTATGAAAGCATTTTTTTACGATCGCATATCGTTTATTCTGGGGCCTCTTCTATTTTTTTGAGCAGGGCCTTGCGGTTTTCCAGGTCCCGAGCCAGAAATTCGCTCATACACTCGTACGCCACCTGGTAGGCAAAAGCGTTCATGCGTATATAAACTCCTTCCCAGAGTGAATCCTCTAGCACGCGCTTGCCCGCCAGCTCCTTGGACAGCGCGCTGCCGTCCTCGATCTCCTTGATGACGCAGTCATAAAATGGGATGGGTCGTCCCCATTCGCTTGTATCGTCGAGCAATCGATCCTTGATCGTGTCCCTGACCGGCTCGCTTCCGGCCGTCATGGTTCTGCCGGCGACCCATCGCCGGTGCATCTCATAGACGTCCTGCAATTCCTTACCGATAGCATAGAAGCATTCGCCGATTGACCGCATGAAGCGTTCGACACTCCCGAGCGAGGTCCCTGATCCCTTCATATGCTTCCTCGCCTCGTCCCTGCCCACCGATAGTGTGGGATTATTCGTCCTGAAAAAATGCATTTCATCAAGGATCGAGCTGAACCGTTCCAGATGGCTCTGGAAGTAATTGAATGAAAAGAATGAGCCCTCGTGCTCCTGCCGCGCCGTGTCCCTGAACACGATAGTGGTACCGTCGAGGAGCGGCAGGTACATGTTCTTGAAATACTGCACCAGGGCGTCCAGGAAATGTATATAGTTTTCGTTATAAGTGGTTTTCGGGTCATAATGCTTCCGGTCGATGTAACGCCACTGGTCCTCCACCCCCTTAAGAAGGAGGTTCTGGCCGGCATCGTCATGCCTGAGAAGGGCGGCCATGGTCTCGTACGGCTCCAGCCCCTTTCGCAGGGATTCGCGCTTCTTATTCTGGAGCGATTCCGTATCCTTTCCCACTTTTTTTAGAAAATCCTCGCTGTAATCCCATGCAATGGAACTCACCAGTGGCGCGCATACTCCAAAATAGGTCTCCACATCATCCTGCCGCATGGGACGCTGGAAAACAAGGGCATCTTCAATGGCCATGAGAAGGTCGACGAAACTATCGAGTCCGTACCGCTGTTTCAAACGCTTCGACAGGAGGCACTCCTGTCGGGGGTCCACGGGAAGGAATGAGCGCAGGAGCATTATGTATTCGTACACCTGTTTTTCCTTCTCGAGATTTCGTTTCTCCTTGTCCCGCCGGTATGCGTCCGGTTCACCGTCGATGAAATTATCCTTCCGCAAATCATCCATCATCCTGAGCCGGTTCTCAACTTCAATAAGTATCTTTTCCCGAACCTCACCATCAAGCTTGAGGAAGGAGAAGAACCAGGTGATCCAGTTCCTCATTTCCCGCTCGAACTGAACCCGCTCCATCCACTTGACCGCGTCATATCGCAAATGAACGAGCGGCACCTCGGTCATCCATCTCCGGATCAGCCTGAGATAATTGAATACCGTCGGGTCATCCGCGGCCGGGTCCTTGAGCATATCCATCATGATTATCACGAGCCTGCCGGCAAGGCCGCCCTGGACCTCGGCAATATAATTCATCAGTTTCAGAAATGATTTTGCGGGGATAATGCGCTTCCGTATTCCGATGCCGACCCTGTTATTGCGGTGCACCAGATACCGCTTTCTGAAGAGCTTCAGATTGTAATACTTCTCGTAAATATCGTCGACATAATAGGATGTTTCCGTTGGAGCAAAAAGCTCCTGACCCGGCGGTCGTGTCTTTTTGTCCCTGGAGGTCTTTCTCGTCTTAACCGGTTCGGGCGGAGCGACCTCCTCATGATGGAAAACAACCTTTTTATCCGGACAGTTCTGGATGAGGTCATAGATGGCCCGGTACTTCTCCTCCGATTTGAGCTGCCTGTTGTTCATGAGCGAGCGCACGACTTCCTGCTTATGAGGGGGGATATCCTTGCTTATCAGCATGGCCCGCGCGCGCCGCTCGATCTTCTTTGTATAATCCTGCCTGCTCATGTCCTGATGGAAATGCATCGTTATAGGCTCATGCCGGAGACCGCCACGAGGTTGTCCTTAAAGCCGCCCGCCCTGACAAAGGGATGCTCGGATGTACTGACTACTGACATATCGGGATATGCGGGTAAAACTTCAATCCCCTGATTCCCCCGCCGGGGGAATCAGGGGATTGACAGACAGCCCATAATGATTAACAATACACGGCCGTAGCGGATAGTCAAGAAAAAAGTCTTATTTACCGGTCAGGCGCGGAACCAAGACGATATCCACCCTGCGATTCAGGGCCTTGTTCGCCGGGGTATCATTCGGCACGATCGGGTTGAATTCCCCGTATCCGGCAGCGGAGAACCGGGCCGGGTTTAGCTTTTTATCTCGTAGAATGTAGTTCAGAACCGACAGCGCCCGTTCGGTCGATAATTGCCAGTTGTCCCTGAACCTGCTGGTGCTGATGGGAACGTTGTCGGTATGACCCTCAACGATAATCCTATTTTCAGGATAATTGTTCATGATCGTCATTATCTTCTCAAGTGCCGGCATGACGTCCTTTTTTAAATCCGCTTTTCCAGAATCAAAGCATATCTTATCATCGATATTGATTATGAGCCGGTCATGGAACCGCTTGAGCCGTATCTCGCCCTTCTTGATTTCCTCGGAAAGCTGGTTTTCAAGTTCCTTGGCCTGGTCCTCCATCCGCGTCAGCTCTTCCTTCTGCTTTTCGGTGAGCTTCTTGAGATCCGAAAACTCGTTGTTCAGACTCGCGATCTCCTTGTTCAGGCTGGTTATCTTTCTTTCATAATCGCTTCTTAAATTGGCCAGCTCCTTGAGATGTTTTTCACGCTCCGCGATCAGCTCGTTCCTGAGCTTCGTGAGATCGTCATCGCAGCGTTTCTGGAGCTTCCGGTTCTCCTCGATCAGCTGCTGTTCCCGGTCCCCGCCCTTTTTCTTGAGGAGATCGGTCATGTCTTCCAGCTCTTTAATCCGCTGTGACGCCTGTCCGCGTTCGCTTTCCTGCTGCTTCTTGAGGTTTTCCAGCTCCCTGTTCAGGCCGTCGATGCGGTTGTTGAGGTCCCTGACTGACGCTTCCAGATTTGCCTTGTCGTTGCCATACTGCCGCTTGAGCGACTCCAGCTCCAGTTCGAGGGCCACCTTTTCATTATAGATCTTTTTGTACTGGTTTGCCGTATAGATCAGAGCGCCGTTCAGCCGCG
>Ga0154692_110_pt2 | contig 16438 bp, 10 predicted proteins | sample Rifle2008BG13ft_FD_116121 | JGI IMG/M metagenome (GOLD analysis project Ga0154692, IMG submission 116121) | Spirochaetes bacterium RBG_13_51_14
ATTGGGACGACAGTATTTTTTTTATGAATTTAAGCAGGGAATCATCCCGCTCCGCCTGTTCCTGCTCCATCAGCCGCGTGAGAGTATCGACAATATTTTTTTCAGGATGCTTGACGTTTGACAGCATGTGAACGATTTTTTTGATGATATCGGTCTGGTCGAGGCAGAACTGGTACGCCCGCTTAAACAGGACAAATACGTACTGGTGAGCCATAAGGCTCACTTCCGACCTGCCGTCCCAGCGGGGGATCCCGTATGATGCGAGCAATGTCTTCAGCAGCTGCTCAAAGGGCCGTGAGGCCGCGCCCGGGTTTTCCTGACGGGCGGTGATGTGCTGGCTTAGTTCTTCCTGGAATGAAAGGCCGTCGTTGGAAACCACCGGAGAGAATAATTTTTTTATATCGGCATGATGGAGGATAAGGGCGTTCATTTGATTAAGGACGGCATCGGTGATTATACGTCCGTCAATATCGGCGGGGATTTTGCTCAGCGTTTTTCTCAGGGTTTCGATGATGGAGGGCTGATAGATATAACCCTGCGCGGCGGCATAGACCAGTTCCATGAGGGTTTTGAAATGCTCGTCCAGGTTTTTGCTTACGGTGTCCGGGAATGCGCCCCGGTACAGATAGTCCAGAATAATCGCCGGCGGGCGGGAATCGCCCCCGGTCATTTCATCAGCCCGGCGGACGGGATCGGATGGCCGATCGGGTGATTCCGTTTCGATGGCAGCAAGAAGCTCGCCCTGGTGGATGCTGCGGCCGATGATCCGGTTCCCGCCGTTCCGCGTATGAAGCAATCGGGACGTATCCCCGTCTTCGATGAGGTAAACAATCCGTCCGCTGACGGTTGCTGTTATGGTTGTTTCCATTTTCATGGAGGAGAGGATGATGAGCGGCTCACCTATGGTTATGCGGTCTCCCGCGCGAAGGTTGCGGCAGAACGAGACAAAGGTGCCCTGGAAGGGGGAAAGGATTTTTCGCAGGTTATGTTCCTCGGTAATCTCATCCGGAATGATGTTCATCCGGTAGTAATTTATTTTGTTTGACTCATCCTTCATTCTCAGGTCGATGAACGTGGCGTGACGGTTGACCCGAACGCGGAAGGAGCTCGATCCGAAAATGAGCAGGAGATCGTCGCACCGGTCGTTCATCGATGTGAGCGTTATCTTCCCGTTGTATATTCCGTTGACGAACGAAAGAAATGTGTCGATGGCGGTTTGCATGAAATCCAGAATATAGCGCCGGTCCCGGTGTTCAAGGGTATAACGGCAGGGTATATCCGACGCGGGCGGCACATCGATGATGCTGTTCAGGTTCGCGATGACGATGAATTCCTTGACCGCCTGGTTGAGGATGCGCAGGTGCTCCGCGAAGGCGCCGAAGATGACGTGTTTGATGTACCGCCGGTCCCCGGAAACCGCGATGTCTGTCCGGGGCTCTCCGAAGTTCAGCTCCGGATTCTCTTTGAGAAGATTGTTGGTGTAATTGCCCGCCACGAACTCAGGATGCCTGACAATGCGGAGCAGCTGGCTGATGTTCGTCTGCACGCCGTTGATGTAGAGTTCCTGAAGAGCGCGTTCGAGCCTGATGATCGCCTCCTTCCGGGTCGCGCCGTGGGCGATCAGCTTCCCGATCATAGGATCGTACATGGGCAGGATGGAATCGCCCTCCATGAAACCGAAATCGCACCGGATGCCGTTGAACGTAGGGAGGTCCATTTCGACGATGGTGCCCGGGGACGGCAGGTAATCGTTTTCCGGCTCCTCGGCGTAGATTCTGCATTCTATGGAATGGTCGTTTTCCGCGACGCGGTTCGTGAGCTTGTCGAGCCCGATGATTTCGCTTTCCCTGCCGTCGTAAAAGAGGATTTGCCATTTGGCGATATCGATGCCCAGTGACTGGTCGGTGACCGCGTATTCAACCTGGAGGCGCGTGTTCATCTCCATAAAGCCGATCCTTCCCGTATCGGTGTCGATGAGGAATTCCACGGTGCCGGCGCCGCCGTCGCGGCTGTAGCTGGATACGTGTGCGATCTTCTCCGCTGCGGCAAGGAGCGACAGAGCAACATAATCGTCAAGAGAGGCGTGGCCGCTCTCCTCGATGATTTTCTGGTTCCGCCGCTGAACGGCGCATTTCCGTATGCCGATGGCCCAACCGTTGAAAATCTGCACCTCGATATGAACCGGGTTGCCGATGAACTTTTCGATATAGAAGGACGGATCGCCATACAGGTCGCGGCCGATACGCGCGGCTGATTCAACGGCGGCGGCGAGTTCCGTTTCGTCCGCGGCGACGCACACGCCTTTGCCGCCGCCGCCCGAACAGGGCTTCACGATGACCGGATATCCAATGCCCGCCGCTTCGCGTGACCCCCCCGACGGATCTGCGCCGGCGATCACGTCAGAGCTTTCAAAAAGCGGAATATCGTACTGGTGGGCAAGCCGGCGCGCGCTCGCCTTGTTGCCCACCATGCGCATGGTCTCGAAGCTGGGTCCCATGAATATGATTTCCCGGCCGCCGTGATTCGATACGGTTTCAATCGCCTGAACGAAATCGACGTTTTCGGAGAGAAATCCATACCCGGAATAGATCGCATTGGCTTTAACCAAAAGCGCCGCAGCGATGATGATCGCGATGTTCGCGTAATTATCCTGGTCCCCGATGAAGATCACCTCATCGGCGAATTCATACCACGACTGGCCCCGGTCCGGATTGGTCACGACCGCAACGGAGGGGATCCCTTCTTCGTGAAGTGCAAGGAAAAAGCGCTTCGCGATCTCGGCCCGGTTTGCCACCAGCACCTTCCGCAGCCGGTGGGGCCGCGCCCCCGACTCCTGAGCATAGTCCGATTTCCGGGCGCCGGTGATGTTCGGGTTCAAGGCCTTGAGCAGTTTCAGGGCCCCGTCGATCTCTTTTTTGATATCAGTATATTCCATTGGCTGTTATTTCGAGGGTGGAACCAATTTTAGGCATGCGCCGATTCCTCTTGACAGTAACTTCGCAGAATGAAGGGTTTTGTCGCCACGACCCGCTGCCAGCGACGGCGGAGGCATGGATACAATTATTATACTGGCTCAACAACAAGTCTAATATATGGTTCAGGCGGTTTTTAATCAAATATATATTTTGCTTGTTTCGATATTACAATTGATCATTCAGCAGCGCACCCGCCTGGCAAGCATTAATACACCCCGGCGAAAGTCTTTATCGCGCAATGGTTCATCCGGCATCGATAAAAATAATTTCTCCCCGGTAGAAATTGACTTCTCCGTCCCTGGAATCGGTAATTCGAAGGGAGCCGTCCGGGTTAATGCCTTTGATGACACCCAGCTCTTCCCCGCCCCTGCCGCTGAAGGTCACGACGCTTCCGATGGAGGTCGAGACGCTGATCCACTCGCTCAATACTGATTCATCCATGGGCACGCGGAAATCTGGCATAAGCAGGGCGATCTGGTCAAGAATTTCTTCGGCGATCAGATCCGGATCGTGGTCGAATCCGGTTATCATCTTCAGGGACGACGCCGTGCCGCTCAAGTCATCGGGGAAGCGGGTGCTGTTGACGTTGATCCCGATGCCGATGATGACCACCGGTTTTTCCCCGGACAGAATCATTTCGCAGAGGATGCCGCCTATTTTTTTATTTATATGGCAGATGTCGTTGGGCCATTTGAGGCTCAGGCTGCTGTCCAGATGCCGGAGGGCTCGATGGACCGCCAGACCGGCGTACAGGGTGACGCAGGACAGGTCCTCGGGCGGCATCGCCGGCAGGAAAACCACGGAGAAGGTGATGTCAAGACCCGGCTCCGAGTGCCAGGTGCGTGCGTATCGGCCCCTGCCGCCGGTTTGTTCGTACGCCATAACAGCGCAGAACTGGCGGTCCCACAACTCGGGATGCTTTTTGAGGTAGTTGTTGGTTGAATCCACGGAATTCAGCCGTATGATGGGTACGCCCAGCGCCATATCAGACTTTTTTCCGTCTGCTTCCGGTTTGTTTTTCTTCATGCCTTGAGCGTTTCAGGTCTTCAGCTATCGCCTGCCTCAGGCGGTTTTCCGTTTTTTTGTTATCGGTCCTGCGCCTCACCACAAATGTATACAATAGAGTAAAAGAAATAATAAATAGTATGATAGCGGGGGTCCGCATGGATGGATCCTTAATGAAAAAAAGGCTTATTATTGCTGCTGTTGTCAGCAGGAGAATGCCGAGGTACCGGGTCAATAAATTATGTATTTTGGAGCCGCTCATGCATGTTACCGGGTGAAGACGCTGAGTGACATTTGTATAACGGCCCTGTATACAATTCAATAATAAAAACCGCTGAATCTCTCTTTTTGGAACAACGCCATAAGATGAAGAAAAAATTCAAATGAGTTGGTTTGACACGACGGACCGGTATACGTATTCTAATTACAGCGGGACATGAGCGCTGAATCTTGTCGGTAGGGAGGCTCAAGGCCTGCCAATTGAAATACATCATACGTTTTCACGCGATTTCAAAGACTACCTTAAGGAAAAACAGAGGAGGGTGGAGGCGTTGTTGAATCGGGTCAAATAGGCCGGTTAACCGGCATATCCACGATATGATGGCGTGAATTGATGATGTACGGTTTTTCAAATATTTTTTATCATCAATATCATCATGATCTAAAATTATTTTAAAAACAAAAAAGGGGGCGATATCGCCCCCTTTTTTGTTAATATTATTCTTTGTTTACTTCACAAATCCCAGAAGTTTTCCTATCACATGGGAGTATTTTACAACTACACCCGAGAAGACAACGGAAACCATGCTCATGAGTTTCAGCAGAATGTTAAGCGAGGGTCCGGCGGTGTCTTTGAAAGGATCTCCCACGGTATCACCGATAACGCCGGCCTTGTGGGCATTTGAGCCCTTACCGCCCAAGTTGCCTTTTTCAATGTACTTTTTCGCGTTGTCCCAGGCGCCGCCCGCGTTATTCAGCATACAGGCGACTGCGAAGCCGCTTGCCAGGGCGCCGGCCAGAAGTCCCATGACACCGGATACACCGAGGATGAGGCCCACGGCGACCGGGATGGTGAGTGCCATGAATGAGGGAACGATCATCTTGCTCTGGGCGCCCTTGGTGGATATGGCCACGCATCGCGCATAATCCGGCTTGTCTTTGCCTTCAAGAATGCCCGGCTTTTCTTTAAACTGGCGGCGGACTTCCTCCACCATCGCGCCGGCGGCGCGCCCCACGGCCTTGATGGTCAATGCGCAGAACACCAGCACCATCATTGCTCCCAGGAACATGCCGCAGAGAGCCAGGGGGTTCATGATGCTGATATCATAAGCTCGCACGAAATCGGCAACGGTGGCCTTGCTGGCGATGACGTTGAACTGGTCCAGCGTCATGCCTTCTGTCAAATTGTAATGGAAGGACACAGAGCCGACTTTATAGACGCCACCGTTTTCCATGGCATATTTACCGATCCAGATTTTAATTTCTTCGAGATACGCTGAGAGAAGAGCCATTGAGGTAAGGGCAGCGGAACCAATTGCGAAACCCTTGCCGATGGCGGCGGTCGTGTTGCCCAGCATATCCAGAGCATCGGTGCGGGTACGAACTTCTTTTCCCAGACCGCTCATCTCGGCATTGCCGCCCGCATTGTCGGCGATTGGCCCGTAAGCGTCGGTTGCCAGGGTTATGCCCAGGGTGGCCAGCATGCCGACCGACGCGAAGCTGATGCCGTAGAGGCCCATGGAGGTGTTTTCAAAACCGCCGGCGACACCATATGCAACGAGAATGCCAATTACAATGGTCACGACGGGAATACCGGAGGAGAGCATGCCGGTTGATATGCCGTCAAGGATTCCGGTGGCGGGGCCCATGACATGCTGGTTGGCAATGCCCTGGGTTGGCTTGTTGTCGTCCGAGGTATAATACTCGGTCGATTTCCCGATGATAAGGCCGGCGACGAGACCGGCAATGGCGGCGCCGAACACGCCCCAGGTGATGAGCCCGAAGTACGCCATCCCGACCAGCGCCAGGAGCAGGAGCAGGGAGGATCCCCACACACCGCGGTTCAGAGCGGCCAGCAGGGTCTTCATCGAGGCGTCTTCTTTTGTCTTGACCAGGAATATGCCGATGACTGAGAAGAGTATACCCAGCCCGGCGACAATCATCGGCGCGGTTACTGCGTTCAGATTCGCCTGACCCATAAGGGGAAGCGCGGCGCCAAGTGCCGCGGTGGCGAGGATTGACCCGCAGTAGGACTCGTACAGGTCTGCTCCCATTCCGGCGACGTCTCCCACATTATCACCCACATTATCGGCGATGGTAGCCGGGTTACGCGGGTCATCCTCGGGGATACCCGCTTCTACTTTGCCAACCAGGTCAGCTCCGACGTCGGCGGCTTTTGTGTATATGCCGCCACCAACCCGCGCGAACAGGGCCTGGGTGGAAGCGCCCATTCCAAAGGTTATCATGGTAGTTGTAATCTCAACCAGCTTGGTGTGTTTGAAATCCTCTGTTCTGATGATGTCAGCCAACTGGCTGGGGTTGAAGACTGTGCCTGCGGCCGTGTATTTTTCAAACACTTCCTTGGCGAGACCCCACACGTTGTGATCGTAGATATAGTTCAACGTGAAATACCATATCGCGATGTCGAGAAGACCGAATCCGACCACTACCAAGCCCATGACGGCTCCCGAACGGAATGCGACTTTAAGTCCGCTGTTCAGGGATTCTGAAGCGCCCTGTGCTGTCCTCGATGAGGCGTTGGTCGCGGTTTTCATGCCCAGAAAGCCGCAGAGTCCGGAGAAGAAGCCGCCGGTGAGGAACGCGAAGGGTACGAACCGGTTCTGTATACCGATGATTGCCAGAACCGAAAATAGAACGACAAGAACAACAAAGACGATTCCCACCACCGTATACTGTTGTTTCAAGTAGGCGTAAGCACCGTCCCGTACCGCGCTCGCTATCTCGATCATTTTGGAGCTACCCTCATTCGCTTTCATCATCAATTTGTAGAATAAAAAAGCGAATATAAGGGCAATGACCGAACCGATAGGAGCGATATAAAGCAAATTCATCTCCATAATAATTACCCCTTTATTATAGTTTATGTACCAAAAAGTAATATGCTCACTCTGCGGATTAATAATGCCGCACAATGTCAATTACTATAATATGCCACCCTCTATCGTTAGATACATTGAGAATAAAAAATTATACAATCAGACGTATTTTACGACCTTCTTTTCCATAAGTTAAATATGACTTTTATTGTCAACTCATTTTAAACCAAAGCATGATCACCAAATATTGTGAAAAAATTAATATTTGACAGACTGACGGATTTAAAAAAATGTACGTGAATATGTTTAAGCGCTTATCGACCGGCCGCTGCGTCTAAGGTGGTATATAGACCTGACCAAAAGCGCCGCTGTTCTCACCCGGGCGTACATACTCAGAGGAGAAGGCACCATGAAGAAATATGTCATTATGCTGATGACCGTTACCGCAATTGTTTACGCGGTTCAGGTTGGATCAATCGCCAAAGAGGCTGTAAAAAAGGGGGCAACGACAGCAGAACATCAAACAACGGGAAAAGCGGATGCTGATATCGCTCACGGCTCCGGTCATGACAAAGGGGAAAGCCTTGGGACCGAGCTGCCCCTCTGGACGGTGCTGCCATTCGCCGGCATACTGTTATCCATAGCCCTCTTTCCCCTGCTGGCGCCGCAGTTCTGGCATCATCATTATCCGAAAGTATCGGCGTTCTGGGCCCTGGTATTCGCGATTCCTTTCATATTTGTCTTCAAAGGCGTTGCGGGACATGAGATCGGTCATATATACATCATTGACTATATACCCTTTATCATACTTCTCTGGTCGCTCTTCACCATAGCGGGCGGAATTTACATCAAAGGCACCCTGAAAGGGAGCCCGGCGGTGAATACCATTATCCTGATCATCGGCACCGCGCTCGCGTCATGGATCGGCACCACGGGCGCTTCCATGCTCCTGATCAGACCGATTCTCCGCTCTAATGCCTGGCGCGTTCACAAGGTGCATACGATCGTCTTTTTCATCTTTCTCGTGAGCAATATCGGCGGGGCGTTGACGCCCCTGGGAGATCCGCCGCTCTTCCTGGGTTTCCTCCATGGCGTGCCTTTTTTCTGGACCATGCACATTCTCCCGGAAATGCTGTTCGTTTCAGCCATTCTGCTGGTCCTGTATTTCATAATTGATACCATATATTATAAAAGGGAGGACAAAACCGGCATACAGGCTGTGGAAAAAGAGCCTCTGGGAATCGAAGGATGGCATAACTTTATTTTTCTCGGGGGCGTCGTCGTCGGCGTCCTTTTCAGCGGACTGGTGAAGATGGGCCAGGTTAATATATTCGGGATACATCAGACAGTGGAAAACCTCATAAAAGACGGCATATTGATAGTCATGGCGCTCCTCTCCCTCAAGACCACCAAAGACGCGATCAGGAAAGCTAATGAATTCGGCTGGGCGCCCATACTGGAGGTGGGATACCTGTTCGCCGGCATCTTCATGACCATCATACCCGCTCTGTTAATACTCAAAGCGGGCGAGGGCGGCGCTCTGGCAATACTCATTAAATCAACTGAGCGACCGGCGCATTATTTCTGGGCATCTGGTTCGCTTTCAAGCTTTCTTGACAACGCGCCGACCTACCTGACCTTCTTCAACAGCGCCCTGGGCAAGTTCTACCCTGGAATCGCGGAAGCCCAGGCGGTGCCACAGCTCATTGTGAAGAATGTCAACTATCTGGCGGCCATCTCGGCAGGTTCTGTATTCATGGGCGCCAACACCTACATCGGCAACGCGCCGAACTTCATGGTGAAGTCCATCGCCGAGGAGGCCGGGATCAAAATGCCCAGCTTTTTCGGCTACATGTTCAAGTATTCGATCCCGATACTGGTGGTCATCTTTATTATCGTGACCTTTGTATTCTTCTAGTGAGTGAGTTACACTGAGAGTTGACTAATCGATCTTTTCTCCCAAAAACTCTTCAAAATGATACCACTGAAGAGGATATTCCCGCGCCTTTTCTGCGAGAATGTCCGCATACCGCTGGGCCGATTCCATGATCGCCTTGGCCCGATCGGCCCGTGAAGACGCGATGACATGAATGGGTTCGGATGTGGATAGATGGTACTTCTGGTTACCGGTTCGGAATATGAAGGTGATGAAAAGCGGCACCCCGGCGAGGAGCGCGACCGCGTGCGGCGCTTCCGGAAGAAGTATCCGGTGTCCCAGGAACCGCGCCGGCACGGAACGCTGACCGACGGTCCAGAGTCGGTCTCCGGTAAGGGATATCAGACCTCCCTCCTTTAAAAAGTGCAGCCCTTCAATGATGTCTAAGGGCGAGTAGTTTTTTTGATCCACCGATACGACCGTGATGCCGGTTTCGGCCAGGCTCTCCTTTTGCAATTTTTCAAGATATTCTTTCTCCCGTGCGCCGAGATAAAGAAGCATGCGCAGGCCTCTCCTCCAGAGGAGATGTGCAGCCACGTCCCAGTTGCCCATGTGGGACATGACGATGATGCCGCCGGTTTTATTATTAACCGCCTGCTGTAAATGTTCCCACCCTTCATAGGTGTAGGAGATATTGCCCTTCCGCTCCAGCAAAAAGCGGTCGAGAAACACGTTGGTAAAGCTGTGGAACTGCCGCCAGGTGCACCAGAGGTTGTACGGCCTGGTCCGCCCGGGAAACAGAGCGCGGTAGAAGCGCACGCCCACGGCGACCCGTTTCGGGAAGAGAAGAAAGTAACCGGTGGAGACAAAACGCGACAAGACCTTGAATACCCACGGGCCGAGGATTCTTGAAAAAAACGTCATGAAGCTGTAATATAATTTAACCATGAGAATCAGTTGTTCGAATTGTTATAGCTCAATTAAATAGCTAAACCCGTGTTTTTTAAATCCCAGGTTTTCATAAAACCGATGGGCATGTTCACGTTTAATGTTGCTCGATAATGCGAGCTTATAACAACCGTATTGTTTGCATATATCAATTGCAAATTCAATCATTAAATGTCCGATACCTTGTGATCGGTAACCGCTGTCGACAACGACATCTTCAACAACGGCGGATGGTTTTCCTTGATGAGCGAGATTATCCATAATCAACAACGCAAAGGTGCCAATGATTTTTTCTTCAATTTTGGTCACATATAAAAAATAATTTGGATATTGGGAAAATCTTTCATAAATTACCAGCGCATCTTTCAAGCCGAGTGTCTGGCCATTATCGATATCTGGTTGAGAATAGAGACGCAATATCCTTGGAATATCTTCTTTAACAGCTTTTAATATGCGTACGGTGCTTATCATATTCGACTTATGCGACTTTGATTCCTCCCCCATCAAGGGGGAGGAATTATTTCTTATACGACATCTTTCTTCTTATATAACTCGGGATAAATATCCGCTGGAAAATGAGCCGCATAAAAGTGCCGGAATTCCTCACAAAGTCAACAAAAGGGCGGAAATGGGATATGCGCGGCGTGCCCGGCGTATAGCTCACGCTCACCGGCGCCTCGATGATCGGGAAGCCGTTCCAGCCAGCTTTTGCCAGTATCTCCACCTCGAACTGAAAACGGTTCGCCCGTATCTTCAAAAAGAGGCTTTCGGGGAGTGGATAAATCCTGAAGCCACTCTGTGAATCCCTCACGCGGGGACCGCCCGAGGTCCGTACCCAGAAGTTGGAAAATTCTCTGCCGAACCTGCTGGTCCAGGGCACGTCGTCGCCGGACATGTTTTCACGCATGCCGATGATGATGGGACGACGGACCCCGGTAAGCGCGGAATCGGGAAGAGCGCGGATGAGGTCATGGGAGTTGCCGGGATCATGCTGGCCGTCGGCGTCGATGGTGATGGCCCAGTCGGCGATTCCGGCCGCAGCGGCAAAGCCGGTTTTGATGGCCGCTCCCTTTCCCCTGTTTCTTTCATGGCGGATGACGGTGACGCCCGCTATCTTTCTGATCGCAGAATGCGTGCCGTCGGTGGAGCCGTCGTCAACGACGATAACCGGGAATCCGAGCTCGAGCGCCCCGCGGATAACATCCGCAACGCGCTGTTCGTGGTTGTATACCGGTATGATGACGGCGAATCTGACTTTTGTCATTGGAGTATTTTTCATTGTAATGATATTAAATGATGTCCCCCTCCCTTGATGGGAGGGGATGCAATCGTCAATTAACCATGAATTCTCTTTCTACATCTCCGGCAGAAACGCCAGTGACCATGTTCCCGGTCCAACGTGCACGCCGGTGGTAAGGGAAAGCGGCTGGAGCTTGATTTCGGCGTCCGGATAACGGCTGGCGATAGCCGGCATCACCGCGTTTTCCACCAGTGTGCGATTGTCAGTATATTGCAGCATGATGAAGGGCTTTGATCCGGGCGTGGCTTCAGCGGCAAGCTTTTCAATGGCGAAACGAAGTTGGTCGTCGAAGGTCTTGGCAACGCCGGACCTGATCACGCCGCTGGCGGTGGGTGTCACCACCGGCTTCATGCTCAGCATGTTGCCGAAAAGGGCCTTCGTTTTGGAGATCCTTCCGCCGGCGGCGAGAAATTTCAGATTGTCGATGAATATGTATTCCCGGCTGCGTTCGACAGCCCTCTGTGCGAAATCGAGCACTGAATCGGCGCTGTCCGACTCATTGGAAAAACGCGCCGCAGCGAGCGCTATGATTCCGAGCCTTCCGGATGCAGCGCCGGTATCAATGACGGCAAGGCGGTTTTTCGGATCGTGTTCCGCCTTCCAGCGCACTGCCACTTCGTAGTTGCCGGTGAATACCGACCCGACGCAGAGGTACAGGACCCGGGGGTGCTGACTCGTCACCCTCCCGTACAGTTCGTGTCGCTCGAATACGGATGCCTGGGATGTCGAGGCCCTCGCACCGCGACGCATGGAGACGTAGAGCTCCGCCGGGTTCATGCAGGTCTCCGGCACGGTGAGATCTTCGAGGGTGACGTAGCTGTCGAGCAGGGTAAGCCCCAGCCGGCGGGAGTCGTCGCGGGTCACCGAACCGGCCGCGTCAGTCATGACATGTATGGCTTGCCGGAGTCCCTCTTTTTTAAAGTCCCGGACCTGTTCACCCAGATTATCGTCGGACCAGCGGATGATATTGCCCAGTGACTCCATTCTCCTCCGCACTTCCTCGGTATCACCGGTATGGAGGTGCACCTTGACGTAATCATCGCCGGGGACTACCACCACGCTTTCCCCGAGCTCGGAAAGTATTTCCATTGTTTTATCTTTATGCCCGCTCGCGTCCAGGGTGATGTCCACGCAGTATCCGTCCTCTCGATCGGCGGTGAATGAAGACGCTATGCGCAGCTGGCTGTGGAAGATAGATGTGACGGGCCGGAAGCTGTCCGTGTTTTGCGCCAGCGACCTGAAAAAGCCCTCAAAATAAATGAACATCCCCAGGGCGCCGGAATCCACCACGCCGGCGTCTCGAAGCTTTGGAAGGAGTTCGGGCGTGGACCGTACGGCACGCTCAAGGCGGTCGATGATGTCGTCCGCGAATGTTCCGCTCGGTTCCGGTGTGGATCCCTCAAGGGTTTCGGCCAGGACGTCAAAGACCGTGAGCATGGTTCCCCTTTTGGGATCATGCACCGCCTTCCAGGCCCGGTCCCTGCCCAGTTTGGCCGCTGCTGGAATCGCTTCCATGGAGTCGGCCGTGAGAAAGCCGGAGAAGAACTGCGCGGCGATATTGCCGGAATTGCCCCGGGCGTTGATGAGGAGTTTGCGGATGGTTCGGTCGCGGTCCGCGTTGAGTTCACGCAGCGGCGACAGGCTTATCTTCATGTTTCGGCCCGTATCGCCGTCGGCGATGGGAAAGACGTTTATGCTGTCCAGGAGATCGGCCCAGGCCGATACCCGTTCTGCTCCTATGATGAAGGCCTGCGTGATGCTACGGTTCATGCTAAATCATATCTTCCTTATTAAGGTGCGCATTCAGATTATAGATTTTCGAGGTTAAACAGATCGTTTTCCAATATCGCCCGCGACAGCGACTCGATGTCTTTATCCATAGGCCGGTCGGCGATGATCGGTTCTGCCAGGGAGCGGATGTTCCGGACAAGGGCGGAAATCCGGGGCCGGGCTTCTAGGTTGCCCCGGATCTCGCAGGCCTGCGCAGCCGCGAGAAGATGGATCGCCGTTACCCTTTCCGTCAGCTCGCAGATTCGCGCCGCGTCCCGGGCGCCGATGGAGCCCATACTCACCTTGTCCTGGTTATGAGATTCCGTAGACCGTGAGAACGAGGCAGCCGGCATCGTCATTTTGAGCGCCTCGGCGCACAGGGCAGACGAAGCTATGGACATGGCCTTGAAGCCGTGGTTGTAGGGCGCCTCGTCTTTCGCCGCGCGCACCAGGTCGGCGGGCAGGCCGCGGTTCACGTGCGGGTCCACGAGGAGCGCCACCTGCCGGTCCGACATATCGGCGGCGGAGGCGAGCGCGGATTTGATTGAATCCATGGCGAACACGATATGGCCGCCATAGAAATTGCCGCCCATGATAATCGCGCCGGTGTCGGGATCGATGATGGGGTTGTCGTTGGCGCTGTTTGCCTCGATTTCGACCCAACGGGTCACCCACTCCAGCGCGTCGTAGAGCACGCCGAGGATCTGAGGGGAGCAGCGGAGCGAGTAGGGGTCCTGAAGGGTCTCCAGCGTCTCAGCCTCCAGCTTCGCGCGGTCGGCTTCGGTATGAATCAGTTCTGATATTTTTCGCGCCGTATATTCCTGGCCGGGATGCGGTTTTGCCTTAGCGATGATGGGGTCGTAATGATGCGCGTTCCCCATGAGGGCGTGTATGGACAGCGCCGTGGCAGAGATGGATGCGTTCATGATCTTCCACGCCCGGTCGATCACGATGGCGGATATTCCGGTCATCACGGAAGTGCCGTTCATGATTGCCAGCGGCTCCTTTGGCGCGAAAGCGTGAGGGGTGAGTCCGGCGTCTTTCAGCGCGGAAACCGCCGGCATCCGTTTATCTTTATAAAAAACTTCCCCTTCGCCCATGAGCGCGGCCGCTATGTACGACATGGGGGTGAGGTCGCCGGAGGCCCCGACCGAGCCCTCGGAGGGCACCATGGGTGTAATGCCGCGGTTCAGGAATTCGACCAGCCGGCTGATGAGTTCCATGGAAACTCCGGAATAGCCGCGGGAAAAACAGAGGACGCGCGTCAGCATGGCGGCCCTCGTCTCCGCTATGCCTACAGGGTCGCCGGTGCCGCAGCCGTGGAACTTGATGAGGTTGAAGCCGTTTTTAATGGCCACGTCCATGGCCATGCGCTTGCCGCATGATTTTCCATAGCCGGTGTTCACGCCGTACACCGGGGTGCCCGCTTCAAGGGCTGTTCTGAGCATGCCGCTGGTTTTTTCGATTTTCCGGATGAAGTCGGGACGGGGACTCATCCTCACGCGGCTCTCGCCCCGCGCTATGCTGACGATATCGCGCAGAGAGAGACCTCGTTCATCAATGATGGTTTCAGTGACGGGGGTATTCATGGTAAGATTACCGGTTTTAAAAAAAGATTCAACTGTTAGACAGTGGTAATCGTTATTGAGTCGTCATAGTATTTGTCAAGGTTTTTTTGTTGCATAATTTGGCTCATCACTGATTATACGGTCTTACTATGAAACAGACGGCGCCGCGCTGCCGGAATGGAGGATGATCGTTGGGATTCATGAGAACAATCGCGCATAAAATCGCCCGCACCGATTTCGCCCGCGCGGCGGTTGAGGAAAACGCCGACCTGAGCCTATTCATGGAAAAACCCTCCGCGCGGATAATCTTCGGCATAGTGCTCATTGGCTTCAGCTATATCATCGGATGGCCGGCAGTTGCCTTTTTCGGCTTTCTCTCGGTTTATTTCAGCCAACCCCTTATATTCATCGTCGGTGGGCCGGCAATCTACGGCATATCGCACCTGGTCTTTATCCTCGGCATCTATCTGGCAGGCGCACAGTATACCTACGTGTTCTTCCGCTGGGCTGCCCGGAGATTCATGGAAAAATATTCGGGTGATGATGTTGAGAAAAGGAGCGATGAAGGCGTCCCCTGAACGGGCGTTCGCGCGATACTATCGATGAGTCCCGCATCAAAGAGTGCCGCGATTAATTTTATATCAGCCAATCTTCAAGGGACGCCCCTGCCTGAATGATCCCGGTAATCGGTCAATCACCGCCCAGAATGAGCTCGTTCACGGTGTGGGATTTCTGCGTAATCCCGTCATCGGAATAGTTGTTGGACTCATCGTTCATATTGCCCATGCTCAGAAAACCGCTCCCCGAATACACGTACACGTAACAGGTGTCGATGTTGTTGCTCATGGGTTTGTACTGGATCATTTTATGGATGGTCCCGTCTTCGTTAAATTCATAGTGGAATTTTATAGCGCTTATGTCAAACTCTCCCCCCAAGAGACCGAAGTCGAGCCGCAATCCGAGCGTGATATTAAGTGTCTTTATGCCGTCTGTCTCAGCCCACGTACATTTGGAATAGGAACCCCATGCCAGTCTGTTTGTTCCAGCCTCGTCTTCATAGCTGTACATCGACAGCAGTCGTCCGTTTTCGTCATAGGTGAACACATATACGTTCTCGAATGTGACCCCGTCATCCGAATAATTGATCGCCCGTTCCATCTTTCCGGCGCTGTTGTACTGATAAACTGTCGTTTTCACCAATTCGTCGTCACCGGTGCCGAAATCATCGTCGGACCCTGCTTCATAGGTGTAGGTCTTGATCTTCCTGCTGTTTTCAACAATAAAATCAGTCCTACCACTCGGGGTGACGCCGAAATCGCTGAACGTTATCTGACGATAGCGGTCGCCGTCATTGGTAGTTACAAAATAGCCGTATATAGGATCAATGGTATCGTTTGTTGTCATCCATAAGTCGTCATCACCGGCATCAACGGACGACGCCATCTTGTTCAGGGCCCAGAATTGAGTCAACAAGGGATTCTGTTTGACAAAGCTCATCATGCTGTCCATTGCGCTGTCCGGATCTTTTAAATAATTCTGGATAAAAGTCACAATTTTGAACCCTGAGAAGTCGAGTTCAAGCTGAACACCGGCGTACATTTCGTACATGCTCGTCATGTTGGGCTGCGAGTCCTGCACTGTCATGTTTAATACCACCTGTTGGGAGGCACTTATGATCTGATTGTCCATGTTGTAGGTGGTCGACTTCATGGTGATCGGCATGTCGTTCATGCAGCCCATTCCCATGGGTAAAATTTTGTTCATGGAATCATCTTGGTCGTAGTTCATGTCGCAGGAAAACGTGCCCGCTGCTGTGAAAATGATGAGTAATAAGGGTGCAAATACATTCTTTTTCATGATGGTAATACTCCTTTTAGTGAAAGTGGATATTGTTTTTATAAACGATTATTTTGAAACGTAAAGGGTCCAGGAGGCACAAC
>Ga0154692_126_pt4 | contig 16140 bp, 17 predicted proteins | sample Rifle2008BG13ft_FD_116121 | JGI IMG/M metagenome (GOLD analysis project Ga0154692, IMG submission 116121) | Spirochaetes bacterium RBG_13_51_14
CATGCCCGCCCTGGTGAACGCCATACATAATAAATCGAGCGTCATCTTCGTGCTTCTGGACAACAGCGGCACGGCGATGACCGGCTTTCAGCCCCATCCGGGCACGCCGGTGGACGCCATGGGACAGGATGTACCGCCCCTGGATCCGGCGGAAATATGCCGGTCCATGGGCGCCACGGTTGAATTCGCCGACCCTTTCGATCTGGCTGACACGCAGGAGAAACTGCTTGAGCTGATGGCGGGCGGCGGCGCGCGCGTGCTTATCTTGCGCCAGATGTGCGCGCTTTCTCCTGACAAAAAGGGTAAGAAACGGTACGCCGTCAGCGTGAATGGCGAGATATGCGTTGGCGAGAATTGCGGGTGCGACCGTCTCTGCACCAGGATCTTCCGGTGCCCGGGGCTCGTTTGGGACGCGGATACGGGGGCGGCCGCTATCGATGAGGTGATATGCGCCGGATGCGGGGTGTGCGCGGGCATCTGTCCGGCCGGCGCCATCACCTGCGTGGAGGCCCCGGAATGAAAAGCGGTATCGCCAGAGACCCGTACAACGTCATCATTACCGGGGTGGGGGGCCAGGGCAACGTGATGGCCTCGCGGATGCTGGGGAACATCATGACGCGCAAGGGATACTGCGTGACAATAGGCGAAACCTTCGGCGTGTCCCAGCGGGGCGGATCGGTGATGAGCCACATCCGGATATCGAGGAAATCAACCTGGAGCCCGCAGATACCCCGCGGACAGGCCGATATCGTGGTGGCGCTAGAACCGATCGAGGCGATCAGGGTCATGGCCGCGTACGGGAACGAGCGCGTGAGAATTCTATGCAACATCCGGCCCATCTATCCGGTCGGGGTGATCGCCGGGGAATTGAATTATCCAGCAGGGGATGAAATACGGAGCGCCCTGGGACGGCTTTCACCGGATGTCGTTTTCTTAAACGCCACGGATGAGGCGATAAAGCTCGGCAATCCGATACTCGGTAACGTGATCATGCTGGGGGCGGTCGCCGGCGCCGGCGCGCTTCCATTTGACCGGAACGATTTCCGGGAAGTTATAGCAACAAGCGTGCCTGCAGACCGGGTTGAAATCAACATGCTGGCATTCGATACAGGGAATGACCTGGTGAAAACGGCCGGTCGGGGCTTATCGTAAATGCCGTTAAATGGCGCCGAACATGCATCCCGCGTTCATGTAGCCTTCATAGTTAAAGCCGACGTTTTTGAGAACATAGAATCCGCAGCGGAAACCGCCTTCCAGCGTGAGAGCGATATTCTCGCCGAGACGTATGTTCAATCCCAGCGCGATTCCGATCGGTATATAGACGCCGAAGGTGCGTCTCCAGACCCGGTCAAGATAAATATAATAGAGACCATATAGCTGACCAAGCGTCGAAGCAGATGCGAAGGCGGATAGATAATAGTCGACTCGATCAGTGGACCAGAGCGCATTGCGGGTCGTGTCGGAGAGGCCGGTCAGGAGATTCAATCCCAAGAGCGGACCGATCCAGAAGCGGACATGGCGTGAGCCGGCAATGCGGAATGCGAAGACATTTTCGATTTTTGCCCGTATGAGGCGCCGGTAGTCGTATCGTCCGCCATAGGTGTCGGAGCCTTCAATTCCTGCATTCAACCGGTTATGGTATCCTTCGGATTCGTTTCCCGATTCCCACATAATCCCGCCGCCGTAGAAAGAATTTTCTGCGGAATATTTGACCCTGTAATCACTGTAGTTATCAACGGGCTTTAACATGTCAACCTTGCCATAACCGCCGGTGCCATAAAATCCGAATCCAGTGGCAAAGACGGGCGCACAAAATCCGACTAAAAACAGTATGCTAATACATATTTTTTTCATGTTAAACCTCTTTGAATTACCACTATCGTAAGGACTACCTGAAAGATCAGCATCTTTTCAGAACGTACCTTTTTGCCGTGGAATTCATAAATAGAAATACTCATGGTAACCAATACAGTGCAAAAATTAAACCGTCAAGCCAAGTTTTTTTATAATTCACGATTATTCATTAGACTTGTTGCTAATGTAATACTTAATTATGCCCCCGCCGCAGCTGGCGGCTGGGGGCATATATCAATTTTTATTTAGATATGCAACAAATATAAGACAATTTCTTCATTATCAGTAATGTATTGACAGAAATATCCGAATGCGCTGTTATTATTAAAATTCTCAAGGGGGTCATTATGAAGATCTCAGATGTGGCTGCGGTCGTGACCGGAGGCGCGTCAGGACTCGGGGAGGCAGTGGTCAGGGGGATTGTCGCGCAGGGCGGCCGGGCTGCGATACTTGATATAGATGAAGACAGAGGAGCCCGGTTGGCGCGAGAGTTAGGGGGAGCGGCGCTATTCTGCAAAACCGATGTCTCGGATGAGCAGAGCGTGTCAGCCGCGATCAAGCGTGCGATAGACACGTTCGGCAGAATCAACGTTGCCGTGAATTCTGCGGGCATTGCGGTGGCCGGGAAGACCGTCGGTAAAAAGGGGCCCATGGACCTGAAGAAGTTCGAGCGGGCGATCAGCGTCAATCTCGTAGGCACGTTTAACGTGATCAGGCTCGCGGCGATGAAAATGTCGCAGAACGACCCAAACGAGGAAGGGGAGCGCGGCGTGATCATCAACACGGCCTCCATCGCCGCCTTTGACGGGCAGATCGGCCAGGCAGCCTATTCGGCCTCCAAGGGAGGAGTAGTGGGCATGACGCTGCCGATCGCGCGGGATCTTGCCGCATACGGCATCAGAAACGTTACGGTCGCCCCCGGGGTGTTTGATACACCCATGATGGCTGGTTTTTCTGAAGAGGTGCGGACATCAATCGGTAGAAGCATACCATTTCCGCAGAGGCTGGGGCGGCCCGACGAGTTCGCGCGCATGGTGATCCATGTCATTGAGAACACCATGCTCAACGGTGAAACGATCAGGCTTGACGGCGCGCTCCGCATGGCCCCTCAATAACGCGCTACTGTCGAATAACAAGTATGATTATCGTGGAGGTATTATGAAAAAGCTGCTGATTATTATCGGATCGGTTCTCTTTGTCATTATAGCAGCTTCCGGTCTGCTCTTCTGGGAACAGTACCAGAGGATCATGGCCATGGAGATCATTCGGTATGACCCTCAGTTGATGATTTATCTTGGCGGCGGAGGCAACACCATCGTACTCACCTCCGAGGACGGCTCAAGAGCCCTTATAATCGATACCAAGATGTTTAGCGGGTCGAAAAAACTTCGGGAAAGCGTGAAGGCGGGTGATACCATTATCGTTAATACTCATTCTCATTGGGACCACACAGGCGGGAACCCGCTTTTCCCTTCAGCAAAGTTCATCGCGGGCGCGTATACCAGAGAGCAGTGGGACAGGGACTCGGCCGGGGTCAAATATCCCGACATGGTTTTGAAACCGGGCGTGGAATGGACGATCCGCATCGGAAACGAGACCGTTCGAATTCGCAATATGGGACGGGCTCATACGTGGAACGACGTGGTTGTCTATTGTGAAAACCGAAAGCTCCTCGTCACCGGCGATTTGGTGTTTATCAGCATGCACCCGGCGCTTTCGGCGAAGAGCGGCGCACATGTCGCATCATGGATCAGCGTCCTTGACCGGCTTTCCAAAATGTACGATATAAAGACGCTCGTTCCGGGTCATGGCGTGGTTGCCGGCCGGAATGGACTTCTCGCAATGAGAGACTACTTCGTATCAATCAGCGATGCGATCGACAACCCTGAAAAGCTGGCCGCTCTGAAAGAGAAATATAAGAATTATTCCTCAATACCGCTTATAAGCGGATGCGATGAAACAATAAAATATATTGAAAAGGAAAAAAAGGCAGATAGAAGCGTTCCGGTTGTTGAAAAAAAGCTTATGATGGGCCATTAACCGAATCGCGTCCATCTCCGGAAAAACGCAAAGATCAATGTAACCGCGTCCGATCATTTCGAATACTTTTCCACGTATTGTGCAACGATTCCTTCAAGCGTGACGTTGGTCGCGCCGCATTCGGTGCTGATCATGTCAGTTATCTCCGCGATCATATTCTTGTCATTTTTTATCCTGTCGACAAGCTTCTCGTCGGTAATGTACCGCTCAAAATACGTGGCGAAGATGTCCGTCGTGGCCTTTTCGACGCTCGCATAGGAGCCGCCGCTGCTCATTATAGCCTTGATGCCGCTGCTTTCTCTGATAAGGGTCCATCCATCGGCGGCGTTTCCCGGTTGCAACGATATGAAACAACTGAGTATGAAAATTAATACAGGAATAAAATATTTTTTTACGGCAATACTCCTTACGCGTTAACTATAGATCACTGAAAGCACACTACAAGAACTTTTTCCCCTGATTCACATTGGTATCGGAGATTTCAAGACGGAAACGCGATCTCCGGAAGGTGTTTTCAGCATGATGATTAATATGCCTTGAAAAAATAAAAAATGTTTTGACTTTTACAAATATAGTTGATTAAGATAGCCGCCACTGCCATGGATACTGCAACTCAAGTGATCATTTTTATAGTTGCGCTGCTCTTCTCGGCCGGCTTTATAGCGATCGTGATCGTCATGGTCCCCGCCATCCGGGAGCTCAAGGCGCTCCTTGTCGATCTCAGGAAGACATCTGTCGAGGTGCGCGAGCTCGCCCTTGAGATGAAAAAGATAAGCGCCAACCTGGAAGGAAAGCTTGAGGGCTTTGACGGGATATTGTCTCACTCACAGAAGATCGCGACCCATGTCGGCGGCGCATTGAAGGTTTTTAACAATACCGTGTTTAAACATGCGGAGTGGCTGGCGCTCATCCCCGCCGCACTCTGGGGATGGAAACAGGTCGTCAAGCTGAAAAGGAGGAAGAATGAGCGACAGTAATGATGGATTAAAAACGCTTATGAGCTTTCTGGTTGGCGCTGCCGTCGGCGCCGTTTTCGGCGCGCTCTTCGCGCCGAAGCCCGGGAAGGAGCTCCGTCAGGATCTCCGTGAATTTTCCGAGAAGCTCGCCGAGGACGCCAAGGCGGAATATGTAAAATTGAGCGAAAAGGCGAAGGATCTCGGAGGACGGGCCAAATAGTTCGCCGGGGAGTCAAAGGGCAGGCTGCGCACGGGCGGAGAAAACCCGGAGACGACCGCCTGATCGTTCCGATCAGATGATATAGTAATCATTCAGCTCCCTGAACAGGGTGGAGATAAACTCCTTTACCACTACGATTGCCGGTATCGCGAGGATCAAGCCCGCGAATCCGAAAAGCATCGATCCGGCGATTATGCCAATGAATACAACCAGGGGATGGAGCCGCACTGCGCCTCCCACGACAAAGGGTTGATACACCACGCTGTCGAGAATCATCACGATGAGCACGCACACGGCAACGGCTACAATAAGATTGTTCGGCGTGATGAACGGCAATAGTGAGGCGGTGTTCTCTGCGATAAGCGCGTATGATGAGCCGACCACCAGTGCGATAGCCGGTCCTACCAGCGGTATCGCCGTGGCGATACCGGCCAAAACGCCGATGATTATGGCGAATTTAAGCTCGAATCCGATTACTATAAGGAGTATAATGTATGATATCCCCACGAGGGATGATTCGATGAGGATGCCCCGCAGGTAGTTACCGATCGCCTTGTTCACTTTATCGAATACCGCGAGTGACACTTCAAAGTAGCGGTTTGGCACAAGACTCAAAAAAAACCGTTTGATCTGTCCGTCATCGATCAGAAGAAACAGGAATACGAGCGGCAGTATGATCCAGAGTTTGAAGACACCCATAACGATCGAGATATGCGAGGTCTCCTGGAGATCGCCGGTTGTTCTTTTTTTGTCCTTTTTGAGATCGGCGATGCGATCGTTATCTAAATTTTGCTCCGGCTCGGTATTCTTCAGAAAATATTCGTAGTATTTGTCCTTTATCCGAGGCTTGTTCTGATACCCTTCGCGGTATTTCAGAAAAAGAATGCGCTCCACCTTGTTCAGGCGGAGAAACGCGTTGACGCCGTACATGATTCGGTCAAGGTCGTTGCCGAAATATTTATACACGATATTACCGGTGTCCTCGGGCCCGGTAAGACCCATGAAATGATGATACCGCTCATTGAGCTTGTATTGAAAGCGGGTGCGGAGGACCAGCTCCTCGCGCTCGTCCGGGATGATCTTCCCGATTTGATTCGCTATAACCATTGCGGCCAGGAAGAAGGCGCCGAAGAGGAGCAGAATCCCGGCCGGCCGGGGGATCCCGATTCTGGTGAAGAGCTTGAGGAGCGGAAAGCAGATGTAGGCCACGAAGGTGCCGATGATGCAGGGGAGGATGATCGAACGGAGCGACCAGAGGAAGAACGCCGCGGCCAGCACCGAGACTATGGCGGTAATGGCGAACACCACCCTGCGCGTCTGCCGGTGGGTTGACGGATTGAGTATGATGGCATGTCCGTGTCTGCGAGCCGGTGCGCCTCTCTCCATGCTATTCGCTCCTGGAATAGAGCTGTTCGTTGGACGTCTTGAGGCGCTGGCCGATTATTATTGAAAGATCTCTCAATATTTTGCTGGCGATAACAGGATAGGTCTCCAGCAATTCCCCAAGGTCTTCACGGAAAAACGCGAGCGCTTCGGTCTTTTCAGCCGCCTTTGCCGATGCTGAGCGCGGGCTGTCGTCCAGGAGGGCGAGTTCACCCACGAAATCCTCGGGCTCGAGGGTGGCAAGCTCGGTCTCCTCGCCGTCGCGGCCGGGAACCACAATTTTGATCAGCCCGCTCTTTATGATGAACATCGCCGTGCCGGGCTGGTCCTTCTCAAAGAGGTATTCTCCGGCCTGATACCGCCGCTCGTATATAAGACCTGATATTTTACCCAGCTCGCGGACGGTCAGGTGCTGAAACAGGGGACAAAGCTTTAATACCTCGACATTGGTGATTCTTCTGCGCGACTTATGCTTTGAGAAGATGTCTCCCCAGAATGCGTTTATCCGTATTTTTTCTTTTCTTTTCGTCTCTGTCATGGCGGTGACGCTTTCCTCTGTTAGTGTCTTGGTATATAAAACGTAGGTGATAAATTGATCACTGTCAATATATTTTTTTGAATATTGCGCGGTTACTTTCATGTTGGATGAAGGCAATAAAATCTAATTGACATTGCTCATGATGCGAATCAAGCTCATAAGCAAGCAGGCATTGAATTTTTAATAGCTACAATCCAGGAGCATCACAATGAAAAAGGTGTCAATTTCTGAAATACAGAATGCGTTGAATCCGGAGATTGTTCGATCGTTTCAAATTATCTATATCGGCATCATGGCCGGCGCGACGTTCTTTTTATGCGTGATTCTGTTTATGTATCTGACTGGTTCGCCCGGGGAGGAAATATCAATGCACAGCCTGGAAACAGTCAATCTGTTAACGCTCATGCATCTGATATCCTTTGCCGCCGGTATGGTAGTGTCAAAATATCTGTATAATAGATCATTATCGGAGCCTGCTGTCGAGTCCGCCATTAATGACATGAAAGCTGATGCCGTTTCAAATATCGCGGGACATTATATATCTATCATACGTACTGCAAAAATTATTAGATTGGCGCTGATTGAGGGACCGGCTTTTTTCGGATTAGTAACGTGTTTTCTGGCGGTAAACAATAAAATTATATATCAGTACGGATATTATTGGATTAATATATTTTCGTATATCGTATTTATCTACATTGTGATAAAGGATTTTCCCACCAGGGAAAAATTATTGGAAATATTTAAAAATAAATTAAAATATTTGATAGAATAATAGACTTGTTGCAAAACTTAATAATCAATGATTTTTACCCCCGCCGAAGGCGGCGGGGGTAAAAATGAATAATTATGAGTAGTTATGCAACAAGTCTATTAATTCAAATTATATGATCGAGTGTCATCGAATATCCATATGATGGTTCATTTGAGCCTATAAATATCAATTTATATTCTTGACAAAAATATTTATATGTGCAATAATTTCCTCATAAGTCATTGACATATTAAATTAAACTGTATAGGTTATAATATATGATGATATCACCCAAGAAAAAAAATAGAAGGCGGGGTCCTGATACCCTGGTGAAAATCGTAACCATTTTCAGCGTGTGTACGTGGCTTATAATCATCGTTGTTATGTTCATATACGTTTCCTACAAGCCTTCGTATTCATCCTCATCGTATTTTTACAAACATGTGTCCGCAACAGGGTCCGGGATTGGAATAACCAGCGCCAAGTTGCTGCTGTTTTTAAATCTCCTCCTGTGCATCTGGGGGATAATCGCGAACATGCTGAGAAACAGGAGAAAAACGGACAGGATCCGCTTATCGCTTGTTGTATCGACTATACTTTCCTTCATCGGTTTCATTCTTATGATGGTTCTTCTGTAGAATTATTCTGATAATGACGCTTACCACCCGGTTCACCGTGGCCCGATCAGGGTATCAATCAATGAAATCCGCGGCTCAGCTCATCATGCTTTGATAATACGCGGAATTAGCGCAGGCGTGAGAATCTCGCACCGGTAACCGATGCATTGGATTGAATAACGTTCTATTTTTCAGTATAGATCTGCTTATCGTTATCCTTCGCGTCCTTCCGGTATTTATCCGGCACGTTCTTTCCGGCCTGCTTGTATGAATCGATAACGAATTTTTTGGCGTTGCGGCAGAGGTCTACCGCCATTTTATAGCGCTCGCCTTTCTCGGATGATTTCGCGTCGTTGAGGTTCTGTGCGGCGAGCCTGAAGTACTGGCTGATCTTTTCATTGTCGAGAAAGTCAACGAGCTCGGCGGTGATCTCGTTGATCATTGCCTCGGTGCGGGCGCTGTACGACGATGCGAGGCTCTTATAGATCTCGCTCTGCAGCTTCAGGTAATCGTTGTATATTGCTTTCGCGTCAAGGTACTTTGACTGCGCCAGCTTCACCTTGCCCGTTTTGAGCAAGTCGATCCCCTTCTGCAGGCCGCTCACGTCGGATTCACTGCCGAAATTTTTTACCACGATCTCAAGATGTTTGAACTCGGCTTCGCATTTCTCGCGCAGCGTGGTCGCGTCAGAGCGGTCGCTTGCCGCTGCGATGGTCCATGAGAGGGCCGTGAATATGACAAGAAACGACGTGGATGTTATAGTGTGCATGATCCTTTGAAAAGTGATGTTGCGGTACGGCATAACGATATCTCCTTTACGGTGGGGTATTGAGGAATTGTATCAATTCCAATAATAATACGCATGCGGTCGATGCTTTGTCAAATTTTTTAATATGCAGGTGATGAAAAAATGCCTGCATATTATACGGCATCAAACTATCAGATGCTGATGTAAAATACGATACAATTTTTGTGGAATAAATTTGGTCAATGTCCAATAAATTATTGACAACCTGCCGAATACCTATACAGTAACACCAACACATTCATTCTCTGAAGACTATTATATTTGTATCACGGATCTCAGCTTTCGATGAGTGTTGATGAAGTCGGAAAGATATATCCGACACCCGTTACTATTATGTCATATTATGTTGGCAGAATAAAACCGTAAGGGAGGGCATATGAGACATAATAAATTAGTTATGGCCGCATTCGTATTGTTGCTGCTCATCGAGTGCAGAACGTACCGTACGGCAAAAGAGACGCACCTTCATGGCGTTAACTGGCCGGCGCATGATGAATTTTCTCCATCACCCCATCATGTTTTTGGAGAGCCGGTCTATAAACACCATGATGCGTGTCATAATGTCCTGTTAACCTACCAGGCGTTTACCGTGTATTACGACGATACGGTGCTGGCTCCGCGGTGGGCTGCAATAAAGCTGACATCATCAATAGTCGATGCCAACAGCGACTTCAGGCGGCCGGCGCGATTTAAAACGGATCCGCATCTCAAATTCATGGGATACCAATACACCACTCATGATGATTATGATAATGTCGACGCCGCTTCAGTGCATTGGGACCGGGGACATATGATCCAGTTTGATGACGCCCGCGGTTACGGCGACCAGGCCGGTCTGGAGTCGATGTACACCACGAATATATGCCCCCAGCTGGCCGATCTCAATCAGAACGGCTGGCTGTCCCTTGAGAACAGGATGACGGAGTTCGCACGCGATTACCGCTGCGTCTGGATTATCGTCGGGCCTGTGTATGAAGAACATCCACAACCCTACGCGGAAGGCAGGCGCGTTCCGGCGCCTTCATCCTTCTATCGGATCGCGGTCAGGCTGGATGACACCGGCGCTGTTAAAGCGGTCGCGTTTATTATGCCCCAGGAACCAATACCCCGCAATGCAGATTTAACCCGTTACATAAGCTGTATCGACGATATAGAAAAAATGACCGGCATTGATTTTTTTCATGAATTGCCGGATGAAATCGAGAATAGAATAGAATCGGAGAAGGGAGAGATCTGGCCGCATTGAAATAGCAGGCCTGAATGAACATGCATGTATCGTATTTCTTCATGAAAACCGGTACAATAAAACATCAGAAAAGGAGGCAAAGAAATGTATTCCCTTAATAAAAAAGTTGAGATGCCAGGTACAGGAGAAATCGTGGGTACGGGATGGCTGCACCCTCTGCCGGATCTCCGCGATTATACAGAAGAACATCCTGAGATTGCGGCGATGGCCGAGATGCTGGGTATCCGCCCGGGAGAAAAGCAAAAAGAGCCGCCGGCGAAAGTAGATTTACGACAATGGTGCTCTCCGGTTGAAAATCAGGGCGACCTGGGGTCGTGCACCGCGCATGCTGGCATAGGTATTGTTGAATACTTTCAGAACCGCTCGTTTGGCAAATATATCGACGGGTCGCGCCTCTTTCTCTATAAGACAACCCGAAATTTGATGTGCGAAACCGGAGACACGGGCGCATGGCTTCGGAACGTGATGGGCGCGTTGGTACTCTGCGGTTTCCCCCCTGAAAAATACTGGCCCTATGTCATTAATGATTTTGACAAGGAGCCGCCGTCTTTTGTCTATGCCGTGGCCGATAACTATAAGACTATTAAGTACTTCTGCCACGACCCGCTCGGCATGAACGTCGCATCGGATGCGGTGCTTGCGAATGTAAAAAAATACCTTGCAGCGGGAATTCCCTCCATGTTCGGTTTTTACGGATTTCCTTCGTTCGACCAGTCTAATGTAAAAGGCGGTATTCCTTATCCATGTCCCGGCGAGCAGGCACAGTGGGGGCATGCCATTGTCGCGGTAGGGCATGATGATACGAAGAAGATCAAGAACCTGAAGTGCGGCAGGGAAACCACCGGCGCGCTATTGATCCGCAATTCATGGGGAGTCGGATGGGGCGACCAGGGGTATGGGTGGCTGCCCTACGACTATATCATGAGCACGCTGGCCCAGGATTTTTGGTCTGTCCTGTCGATGGAGTGGGTTGAGACGAATCAATTCGGCTTTTAATGTCGGCTGTTAACGGGTATGGCTGTATCATGGTTTTGAGCTCAATGTAACAAGAATCGGGAGGGAAGCTCATGAAAAAAATGGTGATCATCATAGCGCTCTTGACCGGGTGCAACACGTTCTCATATTACAACCAAAAATATAGCGAGGATCCTGGAAGCGAGAAAGAGTACCGGGGGATCGCGACATTTAAAATTAAAGAAAAGGATCATAATGACAGAAACCTGGTACTGCTGGCGTTGTCCGGCGGCGGAAGCAGGGCCGCATATTTTTCCGCGGCGGTTATGTTCAAACTAGATAAAATGGGCATATTGAAGAAGGTTGACCTGATTTCATCCGTATCCGGCGGTTCTATAACAGCCGCGTATTACTGTATTTCGTCTGATCCTTCAGATGCAAGTGCTGTTTCCGGAAGGTTATGGGAGAAGGAATCCGTAAAAAAGTTGTTGAGGCGCAACCTGATCGCACGGTGGATCGGCAACTGGTTCTGGCCGCATAATTTTTTCAAATACTGGTTCACCAGCTATGATCGCACGGACATCATGGCGCAGACGCTGGCTGATAATTTTTTTGACCGGAAATATTCCGGCAGGGATCTGAAATTCAGCGAATGCAACAAAACGAGGCCGAAGCTCGTTATCAACGCCACGCTGGCCACCACGTATTACAACGGCGAGCCGTTTACATTTACCAATGAGGACTTCATGGAATTGATTGACTCGAACATCGATGAGCATCTTGTATCCCGCGCGGTCATGGCTTCGGCCGCTTTTCCGGGAGCTTTCCAGTATAATGTTTTGAGAAACTTTTATCCCCGCAAGGATCCGGATAAATTATGCGAACTCAATGACAATGAAAGTAGTAAGGGAGAACAGTATATTCATCTGTTTGACGGGGGTATACATGATAACCTGGGAGTAAGCTCGTTACTGAGAGTCATATACGGATCATATAATTTTAAAATGTGTGAATTCAGAAACGCTTCTTCGATCCCTAAGCTCTGCACGAGAATATATAATGATGGATTACGTTTCAAGCTCTATTCGCCGCATTGCAGCATTGAATGGCTCAATGAATTGTTGAGCAGGCCAGACTATTATTGCGACGCGTTGAAAATTATTAATGCGAACCCTGACATAAAATCAACAATTGAAATAATAAAGCAGGATACGCTGGGTTACTTTGATATAGAAAAATACTGCGGCCGGATGCAGGAAGAAAGAAACAACCCCCAAAGCTACGGTTCTCTGGATTACCGGATGATAACAGATTTCCAAAAATTGAAAATACAAAAATTGAATCGGCGTATCATTGAAGCCCTTTACCCGGATTATTTCCAGGTGAAAAAAGAGGACGGGAGCATCGAACGATTTGACAATATCTATATTATACTGGTGGACGCATATAATGATCTCAAATATGGAGTTGATCCTGAAATATATGACCCCAGGGGCTGCAGCGGACGATTCATTGATTCGACGTTGTCAGACAGCTTTACTGTTTTATTGAAGGAAAAGAGGGATTTAGCCCTGCAGAGCATGGTTTCGTTAAAAAAAGATTTACAAAAACGTAAAAAGAATCTGAGATTCATCCATTTCTCATTCGAAAAATTAAAAGATATATATGTTAATACTGCTGATATATCCATGAAAAAGGATTTATTCGATTTATATAAGAAACTCAACAATATTAAAACAAGCCTATCGATTACCGACCGGAATATAAAAACTATCGATAAATGCACGGAAGCATTGTTTATATATTACAATAACGAGTTGCAAAATGTAAAACGTGAATTGTGTTCGGGCGATCGGAGCGCGGCCGCCGGCCACTAAAATTCATACGCCCGCATAATATTTCATGATAGATTGATACATTGATTTCATGATGAATTCATACTCCCCGTTATAATTAAACAATCCAGTTCGGCCTATTCGCCTTCCATGTATTAACCAGCTCGCTCAGGCCCGGCTCAAGCCCCTGAGCCATGTAGAAGCGCGGGCGGAGGAGGTCTTCGTCGGGCGCGATGAGGCAGTCGCGGGCAGCCAGCAGCGCAAGTTCTGTATTCGGATAAATGCGGATGCCGATGGTTATCTTCAGTGCATCGAGATCGAGCGAATCAGCAAAGCGCAGGCTTTCTTCAACTGTTTGCATTGTCTCGCCCGGTCCGCCCAGCAGGAGAAAGCCGTTTCTTCGCATTCGATAGCGCGCCAGCAGGTCGGCCGCATGGCGGAAATCCCCCGGCGAAAACTCTTTGTTCAGGGCGGCAAGCATCTGCTCCGAGCCGCTTTCCGCGCCCAGGCTCACCTCGGTGCAGCCTGCCAGCGCCATCGCCTCAACGAGCTTTTTTTTCAACCTGCAGGGGTAGAGGATGCATCGCCAGGATATGTTCAGACGCGCCCGTATCATGGCTTCGCACAATTCAAGAGCGTACGATTCGGGCAGGTTGAAGGTATTGTCCACGAAATAGAATTTTTTGATCCCCGAGCGGACGCAGTCAGACAGCCATGAAACCACCATTTCGGGCGACCGCGATCGCACGGTGCGGCCCTCTATGACCGGCGTGGAGCAGTAACTGCAGGCAAACGGGCATCCGCGCCGTGTCTGTACCGGCATCAAGAAATCCGAACCGGCGTAAGCCTCAGTGGGAATAAGCGAGGGCTCGGGCAGGGGGAACCGGTCGAGGTTCTTTACGATAGGCCGCATTTCAGCGGTTTTCGCAACGGGAGGGTAGATGCCTGTAAAACGCGATCCGCCCTTGAGGAGCCCCGCCAGCTCCGGAAATGCGGCCTCGCCTTCGCCCGGAATGCCAGCGTCGGCTCCCAGGTAGCGCAGCGCGCTCTCAGGGAAGATACTGTAGCCGGGACCGCCCAGAACGACCGGCGCAGAAGACACTTTTTTGCAATGAGCTATGATTCTTTTGGCGTCATCCAGATAGAACATGGTGTTCCGCATGCACTGGTCGTCGATATTCCTGACTGACACGCCGATGACGTCCGGACCGCATTCTTCTATCACCTTCTCAAGGGCAATGAGAGGATCCGAATGCTGGATCAGGTCAAGTATGGTTACGTCGTGCCCGGCCTGTCTGGCCGCTGCCGCGACGCAGGCGATCCCCAACGGCCAGACAGGCATGTTTATCTCTTCCCGGTTGGCAGAGACCAGAAGGACTCTGGCTGATTGCGCATCAGTGGTCATGACTCTATGTTGCACAGCCATGGCCTGCATGCAAGAACAATCTATGGATGAGCATGTCTACGGTGGGCTAAAAGTCGTTGACAGAAGCTGGCAAAACGCTTTTATTTAATCTATCATTCCTCCGGCGAAGATTAATTATTGCTCGCATCACAATCGGCAGAAATGGAACAGCACCAAACTGAAATCGATGCTTTTTGTTGTCATGGCGGGCTTAACTTCAATACAAGGAGCAGTTGTGCAGCAGATGCGGGACCTGCATATTGCGCATGAACCCCGTACTATGGATGCACAATGCAAGGGCGTGATGCTATGAAATACCAATACCATATTATCGTGATCGGAGCCGGAAGCGGCGGCTTGGTAGTTGCCGCGGGGGGCGCTTCCATGGGAGCAGCGGTAGCCCTTATCGAAGGGGACAAAATGGGGGGCGACTGCCTCAATGCAGGATGTGTCCCCAGCAAAACCTTTGTCCGATCCGCGCACCTTGCCGCTGACATACGGGACTCGGCGCTCTACGGCCTGTCAACCGCGCTTGATCCGGTTGACGCATCGGCGGTCATGAGGCGGGTGCGCGGCGTTATACAGGCCATTGCGCCGCATGATTCGGCTGAGCGGTTTACGTCCCTGGGCGTTGATGTCATGCTGGGGAAGGGCGTCCTTGTGGACAAACACACAGTGAAGATCAATGATAAAACAATTACCGGCAAGTACCTGGTTATCGCCACCGGTTCGGAGCCGATCGTGCCGCCGATACCGGGACTGAGAAGTGTGCCGTATCTGACAAACAAAAATATTTTCAACATACATACGCTCCCGAAGAAGCTGATCGTTCTCGGTGGCGGTCCCATCGGCCTCGAGCTCGGCCAGGGGTTCAGACATCTCGGATCCGAGGTTGAGATCATCGACATGTCGCCTCATCTGTTCCCCAACGATGACCCGGAAGTAGCGCCCCTCATGGAAACGATACTCCGGGACGAGGGAATCGCGCTTACTCTTTCAACAGAGATTAAAGAAGTAAAGAAAACCGACGATGGAATCTCGGTTGTGATTGAAAAAGACGGGAGAAATACAATCGTGACCGGAGACCAGGTTTTGGTTTCTCTCGGAAGAAAACCGGTCGTCCATGGACTGGACTTAGAAAACGCCGGCGTACGCCTTGAACGGCGGGGATATATCGCGGTGAATAAATATCTTCAGACCAGCAGTAAAAACATATTCGCCTGCGGCGATGTCGCGGGACCGTATCAGTTCACCCATATGGCCGGTTATCAAGCGGGCGTGGTACTCAGGAACATGATCTTCCCGTTGGTGAAGTCAGGGGTCGATTATTCAGCCGTTCCCTGGACGACCTACACCAGGCCTGAAGTGGCGCACGTGGGGTATACCGAGCAGCGGGCGCGTGAACGGGGCCTGTTCAGCGATTCGATCATGGTGGACCTTGCAGAGATCGACCGGGCCCGGGCTGAACATGATACTGCGGGTTTTTTGAAAATCATTCTCGGGAAAAAGAAGCGGATCATCGGGGCCACC
>Ga0154692_178_pt8 | contig 16103 bp, 12 predicted proteins | sample Rifle2008BG13ft_FD_116121 | JGI IMG/M metagenome (GOLD analysis project Ga0154692, IMG submission 116121) | Spirochaetes bacterium RBG_13_51_14
CCCTTTGTTTCTTCGGTGTCCACGGAGATCTTGTTCAGTATGCTGGAAGCGTGTGAGTGATCCCCGTTGATGTAAATGTTCTCGCTGACTTCAGTGACGATCCGGTATTTTTCGCCCGGAGTATACAGGAACCTCAATTGGGGGGCCGTGCTCGCTTCCCTTGCGGCGAGTCGTACCATCGCGAACAGCATGAAGGGTATTATTGTTAATTTTATTTTCATCACCGCTGCTTTCTCAGTTTTATTTCGGCATGATGAGATTAGGCATACCGGTTCCCGGCTCTCAGCTCACGCCGGAATCATCATCCTCGTCCATGGAGTAGGTCGCTTCTCCTTTGGCCAGCGCGGTCCGGTGCATTGTAAGATCGCCACCGCACGAAGGGCATCGTTCGATATCGTCCCGCACAGGGTAATCGTTGCCGCAGTAGGGACATTTTTTAAGCACGAGCTTCACCTGGAAGCTCTCAAAGACATACACCCGCCGGTTGTCCCTGATCCTCTCTTCGGCCACACCCCGCTTCACCAGGTCAGCGAGTTGGAAGTTCACCGCGTCCGATTTCCCGAGCGCGCCGGTGATGACCTCCTCGGTCAGTTCGCCGTTATTCATCTTCGCCTGGCGCAGGAGCTCCTTCCGGATGCCCTCCGGGCTGAAACGCAATCCTTTCCGGAACATGATGACGCCGACAATAATAACAACGAGCCCCCCTCCTCCCATGACCGCGCCCGCTGCGAGGCGGGAACCGATGCCGTGCGACGCGATGATGAACAGAAGCCCCAGCCCGGCCGACAGGACGCCGATGACGGATACTAACGCTCCTAAAATAACCTGTAGTGTCATTTCCACTGCTCCTTGGTCGTTCTGTTCAATTCGTCACCCATGCCGGTAAAAAACTTCTCGATATTCGCGTCGGTGAACACCTTGTCGGTGTATTCGGCAAACGATGTAGAAAACTCCAGCGGGTGAAGGTTGAAAAACTTCACGTCGATCTTCGGATTCAGCTCAGTAATCTTTTCGGCCATCTTCCTGGTGAAATCGGGCACGTTGATCGCTAGCTTCGGCAGCGGGTACCGGTCCTCGGACGACTTGACCGATTCCACGCTCTTGGTGAACTCCGCGACGCCCGTGCTGATGCCCTTGATGAGCGCCAGGATTGAAACGGACCCCGTGATGCCCTTCATCAAGTTCGCGTGGACACTGTTCAGCTCACCGACCTCGCCCAGGCTTCCCAGCACGTCGGGCCGGTCCTGTTTGAAGCGAGCGCCGCAGTAGTAACAGAAAAACCTGTTCGCACTGTTATCCGATTTGCACCGCGGGCAGGATGTCGGCTGCGCGGCCGCGGAGGACTGCGCGATGAAGATTTCGTTCCCTTTGAGCTCGCCCAGCGCGCTCACGAAGGCGGCCCTTTTGATGATATCCGCACGATTCACTTTGAGGTTATCGATCTTCTCCGTGGCGATGGAGAGCTCGGTCTGCGCCCTGTTCCACTTCTCCATTATCTCCCGCTCCTCACCGCGGTATTTCTTCGTGACCTCCTCCCACTGGGTCCGGATGCTGTCTATCTCCATAGCGAGGGTGCTCCGCTTGTCCAGGAGAACCTCTTTTTGCTTTTGTATCTTTCTCATTCTGAAGAGGTTGGTTATGAATCCGAGACCGGTATCGAGCTCGTCTATGGTTTTGTTGTAGGAACCTATCTCCCCCTCAAGGGCGGCAACCCGCGCCTTGAGATTCTCTTCGCGCCTGTCCAGCTCGGTATTCCTGTCCTTGAGACGCTTGAAGTACGTGAGCCGCTCGTTATCGGCCGCGATCAGCTGCTTTTCCAGATCCGCCCGCTTCTGCTCAAGATTGCGGAGGTTTTTTTCAAAGGCTGTTTCTTCTTCTTTCAGCTTTTTTTTATACCGGGCTGGTATCTCGTCGGGAAACTGCCCGGTGTCCTTGAAAAAGGAGTCCTGCAGAAATCCAAGCTCGGCCCGCCTGATCTCGTTCACATTGTTGAAGTTGTCATTAAAGTACGTCTGGATCGTACCGAGCTTTTCCTGTATGGTCGCAAGCTGCGTCTGCGTGTTCCTCAAAAAATCGAGCATGCCCTTCAGATTACCCATTCGGATTACCCCCTGTTCGCAGTTGTTCCCTGAATTCCTTTTGTCTTGACGCGCAGCCGGTTTTCCACGGTCCAAATCAGATTTCGGAGAGTCGGCCTTTTATTCCGCACCCGCTCAATTTCGTCAAAGGACCCCGCGTGCTCCCAGTAGAGCGGGCAGGCGCCCCCGCACATCGGCTCATATTCACAGCCACGGCACACCGGCGGGGTGTAGCGCCGCTCCCGCCAGTACAGCGCCTGATCGGAACTCCACAGGCTCGTGAAGGAGGACGTGAGCAGACTTCCCACGCCGCGGTCGTAGCTGGAGCAGGGCAGCAGCTCGCCGGCCGGGTTGACCGAGAGAAGCCCCGATATGCAGGCGCATGACGTGGACCCCAGGCCGCGGTCCACCGGGTTGAAGATGCAGTAGGGCGTGGGCGAATACCATACCAGCCGCATGCCCAGGACCTCGCAGTAATCGATGATCGGATTGATGATGTCCCCGATGGCCGAATAGCCGATCCTGAGATCCTCGTTGTCCCGGGCGGTGCCGGTCGCTATTATCATATTCATGGAAAGATACGGAAAGCCAAAGACGTCCTTGACGAACCTGGCCAGTACCGCAAGGTGGTCTTTATTCTTTCGGCAGATCGTGGTGTTGGTGTGCGTGTGTATGCCGGCCCTTGTTAAATGTTCGATCCCCTGCAGCGTTTTCCCGTGCGAGCCGGGATTGCCGGTTATGCTGTCATGGATGTCCGCGCGGTGGGATTCCAGGCTCACCTGGGCCGATTTAAGGCCCGCTTTCGCCAGCTCCCTGACGAAAGCGTCATCGGAGCAGCGGATCCCGTTGGTGATCAGATTGGTCCGCATCCCGATATCGGACGCGTGTCGGATCATCGCCGGGAGATCGTCGCGGAGCGTCGGTTCGCCGCCGGTGAATGATATCGTGGGCACCTGCGCTTCGCCGAATATCTTGTCGATAACGATCCGTATCTCCGCCAGGTTCATTTCCTTCACGTCGCCGCCCCGGTACGGGCTCGATGCGTAGCAAAAGTCGCACCGGTTCTGGCAGCGGTAGGTGACCGCGATCTCGGACAGGACCGGGAACGCGATGCTCTTCGGATCGAATTCGATTGTCGAAACAAGCGGAGCCTGCGAATACTCTTCCCGCATGATGGCATTGATGCTTGAAAGCAAGGCGATCATATCATTCCTGACGGTATCGCTTGATGCTCCATACTTCTCCGACAGCCGCAGGACCATTTCTTCAGGCGGCCGGTTCCGGTTATACAGGGCGTCCAGCATCTCGTAGGCGGTGCCGTTCAGGTGCTGGATTTTATTCGGCCTGATGATGAGAATGTGGTCGATTTCACGGAGAAAGACCACGTCCCGTGTGTAATTGATAAAGGATGCTATGTCCTGTATAACTGCCGTCATACCAGCCTCTCTAGAAACTGGACACACAGGCCGAGTGGCACGCGGAGTGGCACGCCGAATGGCACACGCAGGCCGAGTGACATGCAGAGTGGCATGCGGAATGCACGCATGCCGAATGGCACGCGGAGTGGCATGCGGAGTGACAGGCGTCGTAGCTGAAGGTGGATACGTTCTCCGCCGCGTGCGCGACGGCCTGCTCAACCGCTTTCAGGTCGGGCGGCGTGAACAGGTTCTCGATCCTGTCCACGATCTTTCCCGACAATCCCTCGACCTTCTCGACGATTCCGTCTGCAAAATCCTGAACGCTGCTCGCGTAGGTTTCCGCCGTATCGGTGATTTTTTCAAAGAAAGCCATCGTACCGCCCCCGGTGGAATCCCGCATCGCCTTTCCCATAAACGGTGAAGAGCCGCGCTCGAAGCTGTCGTGGAGGATGATCCAGGGATGATAGGTGTCGAAATACCGCCGCTGCTTGGTGTAATCGCCCTCTTTCTCGAAATCGCCCCAGTGCCTGTCGATTTTTCTGGTGTATTCCTGCGCGGTTTTGTCGATATCGGCCTTCCACACCTTGCCCTGGAGCGAGCGGGAAATCGACTTCAGCACGATCGGAACAAGCTGTTTGGGGAGGGTGCCGTCCCGGGCGATGGACTTGAGGAAGAGCATTTCGTAGGGCTTCAGGCCGTCAGCCTTGTCCACGACCTCGGTCTCAAGCTTCACCGCGTCCTTGGCCCTGAAGGTCCCGGAGGTCACGGTACCGGAAATGGCATGGATCTTATCTCTCACTTCATAGGCATCCGCCATGAAGCGGGCCCCCGTCTGCGACGCCAGTTCATACGGCCCTTCCTTCAACATGTCCGCCTCCTCCTCCGGGAGGGGATCGGCCAAGACCATGTATCCCTTCATGCCTTCATTCATTACCGTAACGAGATTATTGGCTTCCAGCGTATTCTTGTATACCGCATTGATTTTATACAATTTTTGCTCCGGCTCCCTGATGACATCCTTTTTGAGAATTTTCACCTGAAGGGGGTTCCGGTTGAGGATGTCGATGTATCCTCTATTGAACAGATCCATCACGAGCAGGTTGACTGCTTTGGACGGCTTGTTGAGAAATACGGCCGTCTCTACCGGATTAAGATTATCGACGGTCTCCGAGGTCTTGAATGTCCCGATCTGGATCTCGGGCGCGATATACTCCGGCTTCCTTTCAAAGAACCTCGTTTTGATCGCCGGATGCAGGGACGCCGCTTTAAGAAGCAGGTACGCAACCCCCGAACAGAGGTAATAAGCCAGCCTGAGGGGAACAATGACGCTGTTGAGGCTGAAAACGTAGCCGGCGGTAAAGCTGAACTTCTTCTTTCCCTTCGGCAGGAATATCTTGCTGAAGAAATCCACGCCGGCCGCCCTGCCGATCAGGTAAATCGGCAGACCCACTACGGCTATCTCCACTCCAAGGTAAAAGAAATTGAAAAAGTACACCATGAGAAGACAGATCAGCAGGAATCCCAGAAGCGACGTTAAAAAGCTCAGGTGCTGCAACGAGAGCGACAGGCGCGCCATGTCGCAGACAAGCGTCTTTAGTTTGAGCCAGTTCGTCAGCTTCATGTTGGAGGAATCGATATCCATAGTCAGTGAAACCGGCGGTATCATCCTTTTTTTGATGTTCTGCGTATTTGACGACAAATACAGATATGGATAGTTTACTTTAACGGCACCCTGGTAATAGTAATTGCCTGCGTTCTCCTGTTTGAGCCGGATGTTCCAATGGGGATAATATTTCTTCGATTCCGCGGCCACCTTCACCGGCAGAGTGCTGGCGTCAACGGCCGACGTGACTGCTATCTTTTCCTGAATCTGCGCTGATACGACGAGGTTCACTTCCCGGGGCGCCTGTGAGAGCAAGAGCGGGGGCCACCGGTATTCGCCCCGGAAACGGCCCTCAGAGAGATGCGGCGTCACGTCGAGCATGATGTGCCTCTTTAGTAACAGGGTAACGCGGACCCTGTCACCCTTCTCGGTTTTTTTCCCGATGATCAGGTCGTAAACGCCCCGGTTGAGTCGCCCATCGCCTGAAACGCTGATGCGTATCTTGGCCGGAACTCCATCGCCACTTATAGCGACCGTGAGCCCCTCGTTCCAGCCGGAATACACCTCTCCCGGCGACTGCCGTAAAAGCTCTCTGAATATATTCCGCTTTCCCTTTTCCTTGATTAGCAAGTCAACCGTTGAGATCTCGTCGATTTCCTGGTTGTTGCCCGGCATGAAGCTGACGGTGATCAGCGCGTTCGCCTCCTCGATGGAATAATCTCCTTCATCGAGCAGGTCCCCGGCCTTGACCGCATCAAGCGTGTAGTCCCCGCCCTGAGCCCCGATATTCAGATATCGCGCCGGAACATACAGGTTGAAGGTGTTCTTCTCGTTGGGAGACAGGTTGTTCTTTTCTGCGTGCAGGGAGAGATAGTTCTTACCCTTCCAGGGAGTGGGATAATATATCCACCGCTGGTATGCCTTCTTTGTATCGCCGTCCTCCAGGAGGCCCGTGGGTCCCAGCACCTGGTTGGTGATCAGCTCGGGCCGGTTGTACCGCGCCGCAATCTCGATGGGGAGGACCATCTCAACGGTCTGTCTGCCGATCGGCAGACTCCATTGTATGGGCGACCACCATAATTTGCCGTACGTGATATTGTTGAATTCCGTCCTGTCCAGGACGGGCCTTTCCACCAGGTACCGCATGCTGACGATGTACTTCTCGTTGGTTTTCGTCGTGATATCAAAAACCGCGGAATAGTACCCGTTTCCGATCGACTGCATGTCTACGCCGAATCGTTTACCCCGGTGCGTTCCGTAGCTTTCAATAAATTTCATCGGTTCGATGAACTGACCGATCGTCCGTATCCGGTCGCGAGATTCAAGCTCGGTAAAGGTTATCTCGTACAGGATCTCGCATTGTCCTTCCCTGAGAATGGTAACGTGGTACTTTGTCTCATCGATGGTTACCGGCGCGGACAGTACCACAGCGGCGTACAGCAGTATCAGCGCGATGATACATGCTATGCGGCGTCCGAGCGTACATTGAGCGTTCATACCATATTCCTATCGGTGTATTCCGGCACAGCAAGCAGGTATCACAGGGATTGTTATAAATCAATACTTTTTTTTGAAGCCAGTATCTCGTGTATTTCCATCACCGCCCATTCAAGGGTCATAGCAGATCACCCCCCAACGCGCTCTATTTGACACGGCCGACCGCTCGCCTGCCCGATCAATGTGCTTTCCGGCTCCTATAGCGCCTTATGATAAATATCAACATTGCCACCAGGAACAGGCCAGCCATTATTATAAGTTCATACCGTCTGATATCATCCAGCACGGCCTCCATGACCTGCCCGAAGAAATAGCCGAGCACGCCGAGCGTTATCGCCCATACTGCTGCGCTGATGATATTCAGTATGATAAATTTTCTTACCGGCACCGTGCTCAGCCCTATCGCGAAGGGGGCGATATTCCGCAGGCCATATAAAAATCTGAAGATAAGTATAAACCAGGTATTGTGGCGATCCATGATCTGCCTGAACTGCGCGACACGGGGCTCCCAGCTTTTATATCTTTTCAGGAGTGAATGGCCTTTATAGCGCCCCAGAAAAAAATAGAGCTGATCCCCGAATAGGCTTCCCAAAAAGGCGGCGATTATTACCTGGGGAAGCTCCAGATATGCCTCGTAAGCGGCAAAACCGGCTACAACGAGAATAGTCTCCCCTTCCAGAAAGGTGCCCACAAATACGGCTAGATAGCCATATTCCCTGATTATTGATTCAAGTGTCATTTGATGGTAATCCTCTGTTCCTTGCAATTGTTCACCCGGCCGATAATGGCCGCATCGGTGATGCCGCTTGCCCGCAGGTCTGATACGAGCCCTCCGGCCGCGTCTTCGGCCAGGGCGATGAGGAGGCCGCCCGAGGTCTGCGGATCGAAAAGAATGTCCAGCAAATCCTGAGAAACGGCTTTATCAGGGCTGCAGAGGCCTCCCACGAAGTCCCGGTTCTTGTACATGCCGCCGGGGACGAACCCGCCGGCAGCCGCGTTTCGGGCGCCCGGGAGGAGCGGTACGCTTTTTGAATCGATGATGATTTCCATGCTGTTCCCGCCCAGCATCTCCCGGAGATGGCCGATACAGCCGAAGCCGGTCACGTCCGTGCAGGCGTGAACGCCGTGGCGAAGCATGCGCTCCGATGCCGTCCGGTTGAGCGTCGACATGGATCGGACAAAGGGCGTCATGACCGCTTCGTCAATGGTCCCGGCCTTCAGCGCAGTGGCGATGACACCGGTGCCCAGCGGCTTGGTAAGAACAATGGCGTCCCCGTGCCGGATAGCGTCGTTGCGCACCGCACGGTCCGGATGCACGACGCCCGTCACTGCAAGACCGTACTTCATCTCCGGATCGTCCACGCTGTGTCCCCCCAGGAGCTGGACTCCGGCCTCAGCCATGGCCGCGAGCCCTCCCTTCAGGACTTCGCTCAGTACGTCAAGGGTGAATTTCCCCATGGGAAAGCATACGATATTCAGGGCCGTGAGCGGAATGCCGCCCATGGCGTACACGTCCGAAAGGCTGTTGCACGCCGCGATCCTTCCATACAGATAGGGATCATCGACGATCGGCGTAATAAAATCAACGGTCTGAACGAGCGCGCTCGATTCAGATATGCGGTACACGCCGGCATCGTCGCTGGCGCCCATGCCCACGATCACGTTCCCGTCGCTGGGAACCGAGATGCTCTGCATAATCTCCCGTAGGTCGCCCGGACCTATCTTGGCAGCTCAACCGGAACTGGCGACTGATTCGGTGAGGCGCAGGACATTCAGTTTGCTGATGTCGCATTTATCGCTCATAATAATCCTTATTTTTTATGGTAGCCAGTGCATATTATCGGCACCGCCGTTCATATAGTAAACCAGCGAAAGAGTATCACTGAATAATCATTCATGCGCCCGCCACGCCCTGCTGATCTCATCAAGGACGCCGATCGCGAAATCAATTTCGTCTTTCGTGTTGAAGATGCCGAAGCTGAACCGCACCGTGCCGCGCGGAAATGTCCCCATGGTCCGGTGAGCCAGAGGCGCGCAATGAAGCCCGGAACGGCACATGACGCCGTGGCTTTCCGCCAGGTGAAACGCGACATCAGACGGCTCCATTCCCGCTATATTGAAGGACACGACGCCGGTCTCAATCAATCCGGGCGGCGCATAGGTCATGAATCCTCTGATGCACTCTTCAGCTCCGCGTATAAAATAATTAACAAGCTCCCGTTTGCGTGATTGGACGCCTCTAATGCCGTCCGGAATGGATGCGATATGTCTTATTCCGGCGCAGAGACCGCTGATGCCCGCGGCATTCACGGTACCGCTCTCAAACCTGTCGGGAAGAAAATCGGGCTGATAGACACTGTCGGAATTGCTCCCGGTGCCGCCGAACGCGAGGGGCCGGATCAGGGAGTGGTCGAATCCGTCGGATATCGCCAGGCCGCCCGTGCCCGTCGGTCCGTACAGCCCCTTGTGTCCGGCAAATGCGAGAAGATCGATATGGTCATCCTTCATGGCAATGGGAATGACGCCCGCGGTCTGAGCGCAGTCCGCCAGCAGGATGACGCCCCTTCTTTTGCATATCGACCCGATTTCGGCAATCGGCTGGAGTATCCCGAAGGCGTTCGAGGCGTGGTTGACGACCGCCAGTTTCGTTTCAGGGCGGATGCTCCGCTCAAATTCATCACGGTCAACGATTCCGGCCGGGCAGGAGACCACGGTTACGGCGACGCCGCGGCGCTCCATCTCCATAAGGGGCCTGATGGTGCTGTTATGCTCAATGGCCGTGGTCACGGCGTGGTCGCCCTCGCGAAGGATGCCCTGGATTGCCAGGTTGAGGGCGGCTGTTGCGTTGGAGCCGAAGATCACCCGCATGGGGTTCGTCACGCCGAACAGGGCGGCCGCCGCCTCGCGCGCGGCGAAGACGGCTTCACCGGCACCGACCGAGCGTGAGTGCCCCGACCGGCCGGGATTCCCCCCGACGCTGGTCATGTATTCAACCACGGCGTCCACGACGGCCCGCGGTTTGGGGAACGAAGTTGCCGCATTGTCAAAATAGACGTGCCTGTCTGCGGATCCAAGTGATGATGTCATACAATCCTGCCAGCATACGGGTAACGCGCCATCGCCGGCCATTCCCGAGCTGCTGGCATTTTTTTAATAGTATTTGATTCTTAGCAATCATTTTTAATATTTTACTTGCGTAATTCTATAATAGATTTTATTTGTCACAAACCAGTCACAGCGCTCGTCCGGAGTCGCCGCAGGCATTTCTGCACGCGCGCCGCATGATATGATTCCATTATCGATGCCCATGTTTAGTTATTTTGAATACATTTCACTCTTCCTGCCCCTTGCGTTTGTCATTTATTTCTTTTTGAACAACAGGGGATTTATCAAAGCGGGAAAAATCTTTCTGGTGTTGGCAAGCCTGGCCTTCTACACGCTGTGGAAACCGGTCTCCCTCCCCCTCCTGCTGCTTTCCATGGTCATTAATGCGGTGCTGGGAAAGGCAATACTCGGCGCGGCCGGTCCTCTCGGTAGAATGCCAAAAAAAATCATTCTCGCATTCGGCCTTTGCTTTAACATCGGAATGCTGGGATACTTCAAGTACACCAATTTTTTCATAGAGAACATCAATGTAATATCCAATTCAAACCTCGGCCTCATGAAAATCATGCTGCCCCTGGGAATCAGTTTTTACACCTTTGTCCAGATTTCTTTTCTTGTTGATTGCTATCGGGGGAACATGAAGGATATTGATCTTTTGAATTATTTGCTCTCTGCCTCCTTCTTTCCAAAAATCCTGCAGGGGCCCATCACCACCTATGAGGAGATGGTCCAGCAGTTCAAGCGTGCAGATAATAAAAAAATCAATTATGAGAACATTGCCCGGGGCATGCTGTTGCTTGCGATCGGACTCATTAAGAAATTGGTGCTTGCTGACAATCTCGCCGTGTGGGTAAACGCCGGTTTCGACACGGCGCCGGTCCTGAATTTCTTCGAGGCCTGGTTCGTCTCCCTCTCCTGGACGTTTCAGGTATATTTCGACTTCAGCGGATACACCGATATCGCCCTGGGAATAGCCCTTATGTTCAACATCGCACTGCCGCAGAATTTCAACTCGCCCTTTCAGGCAACTGACATACAGGAGCTGTGGCGGCGGTGGCACATAACCTTCCAGCGCTTCATGCGGGACTATGTGTATATCCCCCTGGGAGGAAGCAGGGAAGGCGAGGCGCGAATGTATATCAACCTCTTGATCACATTCATCATCGGTGGTTTTTGGCACGGAGCCGGATGGGGATTTGTTCTCTGGGGAGCGTTAAATGGAGTCTGTCTCATAATACACCGTCTGTGGACAAAAACAGGTCTGACGCTGAACAGGTTCCTGGCCTGGTTCATAACCTTTAACTTTTTCAATGTTACCGCCGTTTATTTCAGATCGGCAACCATTAAGGACGCGCTGAAGGTACATCGCGGCATGCTGGGGTTGGACGGCTTCGTGCTGCCGGATAAGCTGAAAGGCCTCGCGTTTCTAAAGCCCCTCGGCATAGAATTCGGCAACTGGCTGGTCCATCTGGGCGAAAAGCAGTCCTATTTCATTTATCTCATCGCGGTGTCGGGAATCATTATATTCCTGGCGAAGAATTCGGCGGAATTGACCGGGCGATTCAGGCCCAGCCTCAGATGGGCCCTGTTCGTCGGACTCCTTCTCGGCGTCGGGATAATACACCTGACGCAGGTATCAGAATTTATCTACGCAAACTTTTGAGCAAGTGATGGAAAAGCAATACAAACAGTGGATCGTCGCAACCTGCCTGCTGGCCCTCATCGTGCCCGGTATAACCGCGGGGATCAACTATTACATGGATCCCCTCTGGTGCTTTTCCCTGTCACACCGGTACAATCAGAAGCAGGATGACTTCAACGAACGGCAGCAGAAAACCAACTTCATCACCTTTCATGACTTCGACTACCAGGGCCTTGTCATGGGGAGCAGCACGAGCACCAACATCAACCAGCACTCCTTCAAGGGAATCAGAGTCTATAACTACGCCATCAACGGACTCCAGCCGGCGGAATATCTTCCGTACATCAGATACGCCCGGAAGCGTAACGGCCGCGATTTTGATTATATTTTCATGGGCGTCGATTTTCTGTTCGCGACGACTCTCGGCCCTTCCCCGTTCGACCCCGAGCAGATATTCTCTGACACGAACGGCTGGCTGTACCGTGTAAAAATACTCGTCAGCCTGGATACCCTAAAATTTTCCAGAAGAAACTTCATGAACTATCTCTACGGCCGCCATATCTATTACGATCGGAACAATACAAAGCTCACCACCATTCTCAGCCGCGACATGCAGGAATATAACATGAAAATGTTGATGGAGCACATTGAAACGTCGCCCAATCAGTACTCATTCAAAAATTTTAAATATAATAAAAATTATCATACGTTCCTCGATGATATTCGGGATAAAAACCCCGCAAGTAAATTTATTGTTTTTACAACACCCGTCATCGAACAGTTTTTAAAGATGATGGTCAAATACAACCTCCTCGACGATTACTTGCACTGGATCAGGGAAATCGTCGAAATTTACGGAGAATGTTATCATTTCATGTATCCAACCGATATATCAAAAAACTACATGAAAAACTTCCATGATCCGAATCACTACTACCCCTTCGTGGCCGATATGATGGTGGATGCCATACACAACAAGAAGATCACCGGGGACACCGATTTCGGCATGTACATAAACCGTTCTAACATTGAAGAAAAATGCGCATTGCTGGAGCGGCTCATGAGGGAAACAGCCGCTCGGTGATAATTCACAGATGGAGCGCCGGCATACATCCGAGCCAGCGTTGCGCCATGACGAAAAAATAAGGCGCTCCTGAGGGCAAACCGCACGGCGCCCGACCGGAGGTCCGAAATAAGAAGAAAAAGAAACTATCCGGCTGCCATGCTGGCGGCTGCTGTCATCTGCGCTGTCGCGGCGTCGCTCCGTTCTCCGGCAGCGCGACATGCGATTGAGCCGCTCTTTATACAGGTGCATATCACCAATCCCCTGTCCGGGATATCGTCCGCGGATCTAGGGCTGATGCTTTCGGGAGCGGCAACCGGCTTCAGGAGTTTCGGCGGGCCGGACGCGCCGGCGCGAATATTCGCCGATGCGCGGATTGCGGACAACCTCCGGAAAACCTATCCCGACTTAAAATGCAAAACCCTGTCATTCGACGACGATCCAATCATATCGGACCGGGGCTTCCTGGGCATCAGCGACGCGCGGGGGCTCAGGCCCTGTTTTAAAATCCTCTCCATTGACGGGACGCTCCCCTGGGGGCGTGTTCATGATGACGGAAATCTTGAGAAGGACGGAGCCCCGTATCCCTTCATCATGGCCGGGGCTGAAAAATGGGATCCGAATGCGCACAGCACCATCGTGCAGACCGGCGTGACGGCCATGACCAGGGCCTTTATCGCGGCGGTGGACAGATCCGGCGACATTCTCTCGCCGGTCAGATACACCATGAAAATTACCACCCCGGCGGATCTGGCGACAACCTCCAACGAAGTCTCCTTTCTTGAGCCCTGCACCTATCCTCTTAAAAACCCAATGGTCTTCTGCTCACCCGTGCGGTTCTTCAAAATCCTGTCCGAATCTGGATTTGACGTCATAGAGCTCACCGGGAATCACAACAACGACTTCAGCAGCAGGTACAACATGGAATCCATCGGGATGCTGGAGCGGGCGGGAATGAGGTATTTCGGCGGCGGCAGGAACAAACAGGACGCGGAACAGGTGCGCTACATCGCAGTCAAGGACGCGACCGTCGCCTTTATCGGTTTTAACGAACCCGGACCCGAGACCGCCTTCGCCGCCGAAAACAGGGCGGGCGCCGCGCGCCTTTCTCTCGAGACCTTTGTCAGATCAATACGCGAGGCCGCCGGCAAAGCCGACATCATCATCGTGACCGTGCAATGGGGCAACGAAGACGGTCCGATCCCCCGGGAGATTCAGACGCGGTACTTCCACTTGGCTGCGGACCTGGGTGCTACCATCATGGTCTCATCATCCGCGCACCGTCCCATGGGGCTTGAGTTTTACCGTGGCAGGTTCATCTCATACGGCCTGGGGAACTTTCTCTTCGATCAGATGCAGAGCCTGAATCACCGGCGGGGCCTCATCGCCCGTCACCACCTCTACCGGGGAAGGCACGTTGCCACCGAGCTCATCCCGTACTGCATCCACGACTGGTCGCAGCCGCGGATCAGTACCGGCAGAGACGCCCGCGCAATCATGGAGGAAGTGTTCCGCCGCAGCATCGGTCCGGTTTTCAGAAGGCCCTGAGGCTATCGCCGCGCGGCCCGCCGTGCGATCATGATGTTCGACCTCTTCGGATCGAAACCGTAACCGAAGCTGAAGGGAATATGACCTTTCGATTTTTCCCTCATCGCCGCGTCAAGCTCCGGTTGAAACCGGCTGGCGAACATCGGTAAAATACGGTAGGCCCCATAGAAGGATATCTTCCATTCATTCTCCGCGAAATATTTCAGCGGTATGCCGCTGTCTTCCTGAACGATGCACCTGCTGCAGGCAAGGAGGTATGATCGTGAAATTTTGAAGTTGTCGTAGCTCAGGAGGTACGAAGCCGATTTGATAAAGGTTATGAACCTGTTCCTTGAGGCCAGGAAGGAGGCGAAACCGCGCCGCAGCGACAGCGATGCGTCCGAGAGATCAATGCTGAAAAACCGCGCCGTCTGAAGAGGAGCTCCGGCGCCCTTTCTGAAGACAAATTCCACGCCCTCCGAATCCCTGTCGCCCTGTCGCGGAATCCATTCCGCGACATCTCCGGCGGTGTCGATATACACCCGCCGTACATCCAGGATTTCGTAGCCGTAGCGGGCGAGAAAAAACATCATGATCCCGGTTACGCTGCCGAACGATTCCGGCCTGAGGTCGACATGCATCTCCTGGGTGCGGAAGAGATTGAGGCGCAGGATCGTCCGCAGGGCCGTCCTGATCCGCCAGAGTTCAGCGTACACGGCCTGTCCCTGAAAGCTGAGGGGGTCGGGAGCGGTGCCGGGAGTTTCAAGCCCGATCATGACGAACTCTTCCGCGTCGGGAAAAAAGGCCAGCGCGTTCAGTATGTCGGGACCGCTGAAGGGATACATGACGGTGGCCGCTTCTCCGTCCCGGAGGTGACTCCGCCTCCACTTTTCAATATCGGCCAGGTTGCCGTTCCGGAACTGATCCCAGAGCGCGCCGATGCTCTCGCGGTACGCCCGGTACTGATCGCTCATCACCAGGGGGCGCAGGGGCGATGCAGTATTGACTTCCGTCCCTGCAAGGAAGGCCGCCGTGTCGTTCAAACTCCGGATGTTCTTGTACCGCTGGCGTATGTTCGACTCGCTCGGATATCTGCCATCCGCGCATGAGACCAGCGCCAGTGACACAGTGGCAAGCGGTATCAGAATCAAATGCGCTGCGGAGATCGTGTTCTTCATACGTATTCCTTTATTTTTATAATGTGCCATGGATATCATTATCCTTTTTTCTTCTTGCCGGGTACTACTATACGCTTCACGAATACCGGTCCAACGACACCGAAGCGGTTCATGATACGCGCCCGAATGATATTTATTCCCGGCGTCAGATCCCAACGAAAGCGGTCGCTTACCACTTTCCAGTCCTCATTATTTATTTTGACCAGATACTCCATAAAATTGGGGGTATAATTGTGATCGCCGAACGCGTTGAGTCTGACCCCTATCGGCCCCGCGTGAAAACCCTTTTTATAATGCGGTATTTTTATATCAATCCGGTTGAGGTCATGAAAAAGGGCTTTAAGGGTAGCCGGTTTACCGGTCCCCAGAAAGGGCCAGGTCCTATCCTTCCGGTTAACACGGTCCCGGATAAGGTACAGTGAGTCCCACAAATTCGACCCGTTGCCGCCGGGACAGGAAAAGAAATCGTTGCGCCCCACCACCGCGATCTCGTACATATATCTCAGCCAGCTTCGGTCGATGGGTATGAGGGACCAGACCCTGCTGTCATCCCGTATCACGGGTAGCTCGCGCGCAGGGTGCCGCCGCATGTTTGATCCCGCCCCGAACACGTACACGAGACTCTTCCCCCTGTTCCTGATCCACTCCCGCCTGATTTCAGGTATTGAAAGCGGGACTCCGGAGCGCTCGATATGAATATTCCAGGTGGGGTCAATGAAAATCCATTTTCGATACTGATTGGACCAGATATCATTACCCGCGTGCTCCTCCCTGGTCGGCTTCCGTAAAAATACGTGCCGTGATGTCCACCCGAGGCTCACGGCACACTCCAGAAAAACCGCTGACAGGTTGGTGCAGATAAAAGAATCTCCCTTCCGGGCCCGTATGATAATCTTCACCGCGTCACGCAGTTCGGTGTCGTTGTAATTCAGCCCATAGGGGATATTGAGATACACCCAGTTTTTAAGAAGGGCCATCTGCTCGAATTCGGT
>Ga0154692_139_pt3 | contig 16016 bp, 11 predicted proteins | sample Rifle2008BG13ft_FD_116121 | JGI IMG/M metagenome (GOLD analysis project Ga0154692, IMG submission 116121) | Spirochaetes bacterium RBG_13_51_14
ATAGGAACAGCCCGGCTTTCTCCTGAGCTTGTCGAATTCAGTCAGTATACGCTCGCCGTGCCGCCGGTAGAAATCGGCATAGGTCTGGGGATTGGTGGGCGAATAGGTCCAGAACACGTACTCGCCGTTATAACCGGAGAAATAGGGCGACCGGTACGACATCTCGCCGTCGCGGAACTCCCACCGTTCCCGCGGCATTGCAATCAGTGCGGAGTAAATGCCGTACGCCTCGTCCGCGGACGAGCACCGGGCCAGGCCCAGCAGTATCGTTATACCGCCGAAGTTATACACGCCGGCGCTCACCCCCTCCGGCTTGAATTCCTCCAGAGCCGCACGGAGGGAATCGTCCCTGTTAAAAAGGTCAAGGGCCTTGGCATCGTTGAGTTTTTTTTCCAGTTTCGCAGATCCCCTGTCGTCGAGCGACTTCGGTAGCAGCGCGTCCATTACGCCGGAGCAGCCGGCGGACAGGAAGATAATACATAATGATAAACGAAGTCCGTTGATATTCATTAAGATCGCCGGTAATTATCTCTTTTTATCAGATCGTGAAGGGATGACCACCGGTGCCATCCACATGTCGTGAAGGTTGCATTTGGCCACGACTTTATAATTGCCCTTTTCGATATCGGGAAGCCTGAAATGCGCCCACGGTTCGTCGAAAGAAAATGGGATTTTGCGCACGGCGATTTCCCTGTTGCCGTCCATGAGCGCGATCGCCTCGATGTAGTGGATCGGCTTTTTGGTCGGCTTCAGCGGAACCCTCACGTCGATTTCATTTTTGGCGGTAAAGGTGACGATCGGGACGTGCGTGATCGACTCGTTGACCCATAATCCTTCATTTGATTCGGTATGAAATTTTGGCGTTACGATCTTTTCATTTTCATCGATGTCACCGCAGCTATACAGGAATACACTCAACACAGAGACGAGGAAACAAACGGCCGATATTCTTCTCATGGCTTTTCCTTAGAGGTTTATTATTAGACCTGTTGCTAAACTCAATAATCAGTGATTTTTGCGGAGCTGTCTAACAAGTCAACGTGGATGCGACATCCCCCTCCCTCGATGGGAGGGGATAGGGGAGGGTGATTGTAACGCCTGATGCATTCAGCAGTTATTCACCCCCTCCTAACCTCCCCTATCGAGGAGGAGGGATAATTATTAAATGTTAGGGCTTTTTAGACAGCCTCAGGTCTTAATTCAATTTTCGCCTAAGTCGAGTAAATTATTATATTTTGTATATTTCAAATTGACAACAAAAAAATATACATTTAAAAGTATTTTTATTGTATAACGGCTTCGTATAACACGTAATAAAAAGACTCAATCTAATCTCATATTATATGAACCATGCAACCCTCATACCTTGAACTGTACAACAGCGGCCGGCTTGAGAAGTGCGCCGAAGCACTCTATGAACGGCTCGCTGACTGCACCCTCTGCCCCCACCAGTGCCGCACAGACAGGATCAACGGGCGGCAGGGGAAATGCAGGAGCGGCGTCGCTCCCGTCATATCGTCGTTCAGCGCACATTTCGGAGAGGAGGCCCCTCTGGTGGGGCGGCACGGCTCCGGCACCATTTTCTTCACGAACTGCAATCTCGCCTGCATCTTCTGCCAGAATTATGACATATCGCACCTGGGCCGCGGTGAGGAGATATCGTTCGAGGAACTGGCCGAGGCGATGATCCAACTGCAGAAGCGTGGATGCCACAATATAAATTTCGTCACTCCGACCCACATGAACTACGCAATCGTAAAGGCGCTCCTCGTCGCCGTGCCCGGGGGGCTGCGGCTTCCGCTGGTCTACAACTCCGGCGGTTATGACGCGGTAGATATTCTGAGCATCCTTGAGGGCGTGTACGACATTTACATGCCGGATTTCAAGTACATGAACTCCGAGACCGCCCGCGATTTAAGCGGGGCGCCCGATTATCCGGAGCGGGCGATGGCGGCGATAACCGAGATGCACCGGCAGGTGGGGGATCTTGCGACAGACCGGAACGGCGTCGCCCTGCGGGGGCTGCTCGTGCGCCATCTGGTCCTGCCGAGCAACATCGCGGCTACGGACCGGGTCATTAATTTTATTGCCAATCTTTCCCGTGATACGTATATTAATATAATGGATCAATACAGGCCCGAATACCGCGCGAACGAGTGCTTTAATTTAAAACGAGGAATAACCCTGCAGGAGTATGACGATGCCGTGAATCACGCGTTGCGGTGCGGTCTCACAAGGATAGACGGAATTCGGAGACAAACAAACTGGAAATAAAACTGGACACAAAATAGAATTAATGGTACTATTAACGGTACGAGCATGAAGTGAATTATTACACCTTTTATGCCGACAATGATTAAGAGCGGAGATATTCCGAATGAGAGCTCGTCAACCGGCTTTGAATTTAATGACATAAGGTACGTGGCATGAAGAAAAATACGATATTTATCGCATCCGTCAGCGCGATATTTTTATGTACCGGCGCCACGTTCATTTTTTCTCAGGACACCGTCAATGATATCATTATCAACAAGCGAGGGGTTGAGCTCGGCGAGTCGAAACAGCTGGATGAAGCAATAAAGGAGTTCGACAAGGCAATTAATATCCGGGACAGAGCGGCGGCGAAAGTGTATCACAACAAGGCCTACTCGCTGGAGCAGAAAGGCGAGATGGCCGAGGCGATCAAGAATTATGAACAAGCCTGGAAACGGAACCCGAGGCAGATCGTCACCGGGGAACGCCTCGGCCATGCGTATTACAAGACGGAGGATTATGAACGGGCAATTGAAGTTGGCGAAGCCGTGCTGAAGATAGATCCCCAGAATAAGAATGTGCCTCCATGGCTTGAAGATGCGTACAAGAAACGAGCTGGTAAGAAACAGAAACCGGAGGTAACGAAGCAGGAGGAATTGAAACAGGAACCAGAGGAACAACACTATTATTTTTACATGACCGTTGACGCTATGATGCGGACCGGACTCTTTTACGGCCGTAAATACCATCACAATGAGCTCTATTACACTACCCCCCACGGGTACCGATTTGTGACGGACCACGGGCTTATCGTTGATGTTCCCGAATCGATTTTTCTCAGGATAGCCCCAGTTCCGTTGCTTCAAATTAACGTGACCGTTGAAAAACCGTGGCTCGGGGGCGCCATGCCGAACTTTATTGAACAGAGCCAGATGCTGGAGATTCTCTTCCGATTTAAGAAAGTGCAGTTTGGCGCCGGCGTCATGTTTAACGAATATGACAGCGACGCCGCCTTTTACCGTCGATACAAGCTCTGGGACACCAAGGTTGGTTTCATATTCGGCTATAAAAAGGACAAGGTCGAGGCGAAATTCACCTGGTACCCGAGGATGCTCATAATGGACCCGCGGTCATCCACGGGCAAAACGCTCGATGTGGGGATGTTCCGCATGGATTACACGTACCAAGCACTGCCTAATATCAGGGTCCATGCCCTGGTTCTGGCGCGCGACTATTACGTGTTCTGCCATTCCTTTGATTGGCGCGTATTCTATGCGAGCTACTACCACTATTCACAGGATATCGCGGACTACTGGGGCGTATATGATCTCGGACTTGGATTTACCTTCAATAACCTCGTCAATCATGCGGACGGATCAGAGTTGTTCTCGTTGACATTTGAATGGCTGGAGCGGTTCTACCTGCGCGATCTGGAAAACGATAATCCGTATACCCTGGCGCCGAACGGCCAGGGGTGGTTCGGTCTGAATCTCCAGAAGTTCACCAAGGGGAAGCCGTTCTCAGGATTCAGATCGCTGTCCCAGGTGCTGAGCCTGCGGTTAAATGAGCAGATCACCAGGAATTTCTTCATGTACCAGAAAGTAATCGTGGAACTGGCCGATCAGGATTCCGAGCACCATGAGTTTAATCTCCAGGTCGGCATGGGGGTCAAATTCTAAGATGACGGCCGATATCGCCGAATTCGCGAGGGAACTGTCGATTGAGGCCGGGAAGATTTTGCTCAGGGGATTCAGGTCCAGCAAAACCATCGTATCGTACAAGAGCAACACCAATCTGGTCACCGACGCGGACAGGGCCTCTGAAGATTTTCTTGTCTCACAAATATCGGAGCGGTTCCCACAACATGCCATCATTGCTGAAGAGGGAAGCCGGAAGGACGCCCCCGGCGGGTATATCTGGTACGTGGACCCTCTTGACGGCACAAATAATTTCGCTCACGGACTCCCGTTCTTCTGCGTTTCCCTCGGAATTTATTCAATTCAATTAAAGCGAGTGGTCGTCGGCGTGGTGTATAATCCGTTCTTGAACGAGATGTTCACGGCCATTCGCGGCTCTGGAGCCTTTTTGAACGGCGAAAGGATTCGGGTCTCATCCTTGGATGATATCGGCATATCTATTGTCGCAACCGGATTCCCGTACGACAAAGCGGTTTCTGAGAATAATAACCTGAAGGAGTTCAACCGCATCCTTCCGAAGATCCAGGGGATCCGGCGTATGGGGTCGGCGGCCATCGACCTTTCGTATGTGGCCTGCGGGAGGCTTGACGGATACTGGGAGGGGAAGCTTCAGCCGTGGGATATAGCCGCGGGCAGCCTCATCGTGGAGGAGGCCGGGGGGAGGGTGAGCCGATACGATGGCGGTGAATTCCGCCTGGACTATCCGGAAATAGCTGCGTCGAATGGCAGAATTCATGATCAACTCATTGCGCTGTTAGCCGGAAGGTAAGTCCGATTGTATACAATCTTCAAAGGTAACTATTCAGCAAATTTTTAAATTTATACATTCAATAAATTAATGTAATAATAATTCCCCCCGCCGCCTTTGGCGGCGGGGGGAATTATCGGTCATTATTTTATAATGTTATATTTTTTCAAACATGCTGAACAGTTACAAAAAAATATCCATTTTTGCATCAGTAAAACCGAAAGATATATTAAACACTGTTTACCTACACAGGAGTGTAATTTTAGTATTAAAACAGTGGCTACAGTATATTGATGCGGTATATTAATTGTAGCCGAAAAACCGTATGCCCGGCGCTATTGGGGACAGGTTCCTCGATTGCGTCTGACGTATAAACCGGTGTAAAGAGCGGCACCCGGGCGATAAGGAGAGTCGGATTGTATTTCCCGCGAAATATGATTCTGGGGAGCGGCGTGCCATCAATTCTTCGTATGATTATACTATGATTCGTATCAGGGTATCATATGACCAACAATAGAAAGCATATCAGGCTCTCCTATGAAAAAAAGGTGGAACTCATCGCCGAGGGTCATACCTTCGAGGGCAAATCGATAGATATCAGCAACAGCGGCATTCAGGTGGTCGTCAACGTGCCGGTTTCACATTTGTCGATACAGAGAATAGCCTTCAAGCTGCCTCTTGCTTCCGAGCTGCTTCACATTCCCTGTAAAATCGTCCGCAGCAAAAATCACGGATCACATGAAGACGGATATGTGCTGGGCATCGAATTCGCCTACCAGACCGAGGCTCAGATGATTCTGATCGATAGCTTTATCAGGAACATGAAGAACGTTCAGCTTGCGAATGACCGTGAATCATCGGAGATGAGGATCATTCCCCGAGTATCCTGCAACCTGAACCGCGTCTCCTGCGATAAACCGGGAGTATCGATCGCTTCCATAGACAACATTTCCGCCGACGGCTGCCTCATCAGTTTTGAGGGAAAGCTTGATACCAATGAGACCATGGACATTGCGTTTTCACTGCCGGGTGATAAACGGCTCATAACCGTGCCATGCAGGGTCACGTATGTTATAAATCATTATTTCAGGAATGTAAACAGGGCCGGCGTCTTTTTTAGCACTGTATCCGATATCGATTCAATAAAAATTCGCAATTTTATAATGAAATCGGCCTCCAGTTCAGCCATCAAAACGATCCAGGAAAGAAGAAATGAGAATATAGTCGGGGATGAATACCAGATCCGTGAACATGATAAGATAGGGGCCATATTTATCAGATTGAAACAGAAAAAGGATAAGGTAAACTTACTCTTTGAGAAGAATATTTCGATGTTTGAGCTTCATTTAAAGCAGGTCTCTCTTGAAGAACAGGTCTTTACCACGTTATCAGACAGGGAGATGGACGGCCTTGACCTGAAAAAATCCGATACCGCGTATTTTTCTTTTTATCTGCAGGGGTCAAGCTACTACTTTACCAGTGAACTCGTGAAAAACAGCAGCGGCTGCCTCGTCTTTTCCTTCCCGGCGGTACTCTATCAGTCGGAAAAGAGGTCTTATAACAGGAAGTTCATCGGTGACGGCATTGACATATGCCTTGAGCTGGACGGCTCGTCGTCGGGACGGCTCCACGGCAAGCTGGTCAATGTGAGCCGTCGCGGCTTTTTGTGCAATATTACCATGCCGCATAACAAGAAGGATCTTTTTAAATCGGGCCAGGCCGTATCGTATGCATTTGATAAAAACGTGGGACTGACTTCATTCGGGGAGATACGGCACCTCAAAGAGGAAACATCCCCGGACGGGGCGACCATTCTTCAGATCGGGATCGAGGCCGGCATCAGGCGGGCGGAGTTCGGATTCAGGCGATATACCCCGGCCCGGTGGAAGGGACGGAGCGGCCGCCGGCAGCGGCCCGCTGCTGGCGTGAAGGAGAAGATCACATCGGACATGGTCCGGTATGCGAACAGCGGGGGGAAAGAGATCGTCGCACTCCTCAATTACACGCGGGAGCACGCGGAAGGACCCGTGGTCATCCTTCCTCCCGCGTTCGGCAAGAAGAAAGAGGCGCTGTCGCCGCTGGCGGTGACGCTGGTCGAGAATTTCAGATATTACGGACAGGATATCGTAACGGTCCGGTATGACGGCATAAACAGGCCCGGGGAGAGTTACAACGACGACATGTGCCCGAAACGCGGGTATGAGATGCTCCACTACCGCATCAGCCAGGGTCTCGACGATCTTGAGGCGACCCTGAATTTCGTGTGCGGCAACGATATTTTCAGGCGCACCGCGGTCATCGTCGTCGCTTTCAGCATGTCGGCTCTTGACGCGCGGAAGATCGCTCTCAGGGACGAGCGCGTCGATTACCTGGTCAATGTCATGGGGGTCACCTGCGCCCGCAGCGCGTTCAGCAATACGACCGGCGGTATCGACATCATCGGCAATTTCAACATTGGCATTCAGAACGGGATAGCCGGTGTTCTGGGCCATATTCTGAACCTCGACACGGTCGCGCGGGACCTGATCGAAAACAAGTACGCCTATCTCGCCGACGCCCGGTTTGATATGTCCCGGATCGCCGTACCGGTGTCCTGGATATACGGGAAACACGACAAGTGGATTTCCCAGAGGGAGATCAGGGACATCATGAGCGTCAAAGCGGACGGAGACCGCGAGGTCATCGAGATCCCGACCGGGCACAACCTGCGATCGAGCGAGGACGCCGTCAAGACCTTTAAAATCATTACCGGCCTGATTTACCGCCGCCTGCACGGGAAAAATATCAGGCCGGTCGATCCCGACCGCGACACTATGGTAAATCTAATCACCTATGAGCGTGAACGGATTACACAGGCAGATGAGATAAATATTGTGCAATATTGGAAGGACTACCTCATCGGCGAGGACAGAAACAGCGTCGGCTATGATTTTTATAAAAATGTTGATGAATTTAAAGCGTTTCTTTCTCTTGAGGGTTCACTCATTGATCCAAAAAATGGCGAAATCATTGCGGACATGGGCTGCGGCACCGGCATTTTTATTGAGCGAATGCTGGATGATATGGCGGTCAGGGGAACCGATCTTTCCGGTGCCCGGCTCGTGGAGGTGGATCTGGTTCCGGAGGCTCTCGCCAGGACCCGGGAGAAAATCGAACGGCTGAGGGGCAGATACGGATCGCTCATACCACTCAGGGTAGAATATCTTCAGATGGACCTGGAGCCGAACCGCCTCCTCCCGGTCAAGAAGTTCATGGCAGACCGGACGCTCGGCCTCAATTGGCTGCGAAATCGCATCGAAGGACTTAAGAGCGCGACCCTCGACCGCATGATGCTGCTGGATCCGGAGAAGATCCACGGAATGATGCGCGGGGAGGAAATGAGCGATGATATATATGTGTATTTAAAGGAACATCTCAGCGAAGATGAAATCCGGGCGGTCGTCGAGTTTAACCGCGCGTCGCGGTTCATCGCGGGAACTATTACCGCTCAGGATCTGAAAGTCTCCGCCGCCGCCAATGGCGGCAAGGTTCGGCCTGACGCCTTGAAGTTGATGACAGTCAAAGATCTCGACTTCAAAGAGCTGAATTTCGGCGCCAAGGGGCTGGCGTTGAATCTCAACTTCGGAGACAACTGCTTCGACAAGGTCGCGGCAAGCCTTCTCGTCAGCTATCTTTTCAATCCGGATGAAATAATCCTTGAATTTCACCGGTTGCTCAAACCAGGCGGACGGTTGCTGGTTTCCTCAATGGTGCCCGACAGCGATATTTCTGGAATTTTCACCAATTATATAAAAAAAATTCATACCGATAATCTCGAGAAAATGGATGAGAGCGAGAAAGAGAAAAATCTTATCGGGGCGCGGCTCATGCTGAACGAGGCGGCCGCGCTTTTTGAGCTTGAAGAAGACGGTTATTTCAGATTCTATACCGGGGATGAACTCGCGGCCATGCTGAAAACAGCCGGTTTTGAGGATATTAGAATATCGCCCTCACTGGGTGACCCGCCCCAGGCTGCGATCGTTACCGGCATAAAACCAGATGACGCGCATTGATGCAATAGAGCATGATATTAACAGAACGTATATATGAGTCGCTGGCGCGCTGGGGCGGGCATCCCGCATTCATCGAGCTTGCGGCTGACAGAGAGCCGCTCTATGTTTCGGCCAGGGACTTCAAGGCGAGGATCGATCGAATAAAGGAATTTTTGATTAAATCCGGCATTCGGAAGAATCACATCGCGGCTATTTTCCTGAAAAATTCAGTTGATTTCGCCGCGATATTTCTGGCGCTGATCGATATCGGCGCGAAGCCAATCCCGGTCAATCTGGCCTTCCGGAGAATGGAACTGGATGAGATATTTTCCAACGCAGATCCTCACGCGATAATCATGGAATCGAGCCATATTCCCGTTGTAAAGCCGTACGCGGATGGAAGAATAATTCTGGAGCGAATCGATGGATCACTGCGGGAGCACGATTCGAGGAAAAGAGCCGCATCCGGAGAGCCGGCCGACATTGGAGAGGAGATCGCATCAATTAACTATACCTACCGGGGCTACGGCTATCCCCTGGGCGCCATGGTTCCGCACAGCCAGTACCTGCACGGCGCCAGGGCTCTTGCCGAAGGGCTCAAACCGGAAGCTGGTATGAACATGCTGATTATTCTTCCCTATTCGTATATTTTCCCTCTTGTCGTGTGCCTGTGCGTGCCTCTGCTGTACCGTCTGACATCCACTATTTCGAACACCGTGAATCCCCTGAAGCTTTTCAGTTTTATCAATAATTATAAGATCAATATCATAACGGCCGTTCCCGAACTCTATGAGCTTATTTATAATTTGAAAGACCAATCTACAGAGGATTTATCAGCGTTAACGGACTTCATGTCTGGCGGAAGCTATCTTAAGGAAGATCTGTTCAAAAAAGTAATAGAGTCATTTCGGCATGTTGTATTCGGGCAGGGTTACGGCCTCACTGAATTTACCCCGGTGTGCAGGCACATCAGGTACCTGGCGCGGACACACACCATCGGGCCGCTCTGCAACGGAATTGAAGGCAGGATCCTGTCGCCGGAAGCGGACGGCTCTGGCGAGATAGCGATACGGACATCAAATATGACAAAGGCCTATTACCGGAGGCCCAGGGAAACCGCAGAGGCCTTTGAACAGGAGTGGTTTAAAACCGGCGATATCGGCAGGATGGAGGACGGCCATCTCATTTTTTTAAAGGAGAAAAAGAGAACCAGAAAGATTAAGGGCAACATGGTCGACCTTGAGGAGACGCGCAGGGCCCTTATGACGTACCCGAACATACGCGAGGCAGCGGTGGAGAGCGGTAATAATATTCTCACCGCGCAGATAAGGCTTGATTCAAGCAAGAATTTTGATGAGGAAGCAGTGGAAATAAAGAAATTTTTAGATCATCTTATAGCACCGTATAAGATACCGAAGACTATAGCACGAATCTGAATTGCTTAAAGAAGTTCTTGAGAGTACCTATGCCCAAATGAGGCAGTGCGGTTGACTATTATACATACAATGGTCGTTGATCAAGAAACAAAAATAATATGTAATATGCTATTCTTGTAAACAAAAAATGATACTATAGAAGGTATGCCTGGGTCTTGCATAATATTTTTAACCAAAACAATAAATGGAGTTAACATGAAACAAAATACATTAAATAGAAATGATGTTATCAATGATATAAAAAGGACGATTTCTGAAATAGCTAAAATCGATGTATTCGATTTGGATGATAACCTCAAGATCCGCGAAGAATTAGGTGTGGACAGTTTAATGGCGATTGAGATAATAGCGAAGTGCGAAAAGCATTACACTATTCACATAGATGAGTCAAAGCTTGAATCGGTTGAGACAATCGGTGATTTTATTAATTTAATTTCAATGCTGGTTATTAATAAATGAGCTTAAAAAATCTTAAAATAATGCTCGTGTCACCAAAGGGACAGTTCTTCTCTAAAAATGAGAAGTTTTATGATTTTATCAAAAATTCAAAAGAAATGAAAACAGTAGTGCGCTACTGGAACGGCACCGGGGCTGGCTTGCAGACTATCGCAGGCTTAACACCCGGTGATCATGAAATAACCATAATTGACGAAAATTTTGAAGAAATAAATTTTGATTTTCCCGCGGATATTGTCGGTATCACGGCTATGACGCAACAGGCGAAACGGGCATACGCGATCGCCGGCGAATTTAAGAAGCGCGGACGGTATGTCGTGATGGGCGGCATACACGCGACGGTGATGCCGGAGGAAGCCCGAAAACAGGTCAATACTGTTTTCATCGGCGAATCAGAAAACACCTGGCCTTCATTTATATATGATTATCTTAATAATAGCCAAAAGAAAATGTACCGGCAATCAGACTACGGTCCGGTCGATATGAAGAATATTCCATTGCCGAGATATGACTTGATTTCAAAATATCAATATCCGATTATATGGGTCCAGACCACGCGCGGATGTCCACATGACTGTGAATTCTGCGCCGCTTCGACGATATATGGATTCAAGTATAAACACAAAGATATTAATCAAATAATAAAAGAAATACAGGAGGTTAAAAAATACTGGAAGTTCTCGCATATAGGATTTGCTGATGATAATATGTTTGTAAATAGAAAATTTTCAAAAGAGTTATTGCGTGAATTTAGAGATTTAAATTTATCTTGGATCGCTCAAACCGACATATCAGTTGCTGAAGATGATGAGTTTCTTAAAGAATTACGTAAAAATGGATGTAGAATTTTATTTATTGGATTCGAGAGTGTGTCAAAAAAGAACCTTGCTGGAATAAATAAAAATAACTGGAAGGAAGATAAATACAATAACTATGGGAAATATATTGATATTATTCAAAGAAATGGCATAGGAATTTATGGGGCTTTTATCATTGGTTTTGATGAAGATAATGAACATACGGCTGATGAAATTAGCAACTTCGTGAATGATAATAATTTGCTTGGTGCTCAAATCACGATACTGACACCACACCCGGGAAGCAGGTTGAGAGAGAGATTAAGAAAAGAAAATAGAATAATAACCGATGATTGGGATTATTATACAACGTGGGATGCTGTAATAAAACACAATAATTTGACTACAAAACAACTTGAAAATTCATTGATGAACATATATAAGAGCATATATAATTATGACAGGGTTAATAGCAAGGCCTTATATTTTAAAAAAATATTTGAAAAATTGGCGTGAATATATAGTAATTGACTATGGAAAAAACAGATAATTTGAAAAATAGTATTTTAGAGAATTTCGAAATTGAAACTATACAAAACGCGGCTATCAATTTAAAGAATGGTACACTTGCAGCAAGTATACTCTTTCCTTTATTTGGTATAATTGATTATTTGGTTTACCCAGATTTGTTATATCAATTTCTTTTTATTAGATTTATTGTTGTCTTTTTAAGTATTATTATATTTTTTCTTATTAAAACAAAATTTGGAATACTATACCCTCGTTTTCTGGGAATGATTCATTCGGTAATATGTTGTTCGTCAATATCTTTGATGGTTCATATGACCGGCGGATATTTAAGCCCCTATTATGCTGGAATCAATCTTATATTGATCGCATTCCTTTTTATGTTTCCGCTTGATTTAAAGAGAACGTTAATTACATGTTGCATTATATATTTAACCTATATTGGGCCAATTATTGTTTTACAAAGAATTGAAAATATAGGAATATTCATGAATAATAATTTTTTTGTAATTTCAACAATAATTTTAGTGGTTTTTAGTTCACACGTGGCCACACAGATGCGATTAAAAGAATTCACCTCGCGATTCCATCTACAGAGATCCAACGAAGACCTTGAGATGCTCACGGACCAGCTCGCTGAAACCAATGAAAAGCTTCTTATACATGACAGGCTGAAGACCGAGTTCTTCACCAACGTGAGCCACGAGCTGCGCACGCCGCTCACCCTGATACTGGCACCCCTGACGCCGCTCATCGAGGACCAGCAGGGGCTCGTTCCCCAGAGCGTCAAAGAGGCGCTGGGGACGATGCAGAACAACGGGTTCAAGCTCATGAAGCAGATCAACAACCTGCTCGATTTCGCCAAGCTCGAGGCGGGCGGGATGCGGCTCAAATTGCGCGAGATAGACCTTATCAAATTCTGCAAGGAAATGATCGAGTCGGTGCAGCCGCTCGCCGCGGGCCGGGGCCTGAAGCTCTACTTCCAGTATCAGATGGAGAACGGGATCAAGGTGATGATCGACCACGAGCAGTTTGAAAAGGTCGTCATGAACCTCCTGCACAATGCCATCAAGTTTACCGGCGAGGGCGGGAGGATAACAATCCTCCTTGACGACCGGCCGGAAAACGTGGAGCTCGTGGTTGAGGATACCGGCGTGGGGATACCGGGAGACATGCTTGAAACGATTTTCGACCGCTTCGCGCAGGTTGACGGTTCATCCACGCGCACCAGCGAGGGTACCGGCCTGGGGCTTTCTCTTGCGAAAGAGATCGTTGAGCTTCATGGAGGATCAATACGCGCTGAGAGCGCCCCCGGGAAAGGGTCCCGGTTCATCGTGAACATTAAGAAGGGAGAGAGCCACATCAGCGAAGATATCCGAGAGCGTCGTAAATCGGAGCAGCCGGTCCAGTACAAGAAGCGGGCGAGCGATGTCGAGGATCTGAAGGTGAGCGACGTGGTGAGCAATTACCGTACGCTGCAGCTCATCGACCTGGAGCAGCGCCTGGAGCTGGAATCGCACGATCACCGGAGCGGCGCGCACGAACACACGGTGCTTGTTATCGACGACAATCCGGACATTCTCAAGCTGATGCACTTCCTCCTGCGGGACGAGTTCGACCTGCTTCTCTGCGGATCCGGCACGGAGGGCCTGAAGATTATGAGGGAGTACGATCCGGATATCGTGCTCTGCGACGTGATGATGCCGGAAATGGACGGCTACACCTTCTGCCGCACGGTAAAGTCCGATCCTGAATTCAAACACACGCCGATCATCCTGGTGACGGCGCGGGTCGGGTCGGAGATGATGGTTGAGGGGATGGATTCCGGCGCGAATGATTATCTTGCCAAGCCGTTTGACCTTGCGGAGCTCAAGGCGAGAATCCGGTCCCTGCTCAGGACGCGGAAGGTGGAAGCAGCGCTCGCTCTCGCCAATACGAATCTGAAAATACGCACCGAAGACTTGATGGACCGCCAGCGCACGCTCCTCCTCTCAATGGTCAAGTCGCTGATATCGACGATTGAAGCCAAAGACAACTACACGAAGGACCATTCCCTGCGGGTGAGCAGGTATTCCCTCGCCATAGCCCAGAAAATGGGTTTCTCCGATCATGAGCTCAAAGACCTGGAACTGGCCGCCCTCCTCCACGATGTCGGCAAGATAGCCGTGCCGGAGGAGATTCTTCGCACCAGGCGGAAGTTAAGCGACAAGGAATTCGGCCATATCAAGAATCATCCCGTGAGTGGAGCACTCATAATCAGGCCGATATCGGAATTCAAGGGCGTTGCGTCGATGATACTGGCACATCACGAGCATTACAACGGCAGGGGATATCCCCATTCGCTGTATAAAGACGATATACCCATCGGCGCTCGCGTCATGGCGATCGCCGACGCTTACGACGCGATGACTTCTGAACGGCCCTATCGAGCGGCGCTGACGCATAACTATACGGTCAAGGAAATCGTCCGCTGTTCCGGTACCCAGTTCGACCCCGGCATCGTTGATATATTCCTGCAGCTGTCTGATATGTTCAGCGAGATACGGAGCGCCATATCGAACGCCCTGGAGGGTGAATCCGCCTGATGGGCGACTCTCCGCGTCATTTCCCCTTTTTCATCGTTGACAGCTTTAACGGCACATAGAGCGGACAGAAGCCGATGGCGCTGGTTATGACAAACGCGGCCGCAATTATTCCCAGTATAATCGCGGCAGTGCCGGAAATCTGGCCAGTAAAATACAAAATAGCAATGACAATGGCGAGGGCGATGCGGATGACCCTGTCGATAACACCCATGTTTTTTTTCATTTGAATCCTCCCTTACATATTAGTGAAAGTTAAGAATCTATTGAAATAATATACCGCCTCGGTATTACAGCGGCAAATATTTTTATCTGAAAGTCGATATGGCTAAAATTTTTTTCATTGATTTATTAATTGCGACGCGTGTACTATCCCGATCATGATCGATAAAGTGGACGACCAGAAGATCTTTTCCATATCCGAGATAACCAGGAGCATCAAAAAGACCCTGGAAGGAAAATCGGAATTCAACAATATCTGGATCAAGGGAGAGGTCTTCAACCTGACCTTCCATTCATCGGGGCATATCTATTTCAGCCTCAGGGATGACGACGCCGTCATATCCGCGGTGTTTTTCAGGCACGCCAACCGCCGTCTTGATTTCAGGATGAAGGAAGGGATGAACATACTGGCCTTCGGCAGCATCACCGTGTACGAAAAGCGCGGCAGCTACCAGATAAACGTAAGCGCGGTGAGGCCCGAGGGGATCGGCGATCTGCAGAAGCGCATTGAGCTGCTGAAGCGGAAGCTCCTCGCGGAAGGCATTTTCGACCCTGCGCGAAAGAGGCCGATTCCGTTTCTTCCCTGCCGCCTGGGCGTGGTGACCTCGCCGACGGGGGCGGCGGTGCGGGACATAATAAAGGTGGCGCTCCGGCGGTACCCCAGCATTGAGATCATCATAGCGCCGGCCGTCGTGCAGGGTAGCGATGCGCCGGTTTCCATAGCGCGGGCGATCGAGGAGCTGAACCGGCCGGAGTACCGCATCGACTGCATCATAGCGGGCAGGGGCGGCGGCTCCTTCGAGGACCTGATGCCGTTTAACGAAGAGGCCGTCATCCGCGCATTTTACCGGTCGAGGGTTCCCATCATATCGGCCGTGGGCCACCAGATCGACCACCCCCTCTGCGATGACGCGGCCGACCTGGCAGCGCCCACGCCGTCTGCAGCGGCCGAGATGGCGGTGCCTGAGAAGAAAGAGCTGGTTGAGGAAATTGAATACTATGAGCTCCGCATCAAGAACGCGGTTGCGTCCATGATGAGCTCGCTGGACGTGAGGTTAAAAGGAATAATGCAGCTTCGCATTTTCCGGGACCCCTACGAGATCGTGACCCAGAAAGAGATGGAGCTCACGGACACGGTCAATCATATGCTCGCGCGGCTGAAGGACGGAGTATCACTCAATAAAAACCGGTTCCTGCTGATTCCCGATATCCGAATGCTCATAAAGAACATTATCGCTGAAAAAAAGCACGGCTTTATCATGGCGC
>Ga0154692_142_pt6 | contig 16015 bp, 17 predicted proteins | sample Rifle2008BG13ft_FD_116121 | JGI IMG/M metagenome (GOLD analysis project Ga0154692, IMG submission 116121) | Spirochaetes bacterium RBG_13_51_14
GACACGGGCCGGACGTCAAGGTGCTTGCAGTCCAGGAGCGACTTGAGGTGCTGCTTCATCCGGGCCTCGATCTCGTCGATGATCTCAGTGCCCTGGTAATACCGCTCGCCCGGATGGCCTTCGGCGTAGCGGTGACAAAAATCCGAGCCCATGACGCCCCGCGCCCTTTTGCTCAGGACGTTCTCGCTGGCGATAAGATTGATGGTGCCCATGCGCCATTCGTTCTGGGCCTTCACCAGCTCTTCAATGCGCTCAATGTTTCGTTGATATATCATAGCGGTCTCGCTTATTGTAGTATGCAGATTCAAGGAGTACGGTCGATACGGGGTACGTTATCAAGAATGCCGTATATAATGTCAATCAGAAAGAAGCAGTTAGTGAAAAATATCCAACCGCTCTACCGCTTCTGTCGGAAATGTCATTAGTACCGATAGTTATCGGTAAACACTCGATAGTTATCGGTCGCACCACCGATAGTTATCAGTCATACTCCGATAGTTATCAGTCATATCACCGATAGTTATCGGTATTCATTAAATCGATATAATGAAAATCAATGTTTTATGAATCCATCCCACATTTTTTTTATTGACAGCCAGCGATCGGACAATTAATAGATGCATCACAAACGGGCAATTAGCTCAGTCGGTTAGAGCGCCTGCCTCACATGCAGGAGGTCGATGGTTCGAGTCCATTATTGCCCACAGAAAAGAACGTTTTTCGAATCACAGAAATCAACCTTTATTATTTACAACCGGCTTATGAAAAAATGTTCCCAATTGGGGAATTTTTGCCTGACTCCACATGACCGAAATATTACTCGCAAAGTGACCTTGTACCAGTCATTGGCAGCAGATCCAAGGTATTTGAGATTTTACCCGGTTGAAGAGGCCTTTCGATTCGGATGATACGCGTACTCTATGACTTTCTGAAGATTCCTGCCGATGTGCTGATCCAGGTAAAATGATCAATTATCAACCTTTCATAATAAGTACATCCCTAATAACCACGAATTTTTAATGCGAAATCAGACTAAACCGTTTTTCCAGTAAAAACTGTGAATATTTTTTTCCCAAAACGATATCAGCATCGTCTAATATAACATTAAACATCAATAGCGGTACTATTGACATTTCACAACGTGATCGAATATAAAAGTAATCGGGATGCCACATATAGTGCATCCCAAGTTTTGGCATGCACTTGTAATAACGCTCAATATAAGGTGGGTTATCAATATCCAGTCTTTAAAATAAATGAGGAGAAAAAATTTATGAAGGGTTTAACATTTATCCTGTCTTGTATGACGGCACTTTCACTGATGGTTGCATGTGATACGCTGTCCGATAACCAATCTTCAAAAACGGCTACGAGTCTGCTTGCAATGTCAGAGATGCAGAAGAAGGATCAGGGAGCGAAGCTTTCGGCTGTTTTACTTAATGACGTATTCAGTGATGATAGTCTTAATGCCAATGTTTTTTCTAACGATCTTTTTAAAGACATTATTTCCGGTTCATATATTGACTTAAAGACTCTACTGGAAGATCTGCTTATAAAGGGGCGGATATTAATACACTGGCAACCCGGTCTGTGTGTCTATATTTCAGCAAATATCGTACCGCCGTATGGAGTCAAGTTTGAATTCATATTTGATAACTACTGGAGCCCTCATTTGTTGGGGCCTTTTGAAACATGCAGCGGGACGCTAGTTACCATTGTAGGGACTTCAGGATTAAATTTTATCCTAACCCTTAATGGAACATTGACATTTAAAAACACCGGGTTAAGCATAGATCCCATAACACTCAGCTTTCAGAATGTAAGGCTTGGTTTCGATGTAGTTGGGGGGATTATCACGAAAAGCCCTATTTTTGTCATGGATGGAATGATAGAAGTTGACGGCATAATTATTGATCTTGATGCAGTCAGGCAGGAAATAACGGTCCTGGCTGCAACAGGATAAAATTAATAATATCAGGCCGGATTGCCGTATAGTTGGCCCGAGCCCTGGATGAAATACAATCTCAAAATATATGGATGGGGAGTTTGAACGATATCCGGAAGCTTCTTTGCCGGAAGCGCGAGGGTGTCGATCAAATTCCCCTTTTTCGGTGAATTCGCCTGCAAGATGCGGCCTTTCTTTCACACTGCGCACGGCATACCGTCGACCCTCCCCTTTTCTAACCGATATCAATTACCGGTGCTCCCGAATAGTTTCAATATGGAAAGTTCTATTGAGTCTGAAAACAAAATCAAAGTACCCCGGTTGTGCATCACAGCACTTAATATATTTTCCCAAAATGATATACGCTTCGTCTAATATTATAGCAAAGCTAAAAGACTATAATAGTCACACTTGTAAATTGAATGACTCTAAATAATCCATCGATGAAAAGAACTAATATGTCATCGATACTAATTCATCCGGATTTTCAGAAGGGAAGCTCTCTCTGTCCGGTTTGTAACGATAAAAAAAGTGAAATTCGGCGAGATAACCTTAAGCTCTGTTTTGATTGCAATAAAGCTGCTGTCAAACAAAACCCGAAGAGTGAAATGAAGCTGAATGCAATAATCAATTGCTTGGTCAGGAATGTTTTGCTACTGACCTTAAGGATAACAGTCATACTATTTTATATTGGATACGGTATACGCAATTTCTTCCGTGTTATTAGGAATTCAGTATATAAGGGATTCAGTAAATGAACAGTGGTATTCACCTGACAGTCACCTGAAAAATAAAGTCGGTCATTGTCCCAATGATGCAGATCTGTACGAGTGCAAAATATGAGTGGCTTTTACTTACATGCCTATATAAAGAAAGGGGATTTTACAAACAGAGCACTATTACGGCTTGAAGCCATGTATTCCAATAATTTTATCTTGACAGGGGTTTGGGCTATTACCAAAATAGTTTTGATTTTAATATCAATTATCCTAAAACTATCCACATTTCAAAAACAATGTGTCCAAACGCCTCCTATCAGGAACCTGGCTCCCTTGACAACCAGGAACAGATCAGAACTCTTGCGGACCATGTGATACTCAATATTCTCTACCATACCTACGGCAATTACATATATATGCTCGTTCGAACGAAAATAGAGTCTGCCGGGCTCTCAGAAGAGGATGTCAACGACTGCTTTAGTCATGTCATTATGAAGTTGGCGGAAAATAATTGCAAAAAGGTGCGCCAGTTCAGGGGAGGATCCACTTTTAAGACTTTTCTAATAGTGATATGCGGAAACATAGTAATCGATTACGTCCGGTCTGAAATCAGAAAGAAGCGGTTGACTATGAATATTGAGAATACTGCGGAGCTACAAGGCCTTTCGGCCGAAGTCCGCGGAGCTGACCTGTTCGCTGACGATCCCGCGCTGCAATTCATCAGGAACGAGCAGGCCTCCCTCATCACAGAAGCCGTTGAAATAATTTCAAAAGAGATCGGCAGACTCGACAAGCAGGAACGGTGTATATTCCGGCTCAGAATCGAGGAAGGCAGGAGCTATCGCGAAATAGACGAATTTCTCGATATCGACAATTCCAAGTACCTGTTCTCTAAAATCATTAATAAAATCAGGAGCTCAATCGATTCCTCAGTACGCAAAAAGATCGAAGATCTTCTGGTGGAGATATGAAATGGGTATAGTAAAATATATTAACGCATGCCTCGATAAAAAAGAAAGGCCCATCAGCATCGGGGGGTCTGATGAGATGGTCACTTTCATGGCTCTTGCGCAGTACGCAGATAAAAACAGGATAGATGACGTGAATATGAGCTTCAAGGGAGGCTGTCTCACGGACCATGAGATGGCCGACTTTATCGAGTTGAAAAAAAAATATTCGGATTATGACCGTGTCGTTCGCCATATGGCCGACTGCGCACAATGCCACTGTAGGGCGTTTGATCTGTCCAAGCTTGCCCTGTCAGAAGAAACAGCAGAAAAAGGGTGCCCGCCGGTCGATATCATTGAAAGGGCCTTTGCCGAAGCCCAGTCAATGACAATGGAGCGGAAGCGCTCATCCGACAGGCGCATCTTCCTCCCTCTTGCTGCCGCGGCAGCCGTTGTCATCGCTCTTTCCGTCCTTCTTTATCAGGTTTTCAAACCACATCCCGGCGCCGCTTACATAACTTTCCTCGCGGGCAACGTCGAATTGATTCACAACGGAAAGCAGGTTGCACCTTCCGTCAAACTATCGCTCAATGACGCAGATTTGATCAAGACAGGTACGAATTCATTTGTTCTTTTACAGGTTGAAGAAATGATAGTTATTAAGATCGCCGAGAATTCAACAGTCGCCATGAAGTCAATTCTGGACGGAAGAAAGCGCGAGATTTTCACAGACAGGGGAACGGTGCTTTCAAGGGTGGCGAAGCTCCCCAAGGACAGCATATATAAGGTCGGTACGCCTACAATTGTTGCCGCGGTGAAGGGCACGGAGTTCAGTGTGAGTTATAAACCGGGGACGACGGTTCTGGCAGTGCGCAGTGGAGCGGTTGGGGTCTCAACTGGAAAGGGAAGGAAAGAAACAATGGTGCCAGCAGGAACGACTGCGACGTTTACAGACAAAGAAAGAAGACAGATGATAAGCAAATCAGAATCGCATCAGCTTGAAACTATTTCAAAAATTCCCGTCATACGAGACATAGAAACTAAAAAAGAAGCACAAATAAATGATCTTTTTGAGCCTCTTTTAGGCAAAGAGATGATACACCGTGCGGTGCTGGAGCAGATGAAGGCTAAATATGGTCATATCCATACTGTTAGTCTATACAACGGCAAGGTGATAGAAGGCGTTATTCTCTCCAGGGGCACAAATTATACTATACTAACCCCGAGAGGGAAAATAATTGTTCCAGAAAGGCAAATACGCGCCACACGGGCGCGATACGTTCAAGACTAGTTAATTTAAAAAATCATTACAGCTAATTATTGTTATTTATCGAAATTGTGTAGGTTGCGATGCCTCGCTTTACTATTTTTATATTGGCTTTGTTTATTTTGCTAACTTTATATGGGAAATTATCGGCCGAATACATATTTCTCAAAGATGGCTCTATCGTCGAGTGTAAGATATTGGATGAAACACCTGATGTGTTCACGGTGCGTTTGAAAGACGGTAGAAAATTAGTATTTTTAAGGAATAATATCATACGCGTTCTCTATACTAAGTTTTATATGGGCAAGGTATATATTTACAAGATGAACGGCAAAGTACTTGAGGCCTACATAGTGGAAGAGGACCAGGAAAATTACACCGTTCGCACAAACATTAGTAAACCCGAAGAGTTCACGATTAAACGTATTGATGTGTTATTCATTGCAAGGAAAAAACCTGCAGGTCTCGAGGGAAAATTTTCGCAAAATGCGCGATATGATAAAGAGCTGCCCAAAGACAGTTCCATGGATTCTAAAAAGCTTATACGATATCTCAAGATAACGGCAAAGGTGGGCCTTCTTGTACCCGTGGGGGAATTTGCACGGTTCTATGACTACGGAGGTGGAACCGTTCTGTGCATTTCAGTTGATAATCTTTTTTACCCCGGATTCGGCATGGGAGTCGAGTCCGGATATTCATATCTGCACGGCAGTACGGATAAGTCAAAATATACCCGTTTTATCCCGTTTATGGCGAACATGACCTATCTGTTTCAGGTCCGCAGATACTTGGCCATTGAGCCGAAAATCAGCCTGGGAGCGTGTTATAATACAATGAGTATCTCAGGGCCGATAGCGCTATACTTCAAACCCCGGTACATGAAAAAAAGCGCAGTTGAATTCATGTTTTCTGGAGGAGTATGTTTTTCATTTATCATCAAAAATCTCGTGTTTCTGGGGATTGAAGCAGACTATAGTGGGATCGTTGAAAAATCAAGGATGTTGGGCTTCCTTTCAGCACACATCTGCGCGGGTGTTAGAATATAAGGGAACCTCGAAAAATCAAATTCGGATGGTTCCCTTGGGCACTTTTAAAGTAAAAAACCGCTTTTTTTCAATATTTTCAAAATGAATAAAGCAGTTTTTAGATGTGCCCATAATAGAAAACAGCTAACGAATGGGGGTTTTGTTATGAAACAGATAATTAAAATTTCAATAATAATGCTTATGGCGATTACGTCGCCAGCATGCAATTATTTATATACAGAGCTGTTCGATCAAAAAAATATTCCAGTCATACTGCAATTGGGTCTGTCTCAAACCGCCAAACGCGTGTACGGACAGTCTGGCAGTTTTACGGCGAATATGCCCAATAATGACGGTGTTAGCGCCGATAGTTTGTTTTGGCCAAAAGGAGTTGCGGTTGATGCAGGCGGGGTGTATATCGCCGATTATCAAAACAATCGCGTATTGTATTATTCCGGTACGAGCACGACAGCATCGCGCGTGTACGGACAGTCCAGTTTTAGTTCGAATGCCTACAATAACAACGGGCTCAGCGCTGACAGCTTGGCTGCTCCTACTGGAGTTGCGGTTGATGCAAACGGGGTGTATATCGCCGATTATCAAAACAATCGCGTATTGTATTATTCCGGCACGAGCACGACGGCAGAGCGTGTCTATGGTCAGGGCGGCAGTTTTAGTACGAATACTTACAATAACGGCGGTGTCGTCAGCGCTGACAGCCTGGGTGGTCCTGCTGGAATTGCTGTTGATGCAAGTGGGGTGTATATCGCTGATTCCACCAATAATCGGGTATTATATTATTCAGGCACGAGCACGACGGCAGAGCGTGTCTATGGTCAGGGTGGCGGTTTTAGTACGAATACCTACAATAACGGCGGTGTCGTCAGCGCTGACAGCTTGGGTGGTCCTGCTGGAGTTGCGGTTGATGTAGACGGGGTATATATCGCCGATTATCAAAACAATCGCGTATTGTATTATTCCGGCACGAGCACGACAGCAACGCGCGTGTACGGACAGTCTGGCAGTTTTACAGCGAATATGTCCAATAATGGCGGTGTTAGCGCCGATAGTTTGTTTTGGCCAAATGGAGTTGCTGTTGATGCAAACGGGGTGTATATCGCCGACTCCGGCAACAATCGGGTATTATATTATTCAGGCACGAGCACGACAGCATCACGTGTCTATGGTCAGGGCGGCAGTTTTAGTACGAATGCCTACAATAACGGCGGGGTCAATGCCGACAGTCTGAACTCTCCTCAAACAGTTGCGGTTGACGCAAGCAGGGTGTATATAGTTGACGCAGGAAACAATCGCGTTTTATGGTATTGAAACAACCGGAAATATACTTATATTATTTTGAGTTCATGTGATATGAACTGCGTTTCTTGAAAATCCTGATTTTGATGTACGCCACCCGCGCAGTTCACAAATCCATCTCACATCAACCGAGCTTCTTGTATGTCCCCGGTAACCATTCCTTAATCCCCGTTTTATACCAAGACGATGACCTTCGGTCCGAGATTCCGCCAGATATGCAGGTGTGTATCGCCTCCGTGGACATATCGGCAATCATCCTGCACGAGGAGCTGAACATGGTGACCCTGCATGCAGCGCCGTACCGTGATGAGCGCTCCTTTAATACTTCCAGGGCTGTATTTCTAATACTATGCCATTATGTCAAGAATAAAGTATACCAAATTCAATGGCCATATCAACCAGATAAATATATAAAAGCCAACAAAAGATTCTGACAATTGAAATCTTCTCCTTGGATAAACTTCCCGTTATTTTTTTGCCGAGAACTGTTCCCAAAGGAGCTCCCACAAGCGCGAGAAATGTTGCCGAAATATGCAACCAATTCATGGATGGATCCAAGGTCCTAATCCAATAAGCATTACGAAAAAGATCAAGTTTATCAAAAATGGCAGGCATCCCCAACGGGAGAATAGCAATAAAATCGAAAGCAATGAATACAAGAATTATTTTTTTTTCATTGTGGAATTTCCCGTGAGAAGACGGGTCAGATAACACCGTAGATTTCAATAGATCGTCAATGAATTTCATCGAAACCACCTCCCAACGCGATCTGGCTCCTGCCGATTAACTATCCGGTTACTGAGTGTTTATTCCCTGATAAAGAGAAAACAATAACCGCAGAATAACACTACCGGTAACCGTTTGCATCGAACCGCTTTAAAGAAAGGGGTTGAATATTTTCTTCATCGATCTGCTCACGGTGTTGATGGCCCGGCGCCGGGAAAACAGCCTGCCCATCACGCCGTACGCAAGCCGGTTCATGCTTCCCGCTATCCGGCTGGGATGTTTACCAAGAGATTTTAATGCCTCGGCGACGGTCCGCTCCACTCCCATCACCGGAACGAATGTACCGGGCTTCGGATTATGCATCTCAAATCCGGGGGTTTTTGTGCATCCGGGCATGAATCCGAGAACATCGACGCCGTGATCCTTAAGCTCATACCACAGGCTTTCGCCCAGAATTAAATTATAGGCTTTTGTTCCCGCATAATTGGCGGCATAGGCGGTTCCGTTCATCGCCGATGCCGAAGACAGCATGATTATTCCTCCTCTCGTTCTTTGCGCCATGAGCTGGCCATAATGACGGGCAAGCAGGAGAGCCGCCCGCGCATTCACGTAAAACTGCCGTAATAATTCATCTTCATCCTGATCTAAAAACGGCCGCACTGAAGAAATCCCTGCATTGCAGATCAACAAACCGACCTCAAGGTTCCTGGTTATCGGCCTGAGAACTTTCAGTATGTCCTCCCGGGCAAGATCTAGCGTGACTGTTATAGCTTCAATGCCGTATGTTTTTTCGATATACTCCTTCTGCTGTTTCAACAAGGATTCATTTGTCGCAATGCAAATCACATTCAGACCGCGTTCTGCGCACTGCCGGGCAAATTCAGCGCCGATTCCTCTTGAAGCGCCGGTGATGAGAGCCCATGGCCCATATTTTGCTTTAAATGAATTCATAGTTTTATCATCCTAAACCTACAGGAGCGCGCTTCAAAACAGAGTATGCGCTCCCCGTCATAATAGGTGATTCATATTTACCCTATCAACCTTTTTTTATATGAGCTCATTACTTAGAGTGCATCCCGAATTTTAGGATGCACTCTTAAAAAATGTAATATACTTTTTTTATGGTATTCCCACTATAGCAGCCACCATCACAACGTGTATCCATGCATTATCGCCTTAGAAAGGAGCGATGACCCCATATGGAGAAAAACGTCTTTGAAAAACTCACCTGCCCTGCCTGCGCAGCGAAAGAATCTTCTGTGCACCGCTTGTTTGTACATAAAGCGGACGAAACCGGGCAGGAACCCGTTTTCTTCTGTCGCACCTGTAAAGCCCGCTACCGGTTTACAGCCGGATGTATCGATCTCGCGGATAAGACCGCAGCCCCGAGAATCCTTTCATCGCAGTGGGCGATGGAGTTCAGGCCGATAATCGTCCTGTATGAACATATCTGGCGGCCGCTGGTGACAAAGCCCTTTTCCGACCTCTCCTGGGAGATGGATACGGCGTTACAGTTGCTTGAACTGTCGTCCGGACACGATTCGCAGAAAAATCAGCCGTAGGTGAGTATTATCGTGATTCGAAAAAGCACAGAATCAGACTACAATCGCATGTACGATATTATAAATGACGCGGCAACAGCCTATCGGGGCGTCATACCGGCTGATCGCTGGAGAAATCCCTACATGTCCCGTGAGGAGCTGGATCATGAAATCCGTGACGGCATAATATTCTGGGGATATGAGGAAAACGGTCTGCTTACCGGTGTGATGGGAATACAGGACAGGGGGGACGTTACCTTAATCCGGCACGCCTATGTCGCCACAGAACATCAGCGGAAAGGAGTCGGCGCTTCGCTCCTCTCCATGCTCCTCGGGCAAACGGATAATCCGGTGTTGATCGGGACCTGGGCGGATGCGTTCTGGGCTGTGAAATTTTACGAAAAGCATGGATTCCACACAGTGTCGCCGGAGGAGAAAGACAGGCTCCTGCGGCGATACTGGAAGATCCCGGAGCGGCAGGTGGAGACATCGGTTGTGCTGGCTGATAAAAAATATCGGAACAGTGTTCCGCATACGGGCAATTCGGCGTTCAGGAACATCCATGCGTAGCAATCTTTGCAGTGCGCCGCCTTTTTCTTGAGATACGCGTCGCCGGTCAAACCATCGAGCGGCGCGTGCCGTTCACAGCTGATACCCTTGCAAAAGGTTCCTGATTCATACTTCTTTTGCCTTCCTGCCCTCCCACGGAAATATTGTTTCTTATCGGTGTCATCAGCGCCGGCCGTTGTCTGTCGCACAGTATCCCGCCTCCGCCCGGCAACGGCTTGACTTACGGGGCGGCACCGTACCGCGCCAGTGCCTGCTCCAGCACATGCGGCTGATATCCCACATAAACGCTGTCCCCCAGGACAAACACCGGCAGCGGGACCTCTTTCTTCACAGTGGTCGTTTCCGACAGTTTTTTGATATAATAGGGCACCCCGTTCACCAGGGCGAATGCATAGGGGGTCCGGTTCTCGTATATGAAAGGCTTCCCGCCGAGCCGCGAGCTGATCCGCTGCAGCATCGAAACCAGCATGTTGATATTCCTCCGGTTTGTCTCTGTGACCTGGTTCCGGCTGTTTCTCACTTCATAGTGCACCAGCGCGATGCGCGGATATCGCCGCACTATATCAGGAAGCTCCCGCTCAGCGCGTCCGCATACCGGGCATACCCCACTCTTGAAAAAATGGACCGTGAGCCGTCCCCCGTCCGCGGACGCCGGGATGCCGCGCGGCACTGCGGAAAGCGCTATCAGAATAACTATGGCGAGCTTCTTCTTCATGGCATTATCCTCCTGCGCCGTCATTCGGGATGGATCAGGGTTTCGCCCGGCTTCCACCCGGCCGGGCAGGACCCGCCCCCGCCCGCGCGCACCGCCGCTGCTGCGGATACCGTGCGGAGCAGCTCGTCTGCGTTCCTGCCGATCGAGTCATGGTGCACCTCGTATGCCATGATGGCGCCCTCCGGACTGACGATGAAGCTCGCCCTCAGGGCTGTTCCCGCTTCTTCATCGTATACGCCCAGCGAGCGGCACAACCGGCCGCTCCGGTCAGAGAGCATCGGATAGGTCACCGCCTTCACCAGATTGTTCTGTCCGTGCCAGGCCCGGTGAACATACACGGAATCGGTGCTGACACTTGCGATTTCAGCGCCCACCTTCTTAAATTCCGGGTAATTATCAGCCAGCTCTTTGAGTTCGGTGGGGCATACGAAGGTGAAATCGGCCGGGTAGAAAAAAAGCACCAGCCACTTCCCCCGATAATCGGAGAGATTGATCCTGGTGATCCGGCCGCCGTAGTACGCCTCAAGCGTATGTTCGGGTATCGGGCGGTTGATGAGGGGCGCGGTGTCCCGGCCCTTCCGGTCGGTATGGGGAGCGCCTCCGTCAGGATATTTCGTGCAGGAGAACGAGAGAGCGATAAGGCAGAATGCGAGAATGAGGAATCGTTTCATGGCGCTTCACCTCGATGGTAGTGATCTTACAAGCCTTCAGCAGAATGTATGCAGGCTGGCTTCAGGTTGAACCGATGCCGCAGCTTTGAAAACATCATAATTCATGAACCCGGGCTGTCAAGTCACAAGTAATTATTGTTCCTGTCTGATTGGAATTGCCAGCTTCAGTAAAGACATTAAAGACATTTTCTAGTGATCACGATTGTTCTTTTTTGTTATTATAAGTAATTATTTTCAAGTTATCTATATATAGCATTAAATATCATAAAAAAAATCGCAATCAGAGATTATTGATACCAGATCATAAGAAAAATATCTTGCAAATTTTGTTTAAAAAATAAATTATACATCGACCTGAAGCATTCAAGCTTCACAGTCATAGAATTATCATTCAGATTTCATACATATCTTCAAGGAGGTGTTTCATGCCTGTTTCCCGAAGAGATTTTTTGAAAATCTCGGGAATGACCACTGCGGGAGTATTCATCGGCGGCGAATCATTTCTGAGCGGCTGCAAGCCGTCTGACAAGTTGTGCGGAACAAAAGAATCCACCACCATATGCCCTTACTGCGGCGTGGGGTGCGGGCTCATCGTCGCAGTCAGGGACGGCAAGATAGTCAATATCGAGGGCGATCCAGACCACCCCATAAACCAGGGCTCTCTCTGCTCAAAAGGGAGCGCGCTCTACCAGGTGGCCGTGAACCAGCGCCGGCTCACCAAGGTCCAGTACCGCAAGCCATACGGTACCGACTGGGAAGAGATATCCTGGGAAGATGCGGTCAAGCGCATCGCCCGCCGCGTCAAGGATACGCGTGACGCGACCTTTCAGGAAAAGGACGGCGCGGTTACCGTTAACCGTACCCCGGGCATCGCGAGCCTGGGAGGCGCCGCCCTCGACAACGAGGAGTGCTACCTCCTGACCAAATTCGCGCGGGTCCTCGGCGTAACCTATCTCGAACACCAGGCCCGTATTTGACACTCCGCAACTGTCGCCGGTCTGGCGGCATCATTCGGCCGGGGTGCCATGACGAATCACTGGATAGACATCAAAAACGCGGACGTAATATTCATCATAGGCAGCAACGCTGCCGAGAACCATCCCATTTCCTTCCGCTGGGTGTTGAAAGCCATGGAGGACCGGGGCGCAAAACTCATTGTGATCGACCCCCGCTACACCAAGTCCGCATCCCTGGCGTCTCTGTACGCGCCCATCCGTCCGGGGACCGATATCGCCTTTCTCAACGGCATCATCAGCTACGCCCTGGAGAATAGCCGGATACAGAAGGAATACGTGCTCGAATACACCAACGCTTCATATCTGGTCAGTCCCGATTTCGCCTTCAATGACGGGCTCTTTTCCGGTTACGACCCGGGTAAACGCAATTACGGCGACCGGAAGACCTGGGCCTACCAGGCAGACGCCAACAAGCTCCCGAAGCGGGATAAAAGCCTGAAGGACCCGAACTGCGTGTACCAGCTCATGAAAAAGCACTACGGACGGTACACGCCTGAAAAGGTCGAGGCGATTACCGGGTGTCCGAAAAACGTATTTATCAAAGTGGCCGACTTGTTCACATCCACCTGCAAGCCCGACCAGGTCGCGACCATCATGTACGCCATGGGCATAACCCAGCACACGGTGGGGACCCAGAACGTGCGGGCCCTCGCCATACTCCAGCTTCTGATGGGCAACATGGGCCTGGCGGGCGGCGGCATCAACGCGCTGCGGGGCGAATCGAATGTGCAGGGCTCCACGGACCATGGACTGCTCTTCCATATCATTCCGGGCTACCTGCCGGCGCCCAGCGCCAAGGACCACCCGACCCTGGAAGCGTACAACAAGACCACGCCGCAGACGGCGGACCCGATGAGCATCAACTGGTGGTCCAACCGGACCAAATACCTGGTGAGCATGCTCAAGGCCTGGTTCGGCGACGCGGCCACCACGAAGAACGATTTCTGCTACAACTGGCTTCCAAAGTTCGGCAAGCCGTCCCCCTTCATCCTCCTGTTCGAGGACATGCTCAAGGGCGTGATCAAGGGCGCCTTCTACATGGGCACCAACCCGGTCGTGGGCAGTCCCAACGCGAACCGCGCGGCCCAGGCGATGGAAAAATTGGACTGGCTCGTCGCGGCCGACCTCTGGGAAACCGACTCATCCATCTTCTGGAAAAGGCCGGGCGCCAACCCGAAAGCGATCAAGACCGAGGTGTTCCTCCTCCCTGCGGCCGCCTCAATGGAAAAAGAGGGCAGCATTTCAAACTCGGGGCGATGGGCCCAGTGGCGCTACAAGGCGGTTAACCCACCGGGAAAGGCCAAGTCGGACCTTGACATCATCGACCTGGTATTCAAGGAAGTGAGGAGCCTTTACAATAAGGAAGGCGGGAAGCTCCCGGACCCGATCCTGAAGGCAAACTGGAGCTATATCCCTGAAGACGGGCACGAAGCGTCTCCGCACCTGGTGGCCAAGGAGATCAACGGTTACACCTGGCAGACCAAAGACCAGATGGGAACCTTCATGGACCTCAAAGACGATGGATCCACCGCGTGTGGCAACTGGATATACTGCGGCAGCTATCCGGGCCCGGGCAAGAACCTGATGGCCCGCCGCGGCGCCGATGACGCACCAAACAACATCGGCATGTTTCCGGAGTGGGCGTGGTGCTGGCCGTTGAACCGGCGGATCATCTACAACCGGGCGGCGGTCAACCGGATGGGAGAGCCCTGGGCTCCGGACCGCTGGGTCGTCAAGTGGACCGGCGGCACGTGGAAGGGCGATATCGTCGACGGCGGACCGAAGTTCGGGCCCGACCAGAAGAACCCCTTCATCATGAACAACGAGGGCGTCGGCCGTCTCTTCGCGGTCGGCAAGGCCCTAACCGACGGGCCCTTTACCGAGCACTATGAGCCTATGGAAACGCCGACGCGAAACATCATGAACAGCCAGAAGGTGAACCCGGCCTCGGTCATCATCAACGAGGTGGCCGGCCAGTTCGGCAACGTCGGCCAGTACCCCTACGTGGCGACCTCCTATCGGGTGGTTGAGCACTGGCAGGCTGGCGCCATGACGAGGAACCTCACCTGGCTCACGGAGCTGGTGCCCGACATGTTCTGCGAGATCAGCCCCACGCTGGCCGCAGCCAAGGGGATCAAGAACGGCGACCGGGTGGCCATTTACAACGCCCGGGGCAGGATAAAGGCATACGCGCTGGTCACCGAACGGGTCCAGCCCCTCAAGGTCAACGGCAGGATGGTGGAGTTGGTCGGCATGATCTGGCACTTCGGCCCCGGCTGCGCGGCCACGGGCGATGCCTGCAACCAGCTCACCCCCTCCATCGGGGACGCCAACACCATGATCCCTGAGTTCAAGGCGTTTCTGGTGGACATCAGGAAGGAGGCATAACATGTCAGGAAAAGCGTTTTTAGTCGATACAACCAAATGTTCGGGGTGCCGCTCGTGCCAGGTGGCGTGCAAGCAGTGGAACAACCTGCCCGGCGAGAAGACAACGTTCTTCGCCGGGCCGGAGTACACCAACCCGGCGGAGCTGTCCGCGATCACCTTCAACCATGTGAAGTTTTTCCCGATCGACCGGTCATACCCGGACAAACCGCTCTGGACGATCATGCATAAAAAATGCTACCACTGCGAGCAAGCGAACTGTCTGCGGGCCTGTCCCGTCGAGGCCATATCGAAGCAGAACGGCTGGGTCGTCATCGACCAGTCGAAGTGCATCGGGTGCGGCGCCTGCGAGAACGAGTGCATCTACAAGGTGCCGCACGTTCTGGGCGAAGACCTGAAGAAATACGGCTCTGAGCAGCCGCTGGAGAAGGACAAGTCGTATAAGTGCCACGCCTGCACCGTGAACAAGCGGAAGATGCCGGCCTGCGCGTTTCACTGCCCCACCGGCGCCCTCACCTACGGCGACCGGGGCATGCTGCTCAAAAAGGCCAAGGCGCGCGTGATACAGGTGAGCGCCGATTATCCGCACGTGATGCTCTACGGCGAGGATCAATTCGGAGGCCTCGGGGTCCTGACGATATTAAAGGATCTGCCGGAGAAATACGGGCTCCCGCTCAGGCCGAAACCGATCGACATCAAGAAGGCGGAAGCGATACGCGACACCTATCACCTTCTCGCGCTCTTTACCTTCGGGCTTCCCTCCCTGAAGAGAGTTGCCTATAAGATTTCCCGCTCGATGGTGGGATAATCGTTTCTATTATTGCGTCAAACCCGCCTCACGGAAGGGTTCGCCCTTCCGTGAGGCTTTTTAACGCGCGAGCAGCGCGGCATCACATGCTCGGTGCCGGAAAAGCGCAGTATTAATTATTCGGAAAATCGATGGACGCGCATGAAATATCGGCATTCATCATCGCGGGAGGCCGGAGCAGGCGTTTCGGGGAGGACAAAGCCCTGTTCGACTACCGCGGCATGCCCCTGATACAGCACGTGGCGGAATCGATAAAGCCGGCAATCGGGAAAATCGCCATCGTGGCTGACGACGCGGAACGGTTCGCCTTTCTCGGTATCCCCTGCTATCGGGACATCATCCCCGGCATGGGGCCCTTCGGCG
>Ga0154692_170_pt2 | contig 15995 bp, 11 predicted proteins | sample Rifle2008BG13ft_FD_116121 | JGI IMG/M metagenome (GOLD analysis project Ga0154692, IMG submission 116121) | Spirochaetes bacterium RBG_13_51_14
CACGGATCTCTACTCGCTGGGAATCACGTTCTATCACATGCTTACCGGGGACGTGCCGTTCAAATCCGATGACCCGCTGGAAATCATCCACGCCCATATCGCGAAAAAACCCGTCATTCCGGAGGCGATACGGCCTTCAATCCCCCGCCCGCTATCACAAATCGTCATGAAATTGCTTTCGAAGACGGCCGAGGAGCGCTACCAGAACAGCTTCGGACTCATGGCGGATTTGCGGCACTGCCGTGAACAGCTCGAGCTCTCCGGCACTATTGAAGAATTCGAGCTCGGACGCATCGATATTTCCATCAGATTCAATATTCCGCAGAAGATATTCGGCCGTGAACAGGAATTAAATCTTTTAATGGATGCTTTCGATCTGGTCAGCGCTGGAGACAGCGAGATTATCCTTGTCGCGGGCCAACCCGGCATAGGCAAATCAGCCCTGATCCAGGAAGTCTACAAACCGATAACAGCCCGGAAGGGGTATTTTACCAGCGGCAAGTATGATCCCTTCCGGAGGGATGTGCCCTACAGCGCCATTCTTCAGGCCCTTCAGCGTTTAATACGCCAAATACTGTCCGAAGACGACAAACGGGTGCAGGAATGGAAAGCTCGTATACGCGATACCCTAGGATCAAACGGCAAGATCATCACCAGCGAGCTTCCGGATGCTGAGCTCCTCATCGGCAAACAGCCAGAGGTCGCGGCCCTTGACCCGGAAGAGGCGCAGAATCGATTCAATCTCGTTTTTAAGAAGTTCATCAGGCTGTTCGGCAATCATGAACACCCGCTGGTGTTTTTTCTCGATGATCTACAGTGGGCCGATGCCGCCAGCATAAAATTGATCAAAACCCTCATGAGCGATTCGGACCAACACTATTTTCTCTTCATCGGAGCCTACCGTGACAATGAGGTCAAACCCGCGGACCCCCTGATGATCACCCTGCAGGAGATACGCAAATCCGGGACCCCGATCAAAACCATATCGCTGCCGCCCCTGGACGTGCCCAACGTCAACGCCATGATCGCCGAGTTTCTCAGATCCAGTGTGGATGTATCGCTGCCCCTGGCCGAACTGGTGCACGGCAAAACCGCCGGAAACCCGTTTTTCGTGAATCAGTTTTTAAAGACCATGTACGACGAACGCTTACTACGATTGGAGCCAGGCAGCGGCTGGCAGTGGGATATGGCCAGAATCAAACAGATGCGGGTTACCGATAATGTGGTCGAGCTCATGGCGCAGAAGATCGCCAGACTTTCAACCAATACCGCGCGCATCATTCAGATCTGCGCTTGCGTTGGGAACAGGTTCGACCTGGAACTCCTGGCGTATATCGTAGGAAAATCAATTGAAGAAACCCTCGATGATCTCTCCGAAGCGATCACTGCCGGGCTGATATCGCAGGCGGACACATCCTATGTCTTCCAACATGACCGTATCATGGAAGCGGCCACATCTCTCATACCCGTCGATCAGAAGGTGGACCTGCACTATCAGATCGGCGCCACCATTCTTGCCAATACGGCTGAAGGGGACCTGCGCGACAATATCTTCTCCATCGTGAACCAGCTCAATCAGGGGGCTGAGCGCATTGCTACTCCCCAGGAACGGAACAAACTGGCGCGACTCAACCTGATGGCGGGTGAAAAGGCGAGAAATTCCATGGCCTATGCCTCGGCCGTGATGTATCTCGGAACCGGCATCGATCTTCTTCCAGACGACTCGTGGCGTACCGATTACGATCTGACCTACGCGCTGTACAAGGAGCGCATGCAATGCGAATACCTGAATCTGAATTATCGGGAATCGGAGCGTTTTTTTAGCGTGCTCATTGAGCATGCCCGGTCGAACGTGGATAAGGCGGGGGGCTATCATATCATGCTCATACTATACAGCACCATCGGCCGGTATGAAGACGTCATTAGACTTGCCCGGGAAGGCTTGAAGCTCTTTGGCCTTCACATTCCCTTCAAGCCGACCAATTTGACGGTTCTCCGGCTCCTGTTGGACGTCCGGCGCCGCATGGGCCGCAGAACAATTGAGGACATCATGCAGATGCCGGATATGGTCGATGACGAAAAACGCGCGGTCTTGCAGCTCATAAACGAGGTCCTAGCCTCCGCTTACTTTCTTGATACGGATTTATATTCTACAATTGTCCTCATGGGAACCCGTGTCATTATACAGCATGGAAATTCGGAAGTATCTCCGATCAACTTCATGTCGCTGGCGACCATTCTCGGACCGGGTCTTGGACTGTACAAGTTATCCTACAGGATAGGAGAAATGGCGCTGAAATTGGGCAAACGCTATCCCCTGTCCAAGGACTTCGGCTCGGTTGTATTCGTGTTCGCTTTTCTCCTGCAACACTGGAAACGGCACGCCAGGGACAATATCGAGCTGTTACGAGAATCTTACAAGCTCTGCCTTCAGACCGGCGACATTCTTTTTGCCGCGCACAGCGTCAACATCATGGTGGTGCAGCGCATTATGATCGGAGACAATCTCGACGATATTTTTACAGAATATAAACAATATGAAAATTTCATAAAGGAGTTGAAGGCCCCCTTTGTAAGGAGCGACTTTTCAGATAATGTTCAATTTTATCGCTGCCTGCAGGGCCAGACTGTAAGCCGGACCAGCTTAAACAGCAATGGATTCAACGAACAGGAACAATTGGAACTAGTTAAAAAAACCAATAATACCCTGGGCGTTTTCTATCATCTCATGATCCGCATCAGGGTTTACTATCTCTTCGGCGATTACCGGGCCGCTTACAACACCGGGCAGGAGATAGAAAAAATCATCGAGGCGGCCGTGGGCAACCTGCATGTCCCGGAATTCTATTTTTACTACGCCTTGACCATGACGGCCCTCTACAAGACCGCTCCTTCCTCACAAAAAAGGATTGTGCGGAAAAAAATCAAAGCGTATTTGAAATTGATGAAGAAATGGGCTGATAACTGCCCGGAGAACTTTCTCCATAAATACCTGCTGATCAGCGCCGAATGGTCCCGGATCAAGAACAGGCACGAGGAGGCCATGGATTTTTATCATCGGGCCATAGCCTCGGCGAAAGAAAACGACTACACGCAAAACGAGGGGATTGCCGGCGAGCTGGCGGCTCAATTCTATTTAGACAAAGGCTATCCCGAGCTGGCGCGGCCGCATATCACCGAAGCCCACCGGGCATACCTCAAATGGGGCGCTCTCGCCAAGGTGCTCGACGTTGAGGAGAAATATCCCGAGTTCATTCCCAAAGGCGAAATAAGGGAGAAACACTATCAGGACGACACCCTTACCGATTCGAAAACCCTGTCCCTTGAGGGGATCGACCTCCAGACCGTGATAAAGATTTCCCACGCGCTTTCGGGCGAGATCGACCTTGAACGGCTAATCGCCCGCCTGCTCGAAATAGCCATAGAGAACGCCGGAGCCCGGAAGGGATGCATACTGCTGGAACATTTGGAAGAGCTCCGCATTGTGGCGCAGGGGATTGTTGACGATCAAGGGTTCATGGCTCTCAAATCGGACGCCCGCGCCTCGGACCAGGATCTACCCCAATCCATAATCAACTACGTCAGACGGACGGGAGAGCAGATCGTCCTCGGCAATGCCTTCCGCGACGAGATATTCCACAATGACCCCTGCGTCATCAGTCGGCGGATACGGTCGGTCCTCTGCATGCCGATTAAGGAGCAGAACCGGGTGATCGGCATTCTATATCTGGAGAACGACCTGTCCAACGATGCCTTTACCCGGGATCGGATCGAGATCCTGGAGATCCTGACGTCGCAGGCGGCAATATCCATGAAGAACGCCCTGCTCTACGCAGACCGCAAGCAGGCGCAGGAACAGCTTCTGGAGGAAAAAGAACGGCTCTCCGTGACGCTGCGCAGCATCGGAGAAGGCGTGATCGCCACGGGGACCGATAGACAGATAACCCTCATGAACAAGGCGGCAGAGCAGCTGACCGGTTGGACCCAGAATGAAGCGGCCGGCCGGCCCCTAACAGAGGTTTTTCGTTTACTGGATGAGAAAACCCGCGCCGTCCTCCCCTACGATCCACTGGGAACCGTGTTTTCAAAGAACACAATCCTGGAAGACCTACGGACGCCGGTTCTTGCCGACCGTGACGGCGGTGAGAGGGCAATTGAATACACGGTATCACCGATCAGTGATCATATGAGCAACATCATCGGCGCGATTATCGTGTTCCGCGACATCACCCATAAGCAGAAGATGGAGAACGAGCTGCTCAAAACCCAGAAGCTCGAGTCCTTGAGCATCTTCGCCGGCGGGATCGCCCATGATTTCAATAACATACTGACCGGGGTTATCGGTAACATCTCGCTGGCATTGTTGCGTATAAATCCTGAAGACGAGCAGTACCGTCTTTTATCCCAGGTGGAGAAGGCCAGCTTACGCGCCCGGGACCTCACGTATCAGCTTCTCACCTTCTCCCTGGGCGGAAATCCAATCAAAAAATCTGCTTCCATAGCAAATCTGATGAGAGAATCGGCCCATTTCGCGTTGAGCGGCACCCCTATCAAATGCGAGTTCGCTATACCTGAAGACCTCTGGCCGGTGGACGTCGACGAAGGGCAGATCAACCAGGTCATCAACAACATCATCATCAACGCATCCCAGGCCATGCCGAAAGGTGGTGTGATCCGCATCTCCACCATGAACGCCACGCTCAACGGCCAGAGCACCCTTCCGTTGCCCCCCGGGGATTATGTCGCAATATCCATCCAGGACGAAGGCATCGGCATCTCGAAAGAGAACCTCACTAAGATCTTCGACCCGTTCTTCACCACGAAACCGAAAGGCACCGGCCTCGGCCTCTCGTCAACCTTCTCCATTATCAAGAAGCACGGAGGCTATATAATGGTGGACTCCACGGTCGGCAACGGAGCCGCGTTCCATATCTATCTGCCAGCGTCGGAGGGAAAGGTCCTGGCGCGAGAAACGGATGCGGTGCAGGAACAGGACGTCGGGCCGGGCCGGGTGCTCCTCATGGATGATGAGGAAATGATACGCAAGACCGGATGCAGCATGCTTAAACAGCTCGGCTTTGAGGCTGATTCCGCTCATGACGGCGAGGAAGCCATTTCCAAATATAGAGAAGCCCTTGCCTCCGAGAGACCCTATGATCTCATCATCATGGATCTGACCGTGCCGGGACGGCTCGGTGGCAAGGACGCCCTTCAGAAAATCAAAGCGATCGATCCGCACGTAAGGGCCATTGCCTCAAGCGGATACTCAAACGATCCCGTGCTGTATGATTTCAAGCGTTTCGGATTCAACGGCATCATCGTGAAGCCATACCGGGTGATCGAAATGAAGGAGGCTGTCCGAAAGGTCTTGAAGGAGACCGGCTAGGCATGTATGATCGTGGCGCCGTCAAAGCCGTTGAACTTTGTTGAAGACGCGGTGCTGTAGGCACCGATATTTTTGGTGTACAGATAATCGCCGATTTCGAGGTTAGCGGGTAGATGCACCGACAGGGAAATCTTGTCGAAGCTGTCGCAGGTGGGGCCGACGACAGCGCACACCTCACGTTTCCCCTGTTTGAACGATTCGAAATTGGGAATCCAATGATCGTACACCACCCCCGAAAACGAATGATAGACGCCGTCATTGATATGGTAGTATATTTTCCCCTCCCTCCGCGCTTTTCCGATTATCTCCGTGATCAGTGTCGCGGCCGTGGCTACGATGAATCTGCCCGGCTCCGCAATGATTTCGGTATCCTCCGGAAAGAGCCGGTTGAATTCGGCGTTCAATACTTCCGCCAGCCTCTCGAACCGGGGGACGTGCGAGTCGTAGGGCACGGGGAAACCTCCCCCGATATCGATGATGCTGAGCCGGTGTCCCTTGTTGCGGGCGTCATGGAAGATTTCGGACGTTATCCCCAGCGCGGCGGTATAGTTATCGAAATTGGTGCACTGGCTCCCCACGTGAAAGCTCAGGCCCTCAACCGCCAATCCGAGATCGGACGCACGGCGTATTAAATCATACGCATCCGCCGGTTCCGCTCCGAATTTCGAGCTCATCTCCACCTGCGATCCGGTGTCGGGCACCTTCAGTCGCAGCACCAGCCCGGCCGTTTTGCAATACTCTTTTATTTTCACGAGCTCGTCGCTGTTGTCATAGGTGACCAGCGGCCGGTACCGCTTTATTTTCCGCAGGGTGTCCCTGTCCTTTATGGTATTCGAAAAGATGATCTTATCCCAGATGAAGAAATGCTTGTCTTTTTTCTCGAAATGCTTGATGTATTCGTATATCTGCATAAACTCATTGTACGAAGCCACGTCGAAGCTCGACCCTTCATTGAAGAGCGTCTTGATGATTTCCTGGTTGGAATTCGCCTTGATCGCGTAATAACACTGGACCCGCGGAAGGTTTTTCTTGAACATGCGGTAGTTCTCCCGTATTTTCCGGTGGTCAAGAATGAACAGCGGGGTCCCGTGTTTTTTGACCAGGGCGAGTAGATCTTTTTTTATCAAGGCCAGCGTCACTGTCGCCTCGGTCAGGCCTGCAGCGCGGCGATGAGATTTTTCAGATCCTCGACTTCCCTGTTGTTCTCGAGATAAGACCGTATCAGCTTTTCATGCAGCTCCGCTCCCCGCTCATACAGCCGTTTCTGCTTTTTGGGCCTGGTTGTCTGTATCACATAGGCTACCATCAGGGGAAAGGCCACGGTCACGTCGAGATAGGCGGTCACGGTTTCATCCAGCATGGTGGGGTCGATCTTGCCCCAGCTAACCGCCTCGCTGGGCGGGGCCCCCGATAATCCGCCCGTGTCCGGCCGGGCGTCAGTGATGTTTATATCATAATCCTGACCGACTTCGGGAATCATCAGCACTTCCTGGATCTGCGGCTCGGTCTGGAGCATGAAGTTCTTCGGGCTGCCGCCACCGATCAGGATGACCGCGGTTTTCCCCTTCTCGTACCGTTTGGCGTTCAGTATGATGGCGGTCGATTCATTGACGTCGATGCTGGGGTTGATCTTCAATTTGAACAGGTGCCGAAGCCCGGCCGCTTCCGCCAGCAGCTCCAGCCCGGCTACGTTCATACCGATGGTAGAGTCGCCCGGGGAGGAGGTAAATATCGGTATCCCGTTCCGATAGGCGGCGGCGATGACGCTCACCTCTCCCAGGCCGTTCTTCCGTTCGTGCTCATTCACGACCTTGCCCAGGTGGTGATAAAATTCACGCGTCCCCATTTCCTTCTGGAATTCCGGCCGCACCAGTATTCTCCGCAATATCCTGTCCGTCTCCATCAGAACGTCTTCATAATCGAACAGGATATCATAGATCCTGGTCACGCCCTTTTCCCTCAGATCGGCGTCATTCACCGTATGACTGCCCCGGTGCATCGGCAGGTTGAAGGCGAAATGCAGGTCATGGTACATGTTGGCGCCGGTGGCGGTTATCCAGTCGACGAACCCGTGGTTCATCAGGGGGATGATCGTCGAAGGCCCCAGACCGGCCGGGGTGAGCGCCCCCGCAAGGCTCAGTCCCACGGTAATATCCTCCCGGGAATATTTATCTCTCAACAGCTGGCAGGCGGCCCGCAGCCGTCCGCCGTTATAGGCGTCCATGTTGTCGATGAGAGCCGCGATATCGGTCTCCTTCGATAACGGACGGGGAAGGATCCTTTTACCCGCGAGGTATTGTTGCTTGCCCGGGCAATTCGCTTTCTCGTGTTTCATGATCTTGCATCCTTAGCAGGAGTGTGTGCGACCCTATTCACTCTGCCGGCATTACTTTTATAGAATGCTCCTCCACTGTCAAGGAAATATGCGGGAATGCCGCCTGAAAAAAATCATGGATCGGAGGAGCGATTAAAATTCATTCGAAAGATATGCATGGTGTCACAGGAGAAGATGCGCGTCAGATACCGGAAACCGGCGGCCATCATGCCCTGCAAAATCGGCTTGCGGTATTTCGGCACCCGGACTATATGGTGTTGAACAAATCGCGCGACAACCGGCATCGGAGGTGCGAGATCAAGGCGGTATTATTCGACATAGACGGAACCCTGGTTAAGTGCTTTGGCGCAGGGAAAAAATCCCTTATCCAGGCGTGCCGTGAAACCTTCGGTACCGTGGGGAAGATGAACTACGTCGATTTCCAGGGCAAAACCGACCCGCTCATCTTACGCGAGTCGCTGGGCATCATGGGATTCAAAGAAGACGACATCAGCCGGAACATCGAAGCATTGAAGCGGCGCTACTTCCATCATCTCTCGATAAATATGCGCGACAGCTCATCGGTCATGCTGCCGGGCGTGCGCGGGCTTCTGGATAAGCTATCCGGCATGGAAGGAGTAGTATTGGGCCTCCTCACCGGCAACTTCAGGGAGAGCGCCCGGATCAAACTGGACCGGTTCGATCTGAACAGAAATTTTTCATTCGGCGTCTTCGGCGACGACGCGGCGCACCGGAACGATATGCCGATCATAGCCCGCACCATGATAAAAAACGATCTCGGGATTGATATCCCCTTCCGTAACATCGTCATCGTCGGCGACACGGTATACGACATCGAATGCGCCAAATCCGCCGGCGCGATCTCCATCTCGGTGGGCACGGGCCTGCTGGACAGGGAAATCCTTCTCTCTCACAAGCCGGATTACTTCTTCGACGACCTGAGCGACGTTGACAGGATTATCGAAGCCATCCTGGAATGATCACGTATGAGCCCTCAGGGTTTCGTTTTCAGCGTGCGGTTCGCACCCTCACCCGGCACCCCGGCCGCATGCCCCTGCATCATGCGTGATCGCCGGGAGGTCCGCTTCACTATCTTGTTCACGATATGCCTCATCTCCGCGACACCCATGAGCCAGCAGAGTGCGCAGTATGCGCCTCCCCCTGAAATGACGGCCGCGGCGAGGCGGAGCAAGCGGCGCATGAAGGGATCCGCCTTCCAGTCAACCGGCGCTGCCACAAGCCCGACGACCAGGCCCATGAACACGCTTGATATAACGCACTTGAGGGCCGTTCTGGAAATATCATTTATGCCGATTGTTCCGGCCCTTCTCGCCAGCAGGACAACAATTATGAACATGTGGACCGTGGCCGCGATGGAAACGGCCAGCGTCAGACCGGCGTGCCGAAGGTCCGTCTGCATGAGAAGAAATCCGGAGCCGGCGTTGACGATCAGCGATGCCATGGCGGCGTAAAAAGGAGGCTTTGAATCATGGAGCGCGTAAAAGACGGGGTTCGTTATCCTGACGACCGCGATGGCGGGAATGCCGAAACTGGCGCACAGGAGCGCCCGGTAGGTCATATCCGCCTCCCGCGCGCCGAATTTGTTGTGCATGAAGAGGACCGACACTACGGGCAGGCCGATGACCGCGAGCGCCGTGGCAGCGGGCAGGGCCACGAGCAGCGCCGATTTCACCGCAGACCGGTACACCTCCATTAATTTCCGGTGCTCGCCGTCCGCCCTGAGGGCCGACAGTTCGGGGAGGATCACATTGCCGATCGACACGACGAACACACCGAGTACGAGCTCATGGAGCCGGTCGGAATAATAAATATACGTTATGCTCCCCGGCGGAAGATACGAGCCCAGGAGCATCACCACCAGGGTGTTGATCTGCTGGATGCCCATGCTGAAAATCCCGGGCACGGCAAGGCGGAGCATATTCCGCATTCCCGGATGGTTCAGGTCGAGCGAACATTTCATCCTGAAGCCGGTTTTCATCAGGTACGGAATCTGAAAGATGATCTGGAGAAAACCGCCGGCAATAACGCCGATGGCCACGCCATACAGCGGCTCTTCAAGGTACGGGCTCAAGGCAAGGATGCCGGCGATGATGCCAAGATTGAGCACAAACGGTGCAAAGGCCGGCGCGAAAAAGCGCCCGTGCGAATTGAGGATGCCCATGCAGAAGGCGAGCATGCTGACGAAAAAGAGGTACGGAAACATAATCCGCGTCATCACCACGGTGATCCCCACCTGTGATGGATCAACAAATCCCATGGCGAGGAGGCGCACGATCTGCGGGGACAAGACCACACCCAGGGCCGTCACGGCCGATGCCAGGAGAACCATGAACGTCAGGATCCTGCCGGCAAGCTCAAAGGCATCACGCCGGCCCCGGGTGACGAGGTAATCCGTGTAAACCGGGATGAACGATACGGTGAGCACGCCCTCAGCCAGAAATCTACGCGCGATATTCGGAATTCTGAATGCCACATAAAACGCGTCGGTGGAGCCGGTTGCGCTGAATAACGCGGCCATCAGTATGTCCCGGGTCAGTCCCAATAACCGGCTCGCCAGGGTCGACGCGGCTACAATACCGGTGGAACGGAAAATCCTGCTCATGATGCTACGGTAAGGACGTGCCGGCTTTATTCAAGCATATATTGAACGGCTAGGACAAATATCAGCGGCAGGTACGCGCAACAAATATCTTGACATTTTATTCCGCCCCGCATCATGATAACACCGTTCGTGGTGAATGATCGGTCAACCGCATGAAAAGAACAGCGACAATAATCACTCTGGCAGTCATTCTCACATGCGCGGTGCATCTCTCTGCGGGATATTACGAGCAGGGCCGGCGCTACTATATCCGCAAAAACTACGACAAAGCGAAAGAAATGTTCCTCAAGGCCGCAGAGTCGAACACGGCGGGCGACGCCTATTACTTCCTCGGTGAGATTGAGAAACTGCAGGGAAACTATCACGAAGCGGAAGAATACTATAAAACCGCCATTACCAAAAAAAACATCTCCCGCCAGTACCTCATCAATTCTTACTGGAACGCCATCCTGATGGCTGAACAGCGGAATGATTATGAAGCCGTGGTATCCATATGCCGCTCCATGTGGATCAGGACCAGAGAGGCGAAAGCCCGCCAGAAAATCGATTCTCTGATAAATAAGCTTCTCTGGACCGACAACAGCGACGCCATTGACCGGTATAACGAGGGCATTAACCTTAAAAAAAGGGGCAAGACCAAAGAGGCGCTTGAAAAATTCCAGAGCTCCCTGAGCCTCGATTCCTCCTTTCTGGCCCCGAAATTCGAGATAGGCATGATGGCCTACAACAGCGGAGACGTAGACCAGGCATCGCGATCCCTGGGTGACATCACAGCCAGGATCCCTTTCTACGCAGAATTGAGCCTTGTCCTGGGGGACATCGAATTCAACAGACATGATTACCGGAGCGCCATAGACCTCTTCAGCAAATCCCTCGAATACGGATTCATAGAAAGCTCGGCCGAGTACCGCATTTTGATAAAGCGCGGCACCAGCTATTACAATATCAGCGACTTTCAGAGCGCGGAAAAGGACATCGAAGCGGCGCTCCGGTACAACCCCTCTTCGGCGGATGCCCTGCTCCTCATGTCGGCGGTAAAAATAAAAATGGAAAAATATGACGACGCCCTGAAGACGCTCCAGCGTGCGGAATCCCTCAACCCCGATAATCCTGAAATTCTGTACCAGCTGGGAAGCGTGTATTACAAGGAGAACGATCCCCGGTATGCAGCCCATTTTGATGCGCTCTTTTCATTGGTCGGGAAAAAAAAGGACTACCCTTCAAAATACGAGAAGGTCTTCTTGATTCTGGCAAAACACCATTTTGAGAATAAGAACTATGGTCATACCGTGGCGATCCTGAAGACCGTGGACACAGGGTCCCAGAGCTATGAGAACCGGCTGCTATTGGCGAAGGCGCTCTTCAATCTGAAAGAATATGACAACGCCATCGACCAGTTCGAAAAGATATCCCTGGGCGAAGAGGACAAGTTCACCCTCTGCAAATCTTACGCTCTGAGCGGCAGAAGGGAAAAAGCCAAAGCGCTTCTCGCCGAGATCGTGACAACCGGCGACTTTCTCACGCGAGCCCAGCGCGACCCGGTGCTCTCCAGTCTGGTGAAGGAGATGGATGAAGACGGCGTAAGGAAATCAGAACCGCCGAAAAAAGAGTCAGGGGACGGGGCCCGGAATAAAACAGATGAAAAGAAGAATACCCGGGACGAACGCCCTGCGGACAGGGGGGCAGACTCAGATTGACCGTCATTGCCGCACAGAAATCCGACCCTGACTTGTCGCGAAACTGGCCGGGCGCTGCAGGCAGCGGTCCTGTCCTGCTTCTGCTCCTACACGCTTTTCATCCTGCATCTTAAAAAAAGGGTTGATCCCTATGATAGAAGTCAAAGGCCTTAGCTGCGCGATAAACGGCACCCCGGTGCTGGATGACATCAGCATTTCGATGAATGACGGGGAGATCCTGGGAATCATCGGTGCTTCAGGTTCGGGGAAAACGGTCCTTTTAAAAGCGCTCGCGGGCCGGCTTGCGGGATGCCGCGGAACGGTACTGATCAACGGCGGACCGCTGCCGCGCCGGAGGAGCAGGAGCTGCGCGATCGTTTCCTATTACGGATCGGCCGTCCCTCACAATCCCGACGAACGCCTGGACGACTTTTTGCTGCTGGCCCGGACGCCGTTCAAAAGGATATTCAGGCCGTTCACGGATTACGACCGCCAGATCGCCGAGAAATACCTGGAGATTCTCGGCCTGAAACAGTTGAAGGACGCGAGCATCGGCTCCCTGTCGGACAGCGCGTTCAGGCGCGCCCTGCTCGCGCATACCTTCATCCGGGAGGCGCACGCGGTCCTCCTCGACAACCCCACGAACGACCTCGATATCGCTTCGATCAAACTGCTGAAAAAGGCACTTGCGCGGTATGTCGTAAACGGCAGCCGGATAGCCGTGGTCTGTTCCGGCGACCTCAATTTTATTTCCATGGCGGCCGACCGCATATTAATAATGGAAGGCGGCCGCATCGCGGAAACCGGGTTCGTCGACATCCTGAGCTCCGACACCATAAAACGGTATTTCGGCATCGATGTCATGATCTCGAGGAACATCTACAACGGGAAACCGGAAATCCACCTCTTTCCAGTAACATAGTTGGACACACTGTAGGGAGAACCTCGTCGTCTTCCAGCTATATGATCCGCGCAAAACCGCTCTATCTAAACGCCCCGCCCGGCCAGCATGTGGCGAGACCGGTGCCGGTGGCAGGGATAATATGAAATTTTCGGAGCCCTTATATTAAACGAGCTCATTATGTGAAAAACTTGATCTTCATCTTGGCCTCATCAACGGTCTGGGCAAAAATGAGGTAGTTGTACACGCCCATCGTCTCCGCCATTTTCAGGAGTTCTTTTTCCGGCCAGAGTATAATGACACGCCGGTCGTGATCCTTCGCGAAAAAGGACACCTCAACCAGCGCGTTCAGGCCCGCGGAGGTGACCAGGGTCACGTTTTCGAAATTGATAATCAGACTCTCCCGTTCCGTGACCTGCTTCACGATCGATTTGAAATTCACAACCGAATCCGCGGTGAGGCTGCCGCTGGTGACCAGGACCTTGACACCTTCGATCTCGTTAATTGAATAATTCAGCATATCACTTCAGCCATAACCTCTCTGAGCATGTTAAGCGGGATCCGCTGATTAATAATCGGGTTCCCGAGCCCCTTCAGCAAAACAAATTTAGCCGAATCGCCGAAATTTTTCTTATCATACTCCATGTGTTTGATGACGCCGTCCAGGTCGCAGGCTTGTTTTTCCAGCATCAGGCCGTAGGAAGCGATGATCCTGTTCGCGCGGTCGGCGTCGGCGCCGGAGATCAGCCCCAACCGGCGGGAAATCCCCACCATGACCTGTATCCCGGTCGCTACCGCCCCGCCATGGGAAACACCGCGGTACTCCATGAATGACTCAATGGCGTGACCGACGGTATGGCCGAAGTTCAAGATAGCCCTGACATCGCGTTCGCGCTCGTCCCGTTGCACGATTTTAGACTTGAATGAAACCGATCGAGCAACCAGACCCAAGATCCGGTCCTCGTGCTTTATCGAATCCATATCGTTCCTTTCCAGCATGCGGAGCGTTTTCCGCTCCCCGATAAGGCCGTGCTTCAGCGCCTCGGTCAGGCCGTTTCTGAATTCGATGTCCGGAAGGGTGTCCAGGAACCTCGTATCGCTCACCACCAGGCTCGGCTGGTGGAAAAGCCCCACGATATTTTTACCCACCGAAAGGTTTACCGCGACCTTCCCGCCGATGCTGGAATCAACCATGGCCAGGAGCGTTGTCGAGACGTGAATGATCGGTATCCCCCTCATGTAAACACCGGCGCAATATCCGGCGAAATCCCCCACCACGCCGCCCCCCACGCCGATGACCGCCGACTTCCGGTTCATGCCGATCTCAATGAATTGATCGAGAAACCGCCCGGCGGCGGCGTAACTCTTGTTCAGTTCACGATCGTCCATCAGAATGAGGCAGGACCGCCCCCCCAGCGCTCCCAGCGATTCCTCGAGGTATTCGCGGTGAAGATCATACACGCGCGCGCTGGCGATTACGGCAACGCGTTCATATGATCCCACCTCTTCACGGCGTAACGCATCGGCAAGTATCGCTCTCCCGATAAGGACTTCGTACTTCGCGCCGCCCGCATAAGCCGTAACCCGGTGACTCACGTCAGCCATAAGCAGCCCAGATAGAAATCGTGTTTTTTTCTGTCGATAATGGTGGTCAGGGCGGTGTTGATCGGTGGATACAACCGCTTGCCCGTGATCTCCTGGCCGGTGAAAAAGCCGTAATCGTGGAGGCGTCTCTCATCGCCGAGCCGGTACTCGCCGCCGCGGTACGCGCACCCGAACGAAATGTTCAGGATATGCCGTTTCCCGCGCGGATCGATCGAATCGCAGATAAAAAGGATTTCATCAACCTCGACGCTTATGCCGAGCTCCTCACGGAATTCCCTCCGGAGCGCCTGGGACAGCGATTCACCGTATTTAACCCCGCCGCCCGGCAGGAGCCAGTATATTTCACCGTTCTTTTTATGGGCTATCAGAAGCATGGTCCTATCCTGTATCAGTATCCCCGACACGCGGACCGTCACGCCTCGTTTAAAAATGTCAGATATCAATATCTCCATCCTCGATTTTCTTGAGCGAGGCCCGCGCGGCGTTCATCTCCGCCTTCCGCTTGCTGGGGCCGTCGCCGGTGATAATCTCCCGACCGTTGATAATAAGCCTGACGGTGAACTCCTTGTTGTGGTCGGGACCCCGCTCCTCAATAACTTGATACTCGGGCCGCTCCTTATATTTTTTCTGGACATATTCCTGGAGGGTCGTTTTCGGATCGCGGAGCGAGGTTGGGCTGTCTGCGCTTTCGATTTCATCCCGTATGAGGTTCAGGACGAACGTGCGGCATGTTTTCATGCCGGAGTCAAGGAACATGGCGCCGATAACCGCTTCAAAGGTGTTTGCAAGAATCGAGGGCCGGTCCCGTCCGCCGCTGTGTTCCTCACCTTTCCCCATCAAAATGAACTCACCCAGATCAATTCTGCGGGCTATCTTCGCGAGCGTGGCTTCGGAGACGACGGCGGATTTAATTTTGGCGAGTTTGCCCTCCCGGTATTCCTCGAAATGCCTGAACAGGTATTCGTTAACCACCAGCGCCAGTACCGAGTCCCCCAGGTATTCCAACCGCTCATTGTCGGTAACGTTTCTTCCTGATTCATTGACGAAGGACCGGTGGGTCATGGCCCGCCGGAGCATGCTCTTGTTCTTGAATTTAACGCGGATGACCTTCTGAAGCCGGTCAAGCTGTTTGTTTCTGATTTTCTTCTGCTTCTGATACTTTTTTTTATTTGAGATTATTGCTCGAACCATGCACTTCCCGCCACCCCGCCATGAGAAACTATTTCTTATTCACGATGCGCGATTCCACGTACTTGATAACGTCATCAACCTTATGGAAACCTTCCGCGTCATTTTCGGAAATATCAATTTTAAACTCGGCTTCAAACGCCATCATCAGCTCCACGGAATCGATCGAGTCGGCGCCGAGATCATCGACAAAGAGGGCGTCGCCCGTAACCTGATCCTCGTCCATATTGAGCTGCTTCATGAGGATTTTCTGTACGCGTTCAAACACAGCCGACATGATC
>Ga0154692_167_pt2 | contig 15962 bp, 14 predicted proteins | sample Rifle2008BG13ft_FD_116121 | JGI IMG/M metagenome (GOLD analysis project Ga0154692, IMG submission 116121) | Spirochaetes bacterium RBG_13_51_14
ACCATGACATCGAGCCGGGAACCAAGCGATTTTGATATGAGGATCTCATTCGAGCCGGGATCATCGAGAAATTTTCCTCCTTCATCGGTCAGGGTGTATTCGTTGATTTTTGAGATTTTTTTTTCTTTGTCGGGGTATATGCCGATCAAGATCACTCCCCGGGACGATTCGCTCGTCCGAATCATGCCGAAAGCCTTGACGCGAGGGGAGGAAGCAACGACATCCTTATCCCGTTCCACCGCCCTGATGATGCGCGGAACGGGATAAAAATTTGTCTCGAGCTTCATGTCGTTGAAAAAGCCCTTTTTGTAAACCGCGATATGGCCCAGCTTGGTGCTGATGTTGTTGTCGAGCATCTGGGAGATGATGCCGTTCATCAATGCGAGCGCGAACATCAGCATCAGAACGCCCAGCGCGATCGCCGAGGTCACCACCAGCGATCGCCGCTTTTGCCGCCACAGGTTTCTCCAGCCCAGCAGTATGAATGTCTTCAGGGTCTTCATCGCGCCTCCTCCTCGTTATAGCTGCCGTATCGCTTCAAGGGGCTTGAGCTTTGCCGCGCGCCGGGCCGGTGCGATTGAAAAGAGAATCCCGAACAGGAACGTGAGGAACGCGGTCGTGGCGATGTTTTTCACGGTCAGCTTCGCCGGCAGGAGCGTCGTGGACATGCTGAACACCTCCAGCTCTTTCTGATAATCGGAATAATCGATCGGGTGTACGGTGAAATAGTAGCTGATTGAGCTGCCGAGAACGATTCCCAGCGCAACGCCCAGCAACGAAATGAATACGGATTCGAAGAGAACCATGGTGACGATCTGTCGCGGCTTGGTGCCGATGGCCATCATGATGCCGAGCTCGCGGGTCCGTTCGAACACGGACATCTGTATGGTGTTGAGGACGCCGAAGGCGGTGATCAGCAATAGTATAAGGTAAAAAATATTGCCGAAGAGTCTGTCCATGACAATGCTCTGGATGAGCTCGGGCGTGAGCTCGTCCCAGCCCATGATCTCGAGGTCCTTGGCCCCGAAATTCGTGCGGAGCCGGTCGCGAATTGTTTCCACATCGGACGTGTTTTTCAATTTGATCGCGAGCGAGTTGATGTAGCCCATCATGGTGAATGTCTCCGCAGCTTGAACGAGGGGCATGATGACCATTGACTGGTCGTACCGGGGATTATTGGTCTTGAAGGTGCCCACGACGGTGAGATTTCCCGCCGCTATGGAGCCGTCGAACCCCTGCGAAAGCAGGGACACATCGTCCCCGACCTTCACGTTCAGGTTTTTCGCCAGAGTGGCTCCCATGATTATTTTTTTGCCGTCATCAGGGGTTATGTACCGTCCGCCGCTCTGGATTGTCGTGTGGAGGGTGCTCACCTTTTTTTCCTGGCCGGGGTCGACCGCCTGAACGAGTACGCCGAACGTGTTGTTCTGGTACGAGACGAGGCCGGCCGCGTAGACCCTCCGGCTTACGGCGGAAACAGCCGGGTTTTTCCGCAGATAGACGAGGAGGGGCACCCCGGGCTTGAACGCGTAGTCAATGCTCATATTTTCCCAGAAGCCCTTTTCATGGATCTGGATGTGCCCGGTGTTCGCCGCAATAGCATCGTCGATCATTTTCTCGTACCCGCCTTCCTGGAGCGCTTTGAAGAAAATGATCATCGCGCATCCCACCATGATGGTGAGGAGCGTGAGTATGGTGCGGCGCTTGTTTTTCCAGACGTTGCGCCACGCCAGCATGAATTCAATGCGTGATTTTTTCATATCCATGCCCTATCTCCGTTTGAGATTCTGCAGGGTGAATATTCTGTTGTCGATCTTTCTGTTGAACATCGCATCTTTGATCACCATCATCGTGTATTCTTCGCCTTTCTGTTCCGATTCCCTCTGTTTCTTCAGCGTTACCATCTTGTAAACGGTGGGGATGACGCGGTCATACATCCGTCTATAGACGTAGCACGTGAGCACCTTTTTCAGCTTTCCGTGCTGGTCGTACAGTTCCTCCTTCACCGGCAGAAAATCGCCGACCCGGGCGAAGTAGACTATTTTCCCCCACACGACGGCCGCTTCCGGTTTCGGCTCCAATATGACCACATAGCACTCATGGCCTTCAACGGTTTTTTTGCCCTGCAGGGTGTGGGTGTAGTCTTCGACGATGCTCGACTCCTTGACGATATCGTCGTTGGAAAAATCCGATCCCATCCAGGACTGCAGCATCATGGAGGGGTGTATCTTGATCTCCTTGCCGATTTCAGGGCTGTAGTGCCACATCAGCCCATCCTTTGAAATCATGAGGAAGCGGTTACCGGCGTCTTTCTTGGGCGCGAGAATTTCGGCGAACGATTTTTTCGTAACCCGGTTGTCCCAGCTTTTCATCTTCAGAGTCCGTGTCCACCGACGGTTCTTGATGGTAATTTCAACCAGGGAGATCTGGGTGTCCCCGCGGACGGCTCTATCGGACCGGTCGATAATTTCCAGCCCCGTCAGCTCAACCGCGGCGCCGTATGAGAAGGCAGCCAGTATGATGATCATGCTGATCGTTGAAATTGTTTTTTTCATGTGATTCGCTCCTCGCGGTATTGCATAGGGTAAGAAGGGCACGGCAGCTCCCCTCTTGTCTATAGTAATTTATGGTTCAGAAAAAAAATGCACTCGTTCCACGGGATAACCGCCATGCGGACGATTCGGATTCAGGAATAAACTGAATCAGCCCCCTTTCCGCGTATTCAGGTTTCCCCTGTCTGAATCGATGATCCCGTAAAAGAAGAAGTTCAATATCACGTCCCACCGCTCATGAGGATCCGGTGCGATGTTCTTCATCCGTTCGCTGTTCAGCATATCCCGGAGAATATCTATCATATACGATAGCATCTCCGGCGTGAGTGTTTCCCGAATAACTCCTTCATCCTGTCCCTGCTTGATGAACTCCCCCATGAGTTTATATGATTCATTTTTGAGCGTATTGTAGAAAACCCCGAAATCTTCAATTGTTTCCCACATCTCATCCAGAAAAATATCATCGAGTTCTTCGTTCAATGCTATTGAATGACTGATGAGCTCCTTTATCTTTTCAATAAAGGGGATAGGCCGATTCATTATTTCATCCTGCTCTTTAAGTATCCTGGCATACAGCTCCGATAGAACCCTGACGGCACAATCCTTCTTGTTTCTGAAGAATTTGTAAAAGGTCACTTTGCTCACGTCAGCTTTTTCACATATCTCTTCGATAGTGACTCTTTTGATGCCATGCTTGAAAAAGAGCTCTCGCGCTGTGTTAATCAGATCCCAGTACTTTTTGTTTTCCTGAACAGGTTCACTAGCCATTTGTTTACTATAATTATATATTTAGACTAAATTTGTTAAAATTTACGAATTAAGTCAAAAATAATAACATTAGTAATTTTTGTCAAGTATAGATGAAATTTTTTGGCTAATTACTAAATCCTTGTCAACATCTCAAAGTCCAATACTTTTCAATACCGATAACTATCGGACACCTTACTTCAATTACTTGTCGAGTTAGGCGATTTTTTTATTGGAGCTGTCTAATAAGTTAAATTGGATGCAAAATTCCCCTCCCTTGATGGGAGGGGACAGGGGAGGGTGATTGTAACGCCTGATGTATTCAGCAGTTATTCACCCCCGCCCTGACAGGGCTGTCCCAAAAGTTCCCCCCAACCCCACTTCGGTAGGTTCAGTGCAGCGCCCAAAGGGGGGCTTCTTAAGCCAACATGAAGCGAAAAATCCCCCTCTGGGGGATTTAGGGGGTTCATAGATTAAGAATTACCCGGAATTTAATTCACACCCCTCGAATATAGTTCATAATACTTTAAAAAAGTCTTGTGCTGGAATTTAATTGTGTTATTTTTGTTTCTTTATAGACTACATAATAGGTATGCAAAGTATCGGATGAAGAAAGCGAAAGGGTCTGTTGATGAATTTACCCAGGCCTATATGGAGTACTATTCCCAGGTCTTCAGTTCGATTTTAACAAAGGTCGGGAACGCTGAGGACGCGCGTGATTTATGCCAGGAGGTGTTCTTAATATTTTTCGACAAATTTGAAAAAATTGAAAATAAAAGGGCATGGCTCTACGGGACCCTGAGAAACGTTGTATACCGTCATTACGCCAAAAAGGATCCGGGCGTCGATATCGACGAGGTGTTCAATGACGTGGGCCTCACCTTCACGAACGGGTTCAGGGATACCAGGATCATCATCAGCGAGGCGCTTGAGCAGATAGAGTGCGGCGAGGATGAGCGGACGATGCTTGATCTGATAGCGACCCATAATTTCACCTACGGTAATGCTGCCGGGGTTCTGGGGCTGACGCGGCGGCAGGTGGAATACAAGTACGGGCAGCTGGTCAAGCGCATACTGGAATACCTCAACAGCAAGGGCATCAAGGATATAGCGGAGCTTCTATGAATACCAGCGTTGAACAGTTCCACCAGCTCCTTGGCCGGTACAAGCTTTCCCGGCCGGTTTCTCCCGGGGACCAGGAGTATATCATCAACAGCCGGAAACAGGATCTTAAAGATCTGCTCAGGAAGAAGGGGAAATACAGCCTCATCCTCTGGATCGTTATCGCGATCTACGCCGGGATCAGAAAGTTCGGCATACATATAACCATGGTCCAGAGCAAGATAATCGCCGGCATGACCGCCGTGGCAGTGGTATCCGGGTCTTCAACCGGCGTGTATCAGGGAACGAAGTATGTCATCAAGGCGATCAGCAAGCCGCCGGCGAAGGTTGAAGAGAAGATCGACGAACCGGACAGCGGCATGACGATTCCGGACAGGCGAACCACGGAGGAAAAAACGAAGGAGGAGAAAAAAAAATCCGCTGATATAAAAAACCAGGACCTTGACGCCACTCCGCTAAGCGATGTGCCCAGCCTGTAGCCGCGATCCCATCCCGACCCAATAAACGCCAGCCGTCAATAGCTGAAGGTCATGCCCAGCCGGTAGACCAGATCGCCGGTTTCGGCCGGCTCGACGCCCATCGACAGGGAGGCCGGTCTGATGCGGCCTTCTTTCTCGATGTTATAAAAGCTATATGACGGCGGGCTGAACGCGGCGGTCACCAGCTCGATGAGTTTCACCGCTCCCAGGGCAATGCCGCCGTAGACGACCTTTTTCTTTTCATCCCTGGTGTACACGCAGAAGCCGGCCAGGAACATCTCCGACAGATAGAATCCCCATCCGGGCAGCCGGTACCCTTTGTAGAACATGCCTCCTCCCGGAATGATGACGGACAGGACCAGGGCCGTCTCGTTCTTGCTCATGAAAAATGGGGGAAGCACGCTGTTTGTGGTGAACTGGTAGGACAGCTGGTCCAGATAGGCGGCCGAAAACGTGAGCGGCACCGTTGACCAGAGGAAGATCTGGAGGTTGTTCAGGTTCCGGGTCTTGTCGCCGTCCATGACGCCGGGAAAGAAGTTTATCTTGAATCTGGTCATATACTCCGGGAGGAGAAAGTGCGTTATGATGAGCGCCGATGAGAAGACGATCCCCGCTATGCTCGGCGTGGTGTTTTTGAATCCGAGGTACGACGTTGACAGGTACGAGCCGTATCCGGGGAAGCAGGCGTTGGCACCGGGGTTGATGAGGCAGATGCCCGCCGTGAATTTTTTTTCCGGGTCGATGTTCCGGTCGCCTTCGGCGCCGGCGAGGCTGTACCGGTAATTGGTATTGTACTCGATCCGATCGTCGATTTCCCTGATGACGCCCCTGACCGAAGGATAGTCCCTGATGGTGAGCCGTCCTGATTTTGCCGCTGAATCCGGAAGCGACGCAAGCGACCGGTACCTGCTCGTGTTGCGCACAATGACGGTTTGGCCCCGATCGGTGCGGTACCGTCCGGGCCTTATGCCGTGCCATTGCCCGGCGCTCAGCACGTACAGCCCGTCCCGCTTTTCCAGAATTGAGGCTTCCACGGGCAGTTTTTTGTGGAGAAGCGCTACCTCACGGGCAAGCTTGAGGGGTATGTTCAGCGGCACCATGCTCCTGACGGCGATGCTCTGCTTCATCTGCTGGTATCCCGCGGAAACGGGATTGATTGTAACCGTGCCGATGATGCTGCTCCCCATCATGTATACGGTAACCGTGGCGTACAGGTCCGCATTCAGTTCCGTTGCGGCCTTCATCACTGCTTCCTCGCCGGAGCCTTCCGGTATTTTATCTATGGCCGTCTGCACCCTCCCCTCCTCCACGGGCACAAACCTGCCGAGCCGGTTAAAGGCTTCCGCGATTGCCTCGGCCGATTTTTGAGACAGGGCGCTGAGCTGTGCACTGGCCTGGGAGACCGGAAATACGGCGATGGTGCCTTTCACCGGCTCTTTTGCCGCTGCGGACACACCGCCGGGCATAAGGGTGAACAGTAACAGAATAGCGATGAGAGTCTCGCTGATCATCCATGGGGAGCGCGAGATAAATAGCGTGAATCTGGTTGATTGTTTTCTATTCATTTGCCCTCCCGCCGGCCATGGTCATCATTACCATCGATACGAACACCGCATTCCCAGAGTCACGCCCGCGTCCTCGGTTCCGAACAGTACCGGCTCCACCGCGTATCCCTCATCGATGATTTCCCCGTTCCTGATGGCGTCCCTGATGAGGACCGCATGCACCACTTCGGCGAGCTTGACGGCGCAGGTCGCCGAGAGGAGCGCATAGGCCCGTGTTCTGTTGATTTTTTCCGTGGAGAAGGATCTCAGAAGGGGGAGGTATTTTTTTTCAGGGCAGAATTCCCTGATGGTAAAAAAGAGGAGCAGGTTGTCCGCGTGAAAGTAGAGATATCCCCAGAGCCGGCTGCCCCGGTAGAAGTGGCCGCCGCCTCCGGAGATGAGCGCCAGATAACCGGCAGTCACGGCGCTTCCCATAAAGGGCTGGACCCCCTGGTAGTTTGCGGCTTTTTCAAGGAGATCGTGCGCGAAGGAATCCGCGAACAGGGATGCGCCGCCGGCGCACAACATATACAGGCCGAAGTAATATTGCGCCTGCACGTCCCGGGGCACGGTTTTTTTCTTTTTATAGTAATTGGCCCAGTAATCGGCCATGCCGTTGATTTCCAGGTAAAAGTACGGCGCGAAATTGAAGGTCCAGAGCGCCAGTCCCTGCCAGTCGCTCGCCCGGTAATAGCCGAGGGTCGGCGCTATGACCGGCATGAACGCGCTGGCCGGGCCGGTGAGGAGGACGGCGTAGATGGTGTTCGCCCAGGCCGGCGGGCGGAACACGGTTTCCCGCTTGCGCTCATAAAAAAATTTTTCAAGATAATCGGCTTTGTCGCGGAAGCCGGCCAGGACGAAGTCCCCCGCCTGCAGCGGTGGGTCGGAACGGATGATCGCTCCCGAGGCGAGGAGCGCCGACCCTGTTTTTCTGAAGCCGCGGAGCGCGTTTTTCTCCCGTGGCGGTTCAGGCCGGTAGATGTCGTACGTACCGTTGAGGTTCCAGCCGAACGACAGCGTGCCGTCCGCGTCCGTCACGGCATAAACCGGCGACCGATAACCGGCAAGGAGCTTCGATATGAAGCGGGCAGCGTGCTCCTCGGTGATGGCGTTGTATTCGGCGGCGCCGAACTTTCCCTTCATGGGAATCCGCACGGTATACGACTGCACCGCCCTGTTCTGGTAGGGGATGTCGATGCCGTAGGCGTGGAGCGAAAGCAGGATGAAATCGCTCGCGTCGTCAAAGTCCCCCCGGATCACGAGGCTCATGCCGGCGTCGCGGGCGAATCCGAGCACGCACCGTTCGTCCGTGCACCCGAATTTACCGAGCTGCTCCCTCAAAAGCGCCGGATTAACGGCTCTGAACAGGGCGGTGGATTCGGCGATACGGAGAAGGTTGTTCTCCAGAAGCACGGTGAGGGCCGCGGTGCGGGGGCTGTTGTTACGGAGAACGGCGATGCCGAGCAGGGGCCGATCTTCCGCGCGGGCTGCCCCGCGCGCGAGAAATGCGCACAGGCAGAGAACGGCGGTGAATGCGGCGGGTCGTGTCAGCGTCATCAATCTTCAATCCCCTTTCGCGGCGCCACACCTTTCTGGTAGTAGTGCTTGATCTCCCTCATCTCCGTTACCAGATCCGCGTGACCGATAAGGCCGTCAGCAGCGCCGCGGCCGGTTAGCACCAGCTCCACGGCTTCCGGCTTGCTCCTGATCAGCGCGATTATATCTTCATCTGAAACAAGTCCGAATGCCGCGGCCGTGATGATTTCGTCAAGGATCACGACCGGGTACCCGCCGCCTGTAAGGACCTCGCGGGCGCGGCCGTATCCGCGGCGCGCGTGCTCCCGGTGCTCGTCCATGGAGCCGTCATCCGGCCTGCAGAACCGGGTGCTTCCATACCGCTCGATGGCGATGAGTCCGCCCATCTTTTCGGCTGCGTCGATCTCGCCGCTCGGCAGTCCCTTCATGAACTGGATGATAATGCTCCGGAGCCCGGACCCGGCCGCCCGGAAGGCCAGTCCCAACGCCGCGCTGGTTTTTCCCTTGCCGTTTCCGGTATACAGGTGTGTGTATCCTTTCCCGATCATTTGTTTCCGCGCCCGTGCAGCGAATCAGCAATTTTTTTCGCTTCGTCATAGACCTGTTTCAGGGGAACGTCCATGGTTCTCGCGATTCTCTTGCAGTCTTCATATTCAGGCGATACGGTGACGACGCGGCCGGCGCTGGTGAACACCTTCACGCTGATTTCTCCATAGCGGGTATGTATCCTCCGGACCTCGCGGTCGAGGATAATGCGCTCCATGACGCTGAAGCGGATCCCGCCGGTCGTTGTTTCGGAAAAGATGATGTCCGCCAGCGCGTCGCGCGCTGCCGCGCCCGCCAGCACCGTGAGCTTCACGCCGGGCCGGGATTTTTTCATCATGACCGGGGTGGTGTACACGTCGAGCGCGCCGGCGTCGAGGAGCCTTTCAAAAACGTGCTGGTAGAACTCAGGGTTCATGTCGTCGATGTTCGTTTCAATGGACACGATGGATTCGTATCCGGCCCGCTCCTCCGACTCGCCGATGTACAAGCGCAGGAGATTGGGGACAGGCAGATCCATTGCGCCGGCGCCGTAGCCCGTGCTCATGATCTTGATCTCCGGCAGGGGGCCGAAACGCTTGGCGAAATATGAGATGATTGCCGCGCCGGTGGGCGTGGTGAGCTCCGCCTCTATTCCGCTGGAATAGATCGGGACCCCGGTGAGAAGACCGGCGGTTGCCGGGGCCGGCACGGGCAGGCGCCCGTGTATGGTATCGATAAAGCCTTCGCCCACGTTTATCCGCGAGGCGTACACGGCCCTGATATCCAGAAGGTTGATCGCGATGCAGGCTCCGGCGATGTCGATGATGGAATCCACCGCGCCGATCTCGTGAAAATGAACCTCATCGACCGGTATATTGTGAATCGATGCCTCGACGCGTGCTATATTCTTGAATATATCGGCGGCGGTTTTTTTCACCGCTTCCCCGAGGGAGCTTTCTTCTAGAATTTTCAGAATATCAGCGAGACCGCGGCTGTGGTCCTGGGCGGATACCGCGACGTGAAACCGGGTGCCGGACACGCCGTTTTTTAATACCTTTTTCGCTGAAATCTCGTATCCCGTCAGCGGGAGCTTCGCCAGCTCTGCTGTAAGCCGGTCCGCATCGAGGCCGGCGTCTATGAGCGAACCCAGGATCATGTCGCCGCTGGCGCCTGCGAAGCAGTCGAAGTACGCGATCTTCATCACGCGGCCCCTTGGTTGATCAAGCCGGCGATATAACCGGCCCCGAAGCCGTTGTCGATGTTAACCACGGCCACGCCGGGAGCACAGCTGTTTAGCATGGTCAGGAGCGCCGAGAGGCCGCCGAAGCTCGCGCCGTAGCCGATGCTGGTGGGAACCGCGATGACCGGCCGGTCCACGAGCCCGCCGATGACACTGGGCAGGGCTCCTTCCATGCCCGCCACGGCGATGATCACGTTCGCGCTGAAAAGGCTGGGCGCGTTTTCGAAAAGCCGGTGGATACCGGCCACGCCCACGTCGAAGAGGCGCTCGACCGGGTTCGCCATCGCCTCGGCGGTGACCGCCGCCTCCTCGGCCACGGGAATGTCCGAGGTACCGGCGGTGATCACCAGGATCTTTTTGTCGGTAGCCGGCTTCACCGTTTCACCGATGATGACGAGGCGCGCGTCCTTTTTGTACACGGCCTCGGGCCTGACCTTTTTCACGGCCTCGTATACCTCGTCAGTGGCCCGGCTCGCGATGATGGTACGATGCGCGGCCGCGAGCCGTTCAACGATCGCGCATATCTGGCCGGTCGTCTTGCCCGTGCAATAGACCACTTCCGGGTACCCGGTCCGGAGCGCGCGGTGGCTGTCGGTCCGCGCGAATCCCAGGTCCTCATACGGTAGCATCTTCAGCGCCAGCATGGCGTCCTGCACGTCGATCGCGCCGCTCCTGACCTTTTCCAGGAGGTCGCGGATTTTATCCCGGTCCATCGCCTTCCTCCTTGCCAATCGCTTCGTTCATGCTGCCACTGCGGTATCCCTCCATGTCAAGCGCGATATGCCGGAACCCGAAACGTTTCAAAGTTTCAGCAATCTTCGCGGACAGTGTTTCATCCAGGATGATCTTCAACCAGTCACGGGGCACCTCGATGCGGGCCAGGTCTCCATGGAGCCGCACCCTGACGTCGCGTATGCCCAGCCCGTGAAGATGGCGCTCCGCGCGGTATACCCTTTCAAGCATTTCCCTGGTGATGGCGGTTCCGCATGGTATGCGCGCGGCCAGGCAGGGATTGGCCGGCTTGTCCCACGTGGGAAGACCCAGCGCTTTCGACGCCCGCCGGATCTCATCCTTGGTAAGGCCGGCCTCCTGGAGCGGGCTCCGGATGCCAAGCTCGTGAAGGGCCCTCATTCCGGGGCGGTAGTCACCGGCGTCGTCGACCTCTTCCGGAGGGATCAGGAGCGACTCGACCGTGACCGCAGTGACGCCGCCGCCCAGCCGGTCGCCGGACGCCTTCAGGAGAAGGGTGCTGTCAACGCCGCCTGAAAACGCGACGATCACGCTCCCGAGGGTATCGAGGATGCCGTACAGCTTTGAAAGATTATTTTCCATGCAATGTAATTTGTTCGTATTTCGCAATACGGCCTCCGCGGGTCCTCATATCGTCACGTCTCCTTCAAACAATTCGTCAAAGAAGCGGATCAGGTACTTCATCTCCTTGATGAATCCGGTCACGGAGGCCTGGTTCTGCGCGTGCTCGAGGTACTCGGTTCCCAGGAATTTGGTGCTGATGCCGCTCTTCTTCATGAAGTCGGCCAGGCTTTTGCCCTCGAAATAGGGGATGATGTTGTCGGTCTTCGAGTGGAGGATGAAATACGTGCAGTTGGACCGTTTCCGACCGAACATGGTCCGCGGGCTTATGTCCTCGAAGTCGCGGTGGTGCAGCTTGATCACGGCGATATCGTTGTAGAGCTTTTCACCCATGATCTTTTTCATCTCGCTCCGGTCGGTCACGCCCGGCTTGGACGCGGCTATGGCCTTCCGAATGAGGTTTTTCTCCGCTTCGCTGAAAATGTCCATGTTCAGGGTGATGGCCATCTTCACCATGATGTCGATGTCCTCCGGCCTGGTGAGCTTGTTGTAAAAATCGAACAGGGCCCTTCCGTCTGCGAAGGGGCCCAGCATGAAGATCTTCTCCGGATAGATTTCCGGCGGCACCCGGTTCAGGGCCATCAGTAGAATATTGGCGCCGATGCAGGCGCCGAAGGCGCGGTACGGTCCGGGGAAATTCTTCACAAGCGCGACGTAGATGTCCGCCATCCGGTCGTACGCCCCGGTGAGGGAGCCGCCCTCGACGCTGCCCGTGACCATCGGGATCAGCACGTTCATGCCGGTGGCGTCGCACAGGCTCGCGGCGAACCGGTCGATCCGCGGGTGCCGGTATCCGTCGGGCGTGAGCCCGTGCTGGAGCATGAAATATTTGTCCGATTTCGCCCAGGCGTGCCGGTAGACCAGAACCGGGACCCGGGCGCCCTTGACGTCGATGAAGATCTCCTTTTTCGTGTAATCCTCGGGCGTACGGAAGCCGGCGTTGCTCAGGAGGAACCGGACGCTCGGCTTCTGGACGGCCATGTTGTACGCGACAGCGGCGGATACGACGAGAATGGCGGTCAGGCTCAGGATTACGATACCGGTTATCGCGAACAGTTTCTTGATTTTCATATCATACTCCCATTAATAACGTTCTGAGGGTCTATTGCTTATTTAATGTTTATTCGACATTGGCGATTTATTTATTCCCTTCCCTCGATGGGAGGGGTTAGGCTATTTCTTTGTTCCCCTCCCTTGATGGGAGGGGTTAGGGGAGGGTGATGAGAACAGAAATTGAATATTTCTGCCAATACACCATCAATATTATTCATCACTTCATTATTCCAAAATCTTATTATAGAAAATCCCTGCGATTTCAGCCAATTATCCCTTCCAATATCGTTTTCTTTATCTTCTATGTGCTGACTACCGTCGAGTTCTACAACCAGCTTATTTTCAAAACACACAAAATCAACAATATATGAACCTATTGGCTGCTGTCGCCTGAATTTCAGTCCTTGAATCTGCTTTGATTTTAAATATCTCCATAATTTCCTTTCTTCTTTTGTTTGATTCTTTCGTAATTGCTTCGCAAAATCATTTCTGTCTGACATTAACTTTTTTCACCCCCACCCCAAGGAGTTATCTAAAAAGTTCGAAAATTCGTCAATTGTCCCTCCCCCTTGATGGGGGAGGATAGGTGGGGGTGACTAACTGCTGAATGTATCAGGCGTTAGAATCACCCTCCCCTGTCCCCTCCCATCGAGGGAGGGGAATATTGTATCCTAACTGGCTTATTAGACGCCAAATTATATTTTTCGCTCAAGCGGTATTGTCAAGGTTTTTATGAGGACGGCTTCAGACCGATTGGGGGCTGTACTTCCGGAGGTTATCGGCGATGACTGACCGCACCTTCTCAAGCAGGATGTCCGCGTTCTCAGCGCAGTAGTCCCGGGTGGAGATGGCGGTGCCGATGATGATCCTGATGGTGCCCCTTTTAATATGGAGGGCGCCGGTCGGCAGGAGGTTGAAACTGTTGACGATGGTGACGGGAACCACCGGGAGCCGGGAGGCGATGGAGAACATGACGCCGCCCTTCTTGAACGGCTGGAGCCTGCCGTCCCTGGTGCGGCTGCCCTCGCCGAAAAAGTAGGCGCTGATGCCGTTCTTCAGCTCGCGCGCGTATTGGTTGATGGTCTCGACCGCCTTGTGGCCGTCGCTCCGGTCGATGGGGATCATGCGCCCCAGCTTGAATGCCTGGCCCATGATGGGCAGCTTCAGGAGCGACTTCTTGATGACGAACCGCAGCGGCGATGGCAGGGCGGTGCCCACGGCCAGGCCGTCCAGGTTGCTCTGGTGGTTCGATATGAACACGTACGATTCTTTCCCGCTGATGTTTTCCATGCCCTCCACCTGGAGCCGGACGCCGTTGGTCCGGAGAATGAACCGCGCCCAGAGCTGGCCGATCCGGTACGGTACGCGGCCGGTCCGGTCGACGAGCGTCACCAGCAGGGCGGGTATGCCGAGCAGAAGCGTTGACACCAGCGTGGTGGAAAGCGACCAAACGGTGAGCATGAATTGCGTTATTGATTCAGTATTCATGATTAACAATGGTTCAAGTTTTCAGTTTTGTCAAATAATTATAATGAACGAAGTTAAAAAAATTGGACATGAACCAAAAAATGCCGTATTTTTCGTTAACAGATCGGCGGGACCAGCTTCTTCTGCGACCCTCAGGTTATATTTATTCGAGTTAGGCGAATTTTGCCTGTTTATCGATTCATCTACACAAAAAACGCTTGAATCTAGTAATTAATTCGAATTAGGAAATTTTGATCCCCCTCCCTCAATGGGAGGGGACAGGGGAGGGAGGCCTTATTTCAAAATCGCCTAAGAGACTGTTTCAAAAGCCTCCTAAATCCCCCCGAGGGGGACTTTTTCGACCTGATTTGGCTTGAAAAGCCACCCTCTGGGGGGTTGGGGGGAACTTATTAGGCAGCCCCGTAAAAATGAACAATTTTGTGCAGTTATGCAACAAATCTTATGATTTAAAACTGATTTCTCAGTTTTTTATTGACATATAATATGCATATATTATCTTAATATTCACTATTGGTATTAGATTAATCCATAATTGAACAATTTCAAAATATATTTTCACTAATTACCGGGCAATCCAGTATTAAGAGTAAAAAAATATCTTACAATCCTTGATATCAGAGATTTAATTTGACACTTCTGAGGAAATATTTTATATTTTTAACATAAACCGATAAATAAAATATACCGTCCGGACGGTTTTATAAAATATTTGATATTAAATACATTTAACACTCAAAAATATATAATATCACATCAAATAAGTGATTACATGGGTGTTCTGAGGGGAGGATTATCATGAGAAAGATTATTTTTGTTTTTTTAAGCGCCGCATTCGCGATGCTGCTTTTTACCGGTTGTTCCGAGGATCAGCTTGAACAGTTTCAGAAAAATGATCCACAACCGGAATTCAACCTGTTCCATCTCTTTGACAATTATCCATCGCTCAACAGGGCGTGGGACAGCGTGCCCGGAACCGTGGGAAACCAGAAAATGGCGACCATGATTAATATGGACACCGACCTGGCCGCGGAATTCCTGAGCATTCTGGAAAACCTGATTGACCGTTCCGGTAATCCGGGGCTGGGCCTGCTCGACGACATAAAGGATACACTTGCCCTCGTTCAGAATGACGGTGAGCGGTTCTACGGCAACAATCAGAAAGGAGAGTCCGCGTATAACATCCACTCCTTTTACGGGGACGGCAACGCGCCAACCTATCTCAACGACTTTTACGGATTCCTGGACGAGATCACCGGCGACGTGAGCGGCGTGAGCGACACGCCGGGCGTGGGCCTGAGCGTCATCTCGATGAACTACAAACTTTTTGACTATCTCCTGAAATCGAAAACAGACGAAGAAATTCAGGACTTCATGGAAGGGCTTTACAAGGCGACCTTTTATCAGAATAGCGATTATAACGATCCAACACCCGGCTACGAGATAAAGCTGGGAAAAGGCGAATATGCTAATCTGTCCGGCACGGGCATCACGGACAACAGCATTTCCTCCATCAAGGTTCCCTCTGGCTACAAGGTCACGCTTTTCGCGAACACGAATTTTGGGGGAGATCACTGGGTCATTGATGAAAACAAGTCCGACCTCACGGGCCTGGGCGACAACCATGCCTCGTCCCTGAAGATCGAGAAGGACGTGACCGACATGACCGACCTGGCGGAGCTGGCGGCAGGGCCGGTCGCCATAGCGGATTATCCCATGTGGATCGATCTGAAAGGCACGCCGACCAACGCCGGGGACGATACCCTTATAACCGACTACAGCGAGATGGGACCACCAGCCACCGATTCCGACCTGGGCAACATGGCGAAGGGCGCCCAGCAGCTCCTGGCAGGCATGATCGGCATGCTGAACGGGGAGTCCGTTGACCGGGAATCGATGTACGACCTGATCGATAACATGCAGGACGCGGTCGCCGACACCGACATGATCAAGCGTTTGATATGGAACATCGCCAACTATTTTATCGAAGGCGGTTCGATATACACCACGAAGAACGGCTCGAACATGGATCCGAGGACAAATATATACAACACGGAAAACGCGGGAGACCTGTATTCCAACGCGGAGATCAAGGAGACCCTGCGGGAGTTTCTCACGCTCCAGGGCGGCCTGTTCCAGCGCGACGACCGGTACAGCTCATGGGTGTATAAATCCATGGGGACCACCTCCGAGGACTATCCCTTGACAAAAGCGACAAGCCTGATCGACAACATCTATATCAACTGGGACCAGACCCAGCTCAAGGAGTCGATTTACGACCTGATTCGGTACGACACGTACGGCCGCG
>Ga0154692_119_pt1 | contig 15903 bp, 14 predicted proteins | sample Rifle2008BG13ft_FD_116121 | JGI IMG/M metagenome (GOLD analysis project Ga0154692, IMG submission 116121) | Spirochaetes bacterium RBG_13_51_14
CTTCGAATGCCCGGTACCGGATGACATGAAGTCCTATAACGAGAAGCACCGGGACCTCATCGGATGACGATACGCGAGGCTACGACCACATCTCAAAATATGAGATGAGCTCTAAATTATTCTTTACAACAAGAGTGCGGCACTGCTATATTTTCTCCATGAGCGCGTCCCAAAACCCACCTCCTGTGGTTTTGGGACAGCGGTACATCCTGTACCGGAATCCACTGCTAATCCGACGACGGCAATTATATGAAAGCGAGGCCTTAGAGATGATAGTCCGATATACTCTCCTGTGGCTCCCAATGGTGATAATCGCGATTATCAATGGAGTCATCCGTGACGCCGGATACGGCCGCTGTCTGGGAGAACTCGCCGCTCACCAGGTATCGACCGCCACCGGCATTCTCCTCTTCGGCATCTATATCTGGGCTATCGGCCTGCGATGGAAACTTGAAACAGCAGGGCAGGCCGTCGCCATTGGTCTGATATGGCTTTCTCTCACCCTCGCATTCGAGTTTCTGTTTTTTCACTATGTCGTGAGGCATCCCTGGTCCCGGCTTCTGAATGACTACAACATCCTGAACGGCAGGGTGTGGATATTCGTATTGATATTTATTACCGTTGCACCGTATCTCATGTATACAATACGGAAAAAATAGCGCGCGGCCCGCGCACGAAATTCCTTATTCTTGGGGGTAAACCCTATGCCGAAAAAAAAACCTACCGGTAAAAAGCTGACCACAACGACAAACGAGCTTCAGGGCAGGGACAGAGAATCACTGCAAAAGTCATTTATTTATCACATGGAGTACTCGCTTGCAAAGGATGAGTATTCAGCCACGAAGCACGACTGTTTGAAGAGCCTGGCCCTGTTGGCGCGGGACCGGCTCACCGAGCGGTGGATTGAAACCCAGCAGTCCTATTACCACAATGACGCCAAGAGGATCTACTACCTGTCGCTTGAATTTCTCATGGGGAGGACCCTGGGCAATACCCTGATAAACACGGATCTCTATGATGAAACGCATCGGGCCCTCCGGGAGCTCGGTTACGACATGGAAGAGCTTCGCGAGGTGGAATGGGACGCGGGGCTGGGGAACGGAGGCCTTGGCCGCCTTGCGGCCTGCTTCATGGACTCCATGGCCACGATGGAGCTGCCGGCGTACGGTTACGGCATACGCTACGATTACGGCATCTTCTTCCAGCAGATCATTCAGGGATACCAGGTGGAGACGCCCGACAACTGGCTCCGGTATGGAAACTCCTGGGAGTTCGAGCGGCCCGAATACCTGTACCCGGTGAAGTTCTACGGCAGGGTGAACCAGTACTATGATGAGAAGGGAAGATTCCGGAGCGACTGGGTCGATACGGACGAAATCATGGCCATGGCCTACGATACGCCGATACCCGGGTATAGAAACAACACCGTCAATACCATGCGGCTCTGGTCGGCGAAGTCCACACGCGATTTCAACCTGGACTATTTTAATCACGGCGACTACCACCTGGCCGTGGCTGAAAAGGACCACTCGGAAATCATATCAAAGGTCCTCTACCCCAACGACAACGTGTTCGAGGGAAAAGAGCTTCGTCTCAAGCAGGAATACTTCTTCGTGTCAGCCACCCTGCAGGACATCATCCGGCGGTACAAAAAAACCGATACTGGATTTGACCGCTTTCCCGAAATGGTGGCCATCCAGCTCAACGACACACACCCCGCCATCTCCATCGCGGAGCTCATGCGGATCCTGGTCGACGAGGAGGGAGTCGAATGGGACAACGCGTGGGACATCACGGTACGGACTTTCGGGTACACCAACCACACCATACTGCCCGAGGCGCTTGAGAAATGGCCGGTGGACCTTCTCGAGCGGCTGCTTCCCCGCCACATTCAGATCATATATGAGATAAACCGGCGCTTTATAGAAGTGGTAAAGAAACAGAATCCCCGCGATGGGGAGCGGATGAGGCGGTTGTCCATCATCGAAGAAGGAGTGGAGAAGCGGGTGCGGATGGCGAATCTCGCCATCGTCGGGAGCCATTCGGTGAACGGCGTTGCCGCGCTCCACACCGATATTTTAAAGAAGCATGTTTTCCACGACTTTTACGAACTCTGGCCGGAAAAATTCAACAACAAAACCAACGGCATCACGCAGCGCCGGTGGCTCAAGCTCTGCAATCCGAGACTGGCGTCGCTCATCTCGGGGCGTATCGGCGAAGCGTGGACGACGGACCTGTACGAGCTGAAAAAACTCATCCCCCTGGCCGGCGATGCGGCATTCCAGGAGGAGTGGCGCGCGGTAAAAAGCGAAAACAAGAAGTTACTGGCCGCGTATATCTGGAGACTCGACAAGATCAGAGTGAACGTCGACTCCCTTTTTGACTGCCATGTCAAACGAATGCACGAATACAAGCGCCAGCTCCTCAACATCCTTCACGTAATCACGCTCTACAACCGCATAACCGCCGGCCCGCAGGTGTCGGTCGTTCCCCGCACCGTCATCTTCGCCGGCAAGGCGGCGCCCGGCTACCAGATGGCGAAACTCATCATCAAGCTCATCAACTCTGTTGCAGACGTCGTCAACGCCGATCCGCGGGTGGGCGAGGCGCTGAAGGTGGTATTCATCCGCAACTACTGCGTATCCAACGCCGAGAAGATCATTCCCGCCGCGGACCTGTCCGAGCAGATCTCCACCGCCGGAACCGAGGCGTCCGGAACCGGCAACATGAAATTCGCCCTCAACGGCGCCCTGACGATCGGGACCCTGGACGGTGCCAACATCGAGATAAAGGAAGAGGTGGGCGACGACAATATCTTTATCTTCGGACTGACGGCGGACGAAGTGGCTAAAATGAAGTCCTCGGGGTATAATCCCCGTCATTTCTATGATTCGAACCTGGAGCTCCGGCAGGCCATCGACATGATCGGCAGCGAATTCTTCTCTAAAGAAAATCCGGGCTTGTTCAGGCCGATTGTCGATTCTCTCCTTTCCCAGGGAGACCAGTACATGCTTTGTGCCGACTATGTATCGTACATCACCAGCCAGGAGCGGGTGAGCAGAATGTTCGAAAACAGAGACGCCTGGTCGCGGATGTCGATCCTGAACGTGGCGGGCATGGGCAAGTTCTCAACTGACCGGACCATCAGGGAATACGCGGAAGAGATCTGGGGCGTGAAGCCGGTGCAGGTCATTTTACAGAAACAGAAATCATATCGCTCTAACCGGGATGTCAGGGAGTAATCGGGCCGGCAATGCTTCCTGCCGGTTTAAGCTGCAATCACAGAAGGGTCATGGTATGCTGAAAACGCACGCGACCGCAGGGGGCGCCCGGCGGGATCAGTCTCATCAGAATTAATATATATCGTCTCAGTTAGTGGAGAATGTGCTTGAAAAAGATTCCGGGAAAATTATCACAACCTATCTTTCATATGCTATCTCGTCTTTCGCGAATGATCTGAAAGCCACCTACCGGGACACCTTGTAGATCGAGAATACCTCCTCATCTTTTCTGTGATAGTAGAGCGTCTTTCTGTCAAGCGTGAGAGACGGCGCCTCCACAAATCCGCTCAGCGCGCCGATGCGCTCGGGTTTGCCGAACGGTTCGGACGCGGCATTCCTTTTCGCCACCGCGATTTCCGGCTGCCGGTTGCACGGGTTTAAACGCGTATAGAAGAGCTCAAGACCGTCGCTGCTTATCGACGGAGCATACTCGAGAAAGTCCTCCGTGTTTATATTCTTCATGATCTGCGGCAAATTTGCAAGCATGTTGAAATAGCCGTTTGAGAAGCGGGCGATGCCGATGTCCGACCTGTCGGGCACGCTCCCGCCAGAGAAATGCGCGTTCACATAGTAGAGCCTCTGGCCGTCCGGACTCACCTCCGCGTCCATAACGATCCAGCCGGGGGATTTGATGTAAAAATTCCCGGGCTGGCTGTCCAGATCCAACACCCTTCCGTGCAAGAAATTCCCGCTGCAGACATTGATGTAATCATGAGAATAATAGCGCGTGGATATGAAATAAAACCTGCCCTCCATATCCATGCTGGGAACCGCGTCAAGGTGGGGCGGTTTTCCGTTCACGCCGGCAATTTCCCCAACGAACTTGAACGTGGCATCGTCGACTTTCGTTGCATAGTACAGGCTCGTATCACGGCTGTCATTAAGGCTGTTGAATAAAAGATAGCTCCCGTCGCGGGTGATAAATGGCTCCATGGCATGGGAGTCGTATCCATTGATCGTCACTTTTACCGGATTCGAGAATTCATTGTTTACCGCCTCCGATTCCCGGTCGCCGATACAGTGCGGGGAAAGCAGGGGACCTTTGGCCGCATTCTTGTCATTCCTACTGGCGCATCGCCAGTAAAATACGGCCGTAAGGAACAGAAAAAACAGAAAGCATACCCTGATCAGCATAACCGGTTTTTGTGATCTTGACATATTTTTTCTCTCCTCGCGTAAACCCGTTGGGTGAGCGCGTGATCTACGTACAACCGAGTGAATATATAAAATACCGGCTACAGCGGCAACAAAAGGTGCGGATTTTCTTGATTTTTTTTGTTTCCATGACGCATTCGATGTCAGGGGTCATCGCCTGCACGCGGTGCCCTTCCTGGCACTGGGCAGAAACGCCATTGCTAAACGACTGCGCCGCTTCGCTCCTCTACGCGCTATTCTTCCTTCTTCTCTTGATGGCTGTCATGTACCTCCTGTACCGGCTGCGGATATTCATCGATGTGTAGGCGGGGATCCGCAACAAATTTAGATTTGACAATCCGCGAAAGACGATAGTATATTATCCGTTTAATGAAACAAAAAGGAGGAGGCGTTCATATGAGAAAGCTTTGTATCGCTGCCGCATGCCTTATCATTGCCGGCGCGACGCTCACTCTCATGGCCGGAGACAAGGGCCAGGGAGAGAAATGCTTCAATGAAGCCGAATGCGAATTCGGCCTGACGTGCACGGACGGGGCGTGCGTGAAGAAAAAGGAATTCGACTACGGCGGCTCAGGCAAGACCGGCAAGCCGTGCAACAACGATGCGGATTGCATCGGCTCCGGCACCTGCGTCGAGGGCGCGTTCGGGAAAAAAGTCTGCTCGGGCAATTAATAGTCCTGCCGCGTATTCACCCTAACAAAAGGTAGCAAATTTAATTTGCAGGTCGGGAGCCATCCCGTTCGTCCGCCTCGTAAAAATCCCGAAACCTATTTATCATTAAAAGAATCGGGATTTACTCGGCGGAATCGGCGACATCCCTGTCGCCTACTCACTGGGATAGCTCCCGACCTGCAATAAAAACCTGCTACCTCAACAAAAGCCTATCCGATATACAGAAAATTATTGACATAAAAGCACCCCGTGATTGATGTGTACGGGAGTCAATTATCCGGGCCATGATACGAATTCGGCCCCTCTATTCAGACAATCAGAGTGCGGCAATGCTCGATTTTTTTTTCCAACCCAATGGAGTCGCCGTGATCGGCGCGACCAACGACAATCGAAAAGGGGGGTTTCATATCGTAAGAAACGCCCTGGAAGGATACAAAGGCAAGCTTTACCCGGTCAATCCGAAATACAGCGAAATACTGGAGTTGCCCTGCTATCCGGACGTGGAATCCATCCCGGAGAATTTCGACATGGCCGTATACTTCATCCCTGCGAAGTTTCTCCCTGATACCATCCGGGCCTGCGCCGGCAAGGGCGTGAAGGGAATCATCATTGAATCAGCCGGCTTTTCCGAAGTGGGACCGGAAGGGAAAAAAATCCAGGAGGATTCCGTCGCCCTGGCGCGGGAACACGGCATCCGGCTCTGGGGACCCAACTGCATGGGATACCTCGACGGCCACTCGCGCAACGTGTTTTCATTCATGTTCTCGAACATATGGACCACCCTCCTTAAGCCGGGAAACGTGTCCCTCATCGTTCAGAGCGGCATGCTCTCCGCTGGATTTCTCATGATGATGATGGAGCGCGGGGGCATGGACATCAGCAAGGTCTGCTCCATCGGCAACAAGTGCGACGTCCATGAAACCGAGCTGCTGGAGTACCTGATCGACGACCCGAACACGGGCGTCATCGGCTGCTATCTTGAATCGATCATCGACGGCAGGAAATTCCTGGAGCTGGCCCGCTCTACGGACAAGCCCATTATCGTACTCAAGGCAGGCAGGAGCAATTCCGGGGCCAAGGCCGTCATGAGCCACACGGCGAGCCTTTCCGGGTCAGCGGACGTGTACAGCGGGGCGTTCCGGCAGGCGGGGATCGTGCAGGTATACGACATGCACGAGCTCATGGACATGGCCCGGGGTTTCTCAAAGACGGCAGCGTACCGCCCCGGCGGCAAAACCGCGGTCATGACCTTCTCAGGCGGCGCCGGTATCGTCACTGCGGACCTGCTGGAGGAGCGCGGCCTGATTCTGGCGGATCTCTCGGCTGATACCATGGCCGCTCTCAAGGAGCTGTTCCCGCCCTGGATGGAACCGGCGCATCCGGTGGATCTCTGGCCGGCCGTGGAGCAGAACGGCGTGTCAGCGGTCTACATCGCCGCCGCTGCAGCCATCATGAGGGATCCGGCCGTCGATTCTCTTCTCCTGGAAACCTTCGCATGGGAGTACGGCAAGCCTGATTACCTTGCCGAAATCGGGAGATTAAAGAAACAATACAACAAGCCCGTGGCCGTATGGCAGATCGGCAGAAGCCCCCTGAACGCAATGTACCGAACCGCATCGGAAGAAGCGGGACTCCCGGTCTTCGACGAGATAAGCCGCTGCGTCGCATTCCTCGATGCGGTGAAACGCCACTTTACCAAGAAGAAAGCCCTTCGGAAGTGCTCATAGTTCCGCGATTCAATATTTTTGCCTTATCTGATTCAGATAATAATACGATATCTACTATAGCGACATAATTGACTCGTGTTAGGCGAATTTAATTCAGGAACTCCCTCCCCCTTGATGGGGGAGGTGGGGTGGGGGTGAATAACTGCTGCCTGTATCAGACGATCACCCTCCCCTATCCCCTCCCATCGAGGGAGGGGAATGTCGCCCACAGGCATCGGTCCATGTTGCGTCTAATGATATGGAGACTGCTATGAAAAAAATCCATGTAATACTATCCCTCCTATTTCTCTTCGTCTCGATGGGTTACTCCTCCAGTTTTCTTGAAAACCGGCACCAGTGGTGGGAGGCACGGCTCCATAAGCTCGCCGCTGAAAAGGCTCGACTTCAAAAAAACGGAGCCATTGACCGGAAGGTGCCGGGAATGATCGATAATGAAATGGCCATGGCCCGCGGCATAATCGCCATATTCAAACGCGGTATAAGGGACGACGAATCGACGAATTGTACGAAAATGACCATGACGGAAAGCGCTGTTAGAAAGCACCGGAATAACCTGAATGAAAAAATCGCCCGGGAGGAAATCGACGCCCTGTATCGACACACAGAAGAATGCGTTATCCTGTACGAAAAATTCAGGTACGCTGAGGATGCCCTCCCCCGGTACGAAGATGCCTTCAATTCCTTGATGAAAGAAGCGGGCGCGGGAACGATTTCTCCGTCTCATGAGCATGCGGTAACTATGAATTCCCTGGTGCCGGTAATACAGAATTTTGACTGCGACCGCATTCAGCGCGAATACGCCACGAGATTATACCTTCGCCGAGAAGCAAAAACGGCCATGGCAAGGCTGATAACCCTTTCGCGGTTTTACAAAAAAAACAGGGTCATGATCAGATACGCGGCATTGTCTGAGGATATAGCCGACTTGGAAAGGCGGATCAATACCGCTCCGCGGGCCAGGATCGACGCCTGGGTCATGACTGAATCGAGCGTTTCAGAGATCGATAAAAAGGCCGTGCGAAAGCTGTCGCTCATTCTCAACCGGAAATCATACAAGCCTGCACCGAGCAGGGGCCAAACTGAACAGGAAAACGCCGAGGCTTCCAATATCATCTCCCTCGAGGAGCCGGAATTCTCCTTGAATATGCCGCAGGGCTGGGAAGAGGGCACCGTCGGCAAGACGGAATCATTCCGGGGCGTCGTGAAATCCTTCCACAGCGGGGACGGTACTGCCATGATACAGCTGGTCAAGCTGCCCCTCGACGCCGACAGCGACAGCGTCAAGAGCATTGCGGAAGACTGGATACGGACCGGCGGCTGTACCCTGGTGGAGAAAAAGTGGGGAAAAACCGGTGCCCTGGAATACCTGTGGATACTGGCCAGGGATAAGAAGCGCAACATCTCAGAGACCTGTTCTCTTTCGAAGGACGGCTACGCCCTGTTAATACAGGGAACAACCAGCAGGGACCACTATCTGAAATTCAAGGCGCAGTTCAGGAAAATTATCGATTCCCTGCGTGCGGGAGCCCGGTAAATCGTCCGCGAATTCACGATATGCGGTTTCACGGAAGTATGTCCTTCCAGCTCCCCGGCGCCGGATTACGCTTCAAGCCATCATTCAGAATCTCTATATACTTCTCGCGCGGTATGTGCCGTGCTCCCATGCTCTCCAGGTGGCCGGTGTAGACCTGGCAGTCAATGATGACGAATCCGCGTTCCCCGAGCCGTTTCACCATTGTGATGAACGCCGCCTTTGAAGCGTTCGCGGCCCGGGCGAACATCGATTCCCCGAAAAAACAGCCGCCCAGGGAGAGGCCGTAGATTCCGCCGGCAAGCTCGCCGTCCTTCCATGCTTCCACCGAATGGGCTATTCCCATCTCATGGAGGCGGACGTAGGCCTTCATCATCTCTTCGGTGATCCAGGTGCCCTGCTCATGCTTCCGCGGCTCCCGGCATCCCAGTATCACCCCGCGGAAATCGGCATCACCGGTGATCCGAAAAATCTCTCTCCCGAGGACCTGGCGCATGGTCTTGGAAACGTAGAGCTCCTGAGGGAACAGCACAAAGCGCGGATTTGGCGACCACCATATGATGGGATCCCCCTCGGAATACCAGGGGAAGATGCCGCTGCTGTACGCGGTAACAAGCCGTTCCGGCGACAGGTCGCCGCCCACCGCCAGGATGCCGCTCCGCTCCGCCAGCTCTACCGGCGGGAACGTGATTTCTTCATTGAGAGCAAATATTGGCATGGTGAATTGCCCCGGTCATTTGATACATCAGAACGCCTCCATGATCGCCTCAGCCATCAGGCGGTAGCCCTCAACGTTGGGATGCACCTGATCATGCTGGACGAGGCTGCCGAAGGCAATACCTGCATTGACCTTTTTCATCCAGTAGCGGTGCACCCGGGCGATGGGGAGTTTTTCCTGTTCGGCGATTGACTCAAGCAGGCCATAGAATTCACCGGTCGCCGCGTCCATCCGCTCGAACATGACCGGCACGGAGGTGACCAGCAGAATTTCCGCGTCGGTGTCGGAACGTATCCGCTCGATCATTATCTCTACCGTTGTCCTGAAACGCTCGGGATGCACGCCCATGAATGCGTCATTCAGGCCGAACTGTATAAAAACGAGATCGGGATCAGCATCACAAACGTCTCGCCTCAGCCGGTGCAGCCCCCCATCGGCCGTGTCTCCGGGTATGCCCCGGTTGACGATGCTTATTTCTCCGTCCGGATATTTCTTCTCGAGCATTTCAGCGAGAAAATCAAGATATCCTTTCCGTACCATCCATCCCTGTGTCAGCGAATCACCCAGGGCCACGATACGAACCGGATCCCCGGCTGCGAGCTTCCGGAGCGTTTTCTGAAGTTTCACGTCCAGCTCCTGCATCAATAATCAATCAGATATTCAGGTGTTATACGCCAAAAAGGCAAAAATAATAGAGTCAGGCAAGATTAATATTAGACTTGTTGCAAAACTCAATAATCAATGATTTTTACCCCCGCCGCCTTCGGCTGCGGGGGTAAAAATGAATAATTATGAGTAGTTATGCAACAAGTCTATTGCTTATAGTACTCAAGAAACCAATCATATGAATAAATTTATATATTAATATTCAAAAAATTATACATTTTTTTTTGATATATTAATATTAATATTGATTTTCGGATACCCATATTTTATACTACTATTCTGCCTTTTACGACACCATTTCTTCAAGAGGGAGGGGTATATGAAAATAGAGATCACTATCCTTGGCCTTTTAATGGAAGAAAACCTGTACGGATACGAAATAAAGAAAAAAATCGTAGAGCGGTTGGAAGATTACGTAGATATCAAATTCGGATCCATATACTATGCGATTAAAAAAGCGGTGGATAACGGCTGGGTGAAGCGGGTCGGAACCGAAAAGGACAGCGGGAATCCGGAGCGATACATTTATGAAATTATGCCCAACGGTAAAAAGCACTATAAAAAGCTGCTGAAGCAGTACTTCGACAAGACCCTCATCCACTTCGACATCGACATTGTGCTGATGTTTATCAATTACCTCAGCGAAGAACAGAAAAAGCAGTATGTCGAGCAGCGGACAGCGGCATTGAAAGATAAGCTCGAAGCGATAAAAAAGAAAATAGAAGGTGAAAAGTCGCAGCCCGGTGAACAGTCCTACCGCGAAATCTTCACCTACCTGGAACACCATTTGAAAGCTGAGATGAACTGGCTGAAGTCGCTCAACTGGTAGTCCGGCCAGCTTCAGAATGAATCCATCAGATCGCCGAGAAATTCTGCTTTCTTCTCCCTGACCTGTTCCTCCACCCTGTCCTTGAGCGCATTCAAGTCATGATGGGCCCTTCTTAAGAGAATCGCCCGCTTGTCTCCCCCCATGATTTCCCGGTCGATGGCCTGTTCGGCAAGTGTTTTGTTGACATTTTCAATCCGCGCCACGTTGAAATAATGCCGTTTGGCCAGGGTCATTGCAATGTTCGCGAGAAAGTCCTTCTGCTTTTCAGCCACGTCCTTCAAGTCTTCCTTTTTTATTCTCGTGATGATGACCCTGTTTTTAGCCTTCAAGGTAGCGGCGCGCTTCTGCCCCAGGAGAATGGACGATTCGCCGATCACGGTTCCCGGCTCATCAATCGTGCTGATCCGGCTCCCCCTGATGAAAACATCGACTGACCCGCTTTTAAGTATGTACATCTCGTCATCAGCGCTCTGCTCCTCGCAGATGACCGATCCGCGCTGGAACTCCACATCCCGATCTGACAGGGCGGCCACCGCGCTGATACGAACGGGTTCGGAAGACTTACAGTAGGCCTCGCCCTTTTTGAAGGCGAGGGTTTCCCCGAATTCATCAACCAGCGCTTTCAGCCAGGGAAGCCTCCGTTTGTCGTATTCCGATTGAAGCCGAGACACGATAGTATAGTAGGCGACCGCGTATTCGCGTGTCTTATTCTCCTCGCCTTCGAGAGTGCTCATATTCTTCTGCAGTATATCGCCGGTGAGCAATACCTGTTTGGCCAGGACCATGGCAGCGTTAAGTGCGAAGGAGTAGGTATGCAATCCGTCGAGGAACTTATCAACCGGGATTTTCTTCACCTCGCTCCCGCTGCTGGCCGCCGCGGTTTCAATGCGGTCGGTATCTGTGTCGAGCAGGTGCTTCATTATTATTTCCGTTGAGCCGATGATGAGATTTCTGCCGGTAATGGCGTACTTGTCGACATTGGAAACGTAAAAATAAACGGATCCCTCTCTGAGAAAAAAAGCAGAATTCGCCGGTGCGGTAGCAGCATACAGTTTTATATAATTTCCGCTCATCGCCGTATTAATGACGCAATGTCGGTACGCCTATGACAACAGGCTTCTGATGGTGTTCAGCAGATTATCCCTGTCAAAGGGCTTCTGGATATACGCGGATGCCGAAATGGTATTATCATTCATTTTAATCGTCTTTTGATTGAGCGCGGAAACAATAATAATTGTGGCGCCCGGATCGTATTCGTTGATGGCCTTCACTGCCTTCATGCCGTCGAGGCCGCCCATGGTAATGTCCATGGTGACGAAATCCGGCTTCAGGGACTTGTATTTGGAGACGCCATCCGATCCGTTGTCAGCTTCGGCAACAACCGTGTGGCCACCGCCCTCAAGTGATTCCCTCAGTATCTTTCTCATGAACTTTGAATCATCTACAATCAGTCCCTTGGCCATGCGGTTCACCTGTCAGGTGGTAATGATATGATGCGCACCGGTACATATTGATTCCCTGCCAACAATATCGATTTTATCCCGGCTCCGGGGTCGTGGACGGGAAAAAACGACAAATGCATTTTCAAAAATTACCTGTGTGCAATAATAATGAATCAATGAAACTTATTCAATAACTTTATATGCCGAATCAACTATTTTTTCACGGGATATACATGAAAAAATGATGACGAATCCCGGACATCAACGCCATGCTCGCATATGCCGCATAAGTGTTGACAGGGCTCCCATGATACGGGATAATTACAAGCTATCAAGCGACCCAGGAGGTTCACCGATGCTTCGCGCGATGCCGCTGTTTCTCTTGACCTGTATTATAACCGTATCCTGCTCGCCCCGTTACGTCATTGATCATTCACGGCCGACACGCCCGGTTGATCTCCCGAAAGATGATGCGGCCCACTATTCGGCCCAGACGGAATGGTGGTACTACACCGGACATCTTCGGGCAGATGATGGTGCCGAGTACGGGTTTGAGGTCACCTTCTTCAAACACCTCACTTCGGAGGACCGCGTCCCCGGGTGCCTGCTCAACATACCGGCCCACTGGATCAAGGAGGTGGGCATGCTGGGCCATTTCGCCGTGACAGACCTTGAAAAGAAAAAATTCAAAGCCGTCCAGATCAACAACATCGCCCGGAGATGGAAGGCCGATCCGGACAGACTGAACGTATGCATAAACGGCTGGTCGCTGGTGGGAAACGGCGGATCGTATCTCCTCAAGGCTTCCATGTGCGGATACGCGGTCGATCTGAAACTCACACCGGCCAAACCCGCGGCCCTGAACGGGCCCGGAGGCATTCTGGGAAAGGGCGTCGGCGCCAACTACTATTACTCATATACCAATATGAACGTCGAAGGAACGATGAAGGCCGGCGGGAAGAAAAAAACCGTTACGGGAAAAGCATGGATGGATCACGAATACGGCACCATGGGTCTTCTGACATCGCAGATCGGATGGGACTGGTTCAGCTTTCAGATGGACAACAACACGGAACTCATGCTCTACCTCATTAAAGACACCCAGCGCGTAGCGGCGCAGTCAGGCGGCTCTTTTGTCGGTGTAGACGGTAAAACCACCTGGCTTGCATTAACCGATTTCAACATTACAGTGACAAACACATGGACAAGTCCCAGAACCAAGGCTGTATATCCATCCGAATGGACCATCACCGTCAAGCCGCTTAACCTGCGGCTCCAGGTCAAACCGGTGATGGCTGATCAGGAACTCACCCTGATTCCGGTCACCTACTGGGAGGGAGCGGTGATCGTTGAAGGAATCGCCGGCGGCAAGCCGGTTGCCGGCAAGGGCTACATCGAGCTGGTTGGATACGATAAAAAAAGGTCATTCGATAGTTTTCGATAGCCGCGCACGATTCGAAGGCACATCAACTCTGAAGGGGTTCGGCTTTCACGGTATTCCGCAGGGATCATTTTTGTATAACGCGATGTCATACTCAAAAGAATCAAAATATCTCCTCCAGATACAGAAAACGGTCGGCCGTGCGGTCAACCGGTATGATATGATACGCGCCGGCGACCGGGTCGCCGTGGGCGTATCCGGCGGCAAGGATTCGATCGTACTCCTGGAGTCTCTGGCCGCGCGGCGCAGGTGGATCCCCATCTACTACGACATCTGCGCCATACACATCAATGTAAAAAACATAACGCGCGAGTTGAACCGCGATTTCTACGCGGACTTTTGTGATACACTGAACATTTCGTTCCACTACCGTTCCATTGAAGTGGATCTCGCCCGCGATCCGAAAAAGACCGTCTGCTTTGTATGCGCGTGGCACCGTCGTAAGGAGCTCTTCAACTGTACGAAAGAGCTGAACTGCCGCAGGCTTGCCCTGGGCCACCACATGGACGACGCCCTTGAGACGCTCCTCCTCAACATGACCTTCAACGGCGCCATCAGCGCAATGCCGCCGAAGCTCTCAATGTTCGGCGGCGAGTTCGATATCATCCGGCCCCTGATATTGCTGCATGAAAAAGACGTCGAGCGGTACGCGAGGATCCGGGGATTCCCAATTGAAAAATCTCAGTGCCCGTACGGAGACCGGACCAGGCGGGAAGACATGAAGCGGATCATCGGGGAGCTGGCGCGCATGAACAGAAAGGCGAGGAGGAATCTGTTCGCGGCCATGTCGAATATTCACCGGGAGTACCTGCCGCCGGAATAGAAAATGACCTTCTCATGATCCTCCGCCGGTCCCAGATCCTTTCGCCGAACGCCCTGGCTGATTACTTGATCCGTATCACCACATCGTCGTTCTCTATATCCGCCACTGCCGTTCCGCCGCCCGTGAGTCTGCCGAACAGCACCTCGTCCACGAAAAATTTTTTGATCTTGTCCTGGACCAGCCGGTCGATCTCACGGGCGCCGAACTTGGGCGAAAACCCCTTCATGCCGAGCCACCGGTAGCATTCGTCGGTGACCTCCAGGGTGATATTCTTCTCCGAAAGCTGCTGGCGGAACAGGTTGATGTTCTTCTTCACGATCTGGACGATGATCTCCTCGTCGAGGTCGTTGAATTTCACAACCGCGTCCAGGCGGTTCCGGAACTCCGGCGAGAAAATCCGGTCCACGGCGTCCTTGATCGCGGTTTCCGTGACCTTCCGCTCGTCGAACCCCACCTGCGCCTTGCCGATCTCGCGCGCGCCGGCGTTGGATGTCATGATGATGATCACGTTGCGGAAATCGGCCTTCTTCCCGGTGTTGTCCGTCAGGGTGGCGTAATCCATCACTTGCAGAAGAGTATTGAAGATGTCCTGGTGCGCCTTCTCGACCTCGTCGAGCAGCAGAACCGCATAGGGCGTTTTCCGGATGGCTTCGGTGAGGAGGCCGCCCTCCTCGTATCCCACGTATCCCGGGGGCGCGCCGATGAGCCGGGCGACGGTGTGCTTCTCCTGGTATTCGCTCATGTCGTAGCGGTGAAGCTTCACGCCCAGGGTGGCCGCCAGCTGGCGGGCCAGCTCCGTTTTCCCGACGCCGGTGGGGCCGACGAAGAGGAACGAGGCGATCGGCCGATCGGGATTGCCGAACCCGGCGCGGTTCCGCTTGATGGCCTGGCAGACGTGCTCGATGGCGCCGTCCTGGCCGAAGATCTGTTTCTTGATCTCGATCTCGATGTCCTTGAGTTTGCTGGTCTCGGAAGATGATACGCTTTTCTCGGGTATTTTGGCCATCTTGGCAACGATTTTCTCGATATCGGTGATAGTGATGGTGACCGCTTCATCGTCGCTGTCCCGGTACATGCGGGAATAGGCGCCCGCTTCGTCTATCACATCAATAGCCTTGTCCGGAAGATAGCGGTCGTTGATGTATTTCGCCGAAAGCTCCACCGCCGACCGCAGCGCCTCGTCCGTGTATTCCACGGTATGGTACTTCTCGTACCGGTCCTTAAGCCCCAGGAGGATCTCACGGGTTTCTTCCGGGGTCGTTTCCGGTATTTCTATTTTCTGAAAACGCCGCGACAGTGCGCGATCCTTGTCGAAATATTTTTTGTATTCCTCATACGTGGTGGAGCCGATGCATTTCACCTTGCCGTGGGAAAGCAGCGGCTTCAGCATGTTCGACGCGTCCATCGATCCGCCGGAAACGGCGCCCGCGCCCACGACCGTGTGTATCTCATCGATGAAGAGTATCACGTTCTTCATGTTCTGAAGCTCGGCTATGACCTTTTTCATCCGCTCCTCAAAGTCGCCGCGGAAGCGCGTGCCGGCAATGAGAGAGCCCATGTCGAGCGAATAGATCTTCGCGCCCTGGAGCGGCTTCGGCACCTCGCCCCGGGCGATAAA
>Ga0154692_129_pt2 | contig 15893 bp, 19 predicted proteins | sample Rifle2008BG13ft_FD_116121 | JGI IMG/M metagenome (GOLD analysis project Ga0154692, IMG submission 116121) | Spirochaetes bacterium RBG_13_51_14
TACTCGCCGCCTGGACATATTACAAACAAGGGTATGTTGATTTTCATGCGGCATTATTTATATGCATCGGATTTCTTATCGGCAGTTTTGCAGGAGCAAAATTGGCGACAAATATCTCAAATATAATACTTGAGAGAACATTCGGCATGGCACTACTTCTGATATCATTGAAAATGATATTTGCTAAATGATATGTGCGGACTTCTTAATATTGCAAAAAATATGAGATTGATCTCGCAATAAATCAAGATTCAAAAAAATAGTTATCGGCGAACCAGGCGACAAGTATTATTTCGCATAATAGACCATAGTAAACGATTAGATTATTATAACTACAACAAAGACATGATTGACGACCGGACAGTAAGCGACATCTACCAAAAGCATATTAAGGAGCTTTTAGTATATGTTTGCGGATTTGTTAAGGTCAAGGAAACCGCCGAAGACATCCTCCATGACGCGTTTGTAAGGCTGATCCAATATTCCCTGAAATATCCTCTCGATGAAAGCAACATCAGGGCTTTTTTGTATAAAACCGCCCGAAATATTTGCATTGACTATATGCGGAAAAATCGAAAGAAGCATGAAACTCCACTCCATGATAATATCGAATATACAGGTTCCCGGTCCATGCATGAGGATGTTGAGTATAATGAGTTGAAACAGAGGGTGGCTGAGCTGATCGAGAAAAAAGACCCTATTTCACGATCTGTATACATCATGAGGATAGAGCTTTCCCAGACATATGAAGAAATAGCGAAGAACCTCGGAATATCGGAACGGACTGCCATAAGGAAAATGAAGAGCATGCTGGAATACCTGTCGGAGACTATCGAAAAACATGGTTTTAAGATATTTTTTATAATATTACTGGCTGTTATCATTGCAAAATTCGTTATATAAATAAGCAGGGCTTGTTAACCGTGAACAAACATTTAACACATAAAGATTTGGCCGCCTATAGTGCTGATACCCTGCGCCAGCGGGACCGGATACGGATTGATGAGCATATACATGAATGCGGCCCATGCCGCGCCAGATATGAAAAATTGATGGCAGCCATTGCTCCCCGCTATCAATCTCTGAAGGCGAGCAATGATCTACAAGAGAGAATTATGCGTTCCTGGAGGGAGATCAGGAACGGAGATGTCAATGCTGAACCGAACGGAATACGTTCCTTACTCGTAAAGCACCGGAGAACGGCCATTGCATCGGCCGCCTTCGCCGTTGCCGGAATAATCTTGATTGTGACGATTTTTATGCAGGGGCCTCTGGAAACACGCAGGGGGTCGATGGTAATGAACCGAATGGATGCTGGTGTTACTGTAAACGGTATACCGGCACGGAACGGCGAAGCTGTATACGATGCGAGCATGATCCGTTTACCGGAAATGGCCATTGCACAGCTCGTTTATGATGATACTATAAAAATCACCCTTATCAATAATAACGACTTCTCTATCGACAATTTTATAATAGAAAAGGCTCTTAATGTGAAACTCGGACTCACTCTGCGCGACGGTATGCTGTTGTCGGCCATACATGGCCGGCAAACGACAATCAAATATGAATATCGGACCCCCAATGCCCGGATTGAACCTCTGGGCACCGAATTCCTGCTCCAGACCGAAGACGGAGTTACGCTGGTAATCATGAAAGAAGGCGCAATAAAAGTCACACATATCCGCTCCGGAAAGAGTGAAACAGTGCCTTCAGGGCGCAAGTGTATCATTTCTGATTCATTCGCATGTATGCCGACGACAAAGGAAGATATGAAAATTTTCGACGATCTTGATAAACTGAGAAACGGATCGTATGCGCACCTTCTTTTACCGGCGATATATGATTTAAAAGTTCGAGCAAAAACGGGAAATCGGGATACAGGTGATATCGGGAAAGAAAAGAATAACAAGAAAAACGATATTCAAAATGAAGGGGAAGACACAAGGAATGATACTATCGAGAAACAAAATTCACGGGTTGACCGCGATAGGGAACGTATGCAGCAGAGAATGGAACAGAAGAAAATGCAGATGAATGAAATGCGCAGAAATAACAAGACGAATATGAATCAACAAATGAGGAGGGGAAGATAATTCTATTTTATAAAATCAACCTCAAGATGCACCATGAAGTTGAGTTTTTAATATTTGCAGGTTACGATGAAGTTTAAGCCATGATTCAAAAATGATTTCCCGATCATAGACGGCTGAAAATATGGGTTACTGATGCTTGTCAGGTTGTAGTTGTAAACATAAAGAGCATATAATTCAATGAATCTATCCAGAGTATTATTAGTTCCTGGTGCTATATAATAGCTGGGCAGGTATGTAGCCGACAGGGTAACATAACCGAGAATATTGAAGGTTATACCGAAATCACCGCCGGCGATTAAATATTTTTCAGCGTCTATACCGAGGCTTACGCCGCCATGGAGTGATATATATTTCCAGACATCGGAATACACGCCAATCCTGCCGGTATGGACATAATATGAATCATTGGGCTCTTTGAAGACGCTGTTCAGGTAATAGTATGAAGAATCGATGCTGGTGGTATCGATTACATACCATGAGAGATTGACCGTCGCTGATAAGTCATTGAGATATTTGATGTTATTTAAATTTATAGTATAATAGTGGGTCACATGGCCATGATTGCTGATATCGATGTACAGTAGCGTAATTTTGTTTTGCCAGTCAACCGATTTAAATCCATATTCAATAAGCCTCTTATTGAACATCGCATCAATAGTCACTACATCAAAATCGAGTATAAACCCGGCGGTACCGTCATGTCCGCGATAATAGTGTGACGGGTCTCCTGTTGAAAACCGGTATTCCCCGTATAATTCGGTTACTTCATGGGGGTAAAGAGACAGGGATATCTTTGACTGAGTGAAATTTACGGTTTCGAATTTACCTTCACCGTTGGTAATAAGATAATTCTGGTACCGGTATATTCCGGCGGTAAGTTTTACATACTTGTGTTTTAAGTAGAAGTCTTTTAAGAAGCGTATTCAAAACCTTCAGGTTAAGGATTACCTTCCTTTACCGCCTCGGTTTTGAGTTGAACCCGCATCCATAGACAGAGCTTTTTAAGCTCATCCTTAATTGATTCTTTTACTTCTATACTGAAAATTTTGTACTGGTATTCTGGCACAATTACAATATGATACTTGCATTCCCATACTACATGTGCTAATTTGTCTATACTCATTTTATCCTCCTGTAACTTGTTTTTTGTTCAGGAGGATAAATTTTTCCTTAAATTTTATTAAACTAATAAATGGTATAACTCTTCCAAACGTACCGGCATAGCCGGTAGTTAAAATTACAATCTATCGCAATTTATAAAATCATTTTGCGATACACATGCGCCTGTAGCTCAGCTGGATAGAGCGCCGGACTTCGAATCCGTAGGCCGCAGGTTCCCCCGATGTATCGGGGCTGCCAGGCGCGCATGCAAGCATTGTTCGATTTATCAAAGGCGCCGACGGAAAATATTCGCGACTCAGGGCCCATCACTGTCCTGTCTCAGCGATCTATTATCAGATTTCAACGCAGAGGACGCAGAGTTTATATAACATATAATTCTCTGCGATCTCTGTGTTGAATAATTTTGATTGACAAATATGCCATTTGTCATTATATTATATGCCAAATGGCATATAATTGGAGCATGCACCATGAACTATGATTTTTTGCAGCACATGTACAAATTACCACCCCGTGTGGTTAATAAAATTCATAATGATAATGAATTAATTGATGTTATTCGTAATAAATTCACGGCAAATAATGCAAAGAATTTTATCACCTTTACAGAATTATCGTTAAGATATTGGTCTACTATTTTGCCAATATCAATACGAACGTTGCAAAGAGACCTTGAGAATAAACATAAAATATTAGAATTTAAGGTTATTGAAATTTTTGTGGAAGTAGGAGAGATATATTCAATTGGACTTCAAGCATTTGATGACAACAAGGAAAGATTGAATACTTGGCTTATTACTGAAAATGCTTATTTTAATAACAAAAGACCAATAGATATAATGTATTCCCACAAAGGAAGAGATATGATAAAAGCTGAATTAAATCGAATAGAATATAGTGAATTCAGCTAATGATTCTTTATCGAGTTTCTAAACTTCGGCATGCTGATGATTTGAGCGGCAAAGGTGCCGAGCTTTCGGGTGGCCGCTGGAATAAAGTAGGCTATCCTGCAATTTATTTAGCTGAAAACATTTCTCTTGCCATTCTTGAGACTATAGTTCATTGTCAATGTATCAATGATTTGCATAATCGTTTAATAGTATCAGTTGAAGTACCGGAAATATCAATTAAAACATTGGATCAAGCTTCTTTTCCGGATAACTGGAATTCTATTCCTTGGCATACGTATACAATTGAAAATGGAACTCTTTGGTTGGAGTCGCAGGAAACGTTATTATTAAAAGTTCCATCATCTATCGTACTAAAAGAAAATATCTTTATTCTTAATCCAAAACATGGCGGCTTTAAAAGCGTACGAATTATCAGTAAAGAAATTTTTAAACCCGATAATCGCTTGGTACTGCTACGAACATAAATATAATTATATTCGTATGCGTCTTTATTCGCCTAACAGGCCCCTTATGAATACATAGCCCGGCAGAAAGTGTTCATTTCATAATAGAAAATACACATAACTCAAAGCACAATACCGTCCTGTCTCAGCGAATATATTATCAAATTTCAACGCAGAGAGCGCGGAGTTTATATATAGCATCTATTACAGAATAACAGGACACATGGCTACGGTCTGTCAAGCCCCACATAATTCAGCCAAAGGCTTTATCCGCGGCTTGTGCTGTTTAGCTACCCACAGGGAAAGTCTGTTCTGCATCTCAAGCCAGCTTTCCGGGGTGGTTCCCGTCGCTTCTCCGATCCGCACGGCCATATCGGGCGTCAAGGCGCAGCGGCCGTTAACCAGCTCGGAGAGGGTTTTCCGAGATATGCCCATACACGCGGCCGCCTTGGTAACAGACAGGTTAAGGGGTTTTATTACATCCTCAAGTAATACAATGCCCGGATGCACCGGTTTTCTTTTAGTTACATTCATTATCTCTCATCTCCTGCGTCAGTGATAGTCTTCATAATCAACCTTAACGGCGTTGTCTCCCTCGAACTTGAAGGTAACCCGCCAGTTGCCGCTTACGCTGACCGCCCATGTTCCCGCTTTATTGCCGGAAAGCTCATGCAATTTAAAGCCGGGGAGGCCCATGTCTTGAGGTCTTCGTGCCGCCGCCAGCCTGTCGAGAATACGCTCTAATTTCGGCGCGTGGCCCGGTTGAATACCTTTTTTACTGCCGGTATTAAAGAATTCTTCAAGACCCTTGTGCCTAAAACTTCCGATCACTCTGCCAATGTAACCCTTTGGGTTACGGCAGTCAAGTAAAAAATCATTATTTATGGAAAAATAAAATTCATCCTTTTTGTTTTTTTTAATTATGATATCCTATAAATACACCGTCATATAGTCTTCAATTTCGCTAATACAGCGTTTTACAGGGAAGAGAACCTCCAGAGACGTTTCACCGGATTCATTAATAATTCCGCTATTATTTTTATCCATTTTTTTGTCTCTTCTGGTATAAATTCACTTAAAACAATTTTTCAATTGACTTTCTGTTAATTCATTAGCACCACCATAATACATTTAATTTCAATACAGGGGGACTTTTTTACCGGGGGATTGAAGAATAAGTAATTTTTAAAAATTGCGTGGATAAAAACATGATTTTTAAGAAATTATATAAAGCATTATATAGTATTGTATGGACAGCAATACACCCGTGTTTCTTTCCGGTTTTAAAAAAGTCCATAAGATCTGATACGCTAATTGAGGCACAAATAAATAATGAAGGAAGATCATTTACGCCATTTATGATTTGTGGTCCTTATGGCGCAAATAATAAAAAAATATTAGACACAATGGCATTGTGCAAGAGAAAATATTTAATTCCAGGAGCGTTTGGTTTTATATTTCAGGGACAAGAAGAGACCAAAGACGATGCTATGTCTCGTGCTTTTAAAAGTTCTCGATCAGGAATTCCTTCTTGGTTAGGAAATAATGCGGAACATTGTTTAATGGGAAGACTGTTGGGATCTAAACTTAAAAATCTTGTTACTCGTTACGACTTTATAAAGAGTGTAAAAGAAGATCTTGGATATGCTTATATTGATGATTTTAAAATAATAGCATTGGCTGTCGCCTCTGCAAGGGACTTAGATGAAGCGAAATCCTTTTCTCCATGGACCGACAAAACTAAAGCAATATTAGAAAAAGGATATATAGGGTATCTTGTAACTGAAACAAATTTTAAATATCTATTGGCATTGATAGGAAGCCCACTTGTTATATGGATTTTGAAAAAAATTTTTGGTAATGAGAAAAACTAAACAATTTTTTTCAAATTAAAACACAACCTTCCACACCGCTATTATATTGACAAAAATGCTGGCGTCATGTAGCCTTGTTCCCATAAAGTGATTAAATAACAGCATGGGTGAGCTCCCGCTCACCCATGGTATACAACAGAGATATAGAACCGAGGCTGGCATGCTTACCAAGTATGACGAATTCCTGTGTCATCAAACCGTGGATACGTTTGACAGCGTCGCGACCAGCGCGCGGGAATGGACCGAGCGGATATGGTTTTCGGCTCACGATACTGAGGGGAAGCGCCAGCTGGTGGCCGGGTTCGGGCATTACCCGAACCGGAATGTCATGGACGCGTATGCCTGTTTCGTCGTCGAGGGGAAGACGCAGTATTGCGTGCGGGCCTCGCGCGAGCTACGGCCCGCCATCGACGAGGTCAGGGTGGGGCCCTTCTCGTATGAAGTGATTGAACCGCTCGCTCTCGTGAGGTTATCCCTGGGCGATAATGAATACGGGCTCAGATTCCGGATCGATTTTCGTGGAGCCATGCCGCCTCATGAGGAGGAGGCCCAGTTCGCCAAGTCGCGCGGGCGGGTGCTTGAGAATATCAAGCGCTACGTTCAGGTCGGCAGGCCCTCCGGATGGATTAACGCCGGCGGGGCCATGTTCCGGATCGATGAGCTTGTGTGGCGCGCCGAGAGAGACCACTCGTGGGGGATCCGCCGCGGCGGCGGCGTTCCGGAAACTGGCGTTCAGCCGGGGGAGGTCCCCCGGGGCTACCTCTATAATTTCATGCTGGCCCAGTTCGACTCATGGGGCGTGACCTATCATGTCAGGGAAGACTGGGACGCGTCGCTGCTTTCGTTCAGCGGCGCGATGATGTATCCGCCCGATGCCGGGCAGCCGGAACGGAGAATTGCATCCGTGGATCACCAGTATACGTTCAAACAGGATATCCGCCACATAAGCGGCGGAACAGTGGTGTTCCATACGGATGGCGGCGAACCGATAGAGGTGGCAGTGAGGCCGCTCAGCACCTGCTACATCAGGGCGGGAGGCTATTTCGGTTTTCGAGGATTCACGCACGGCCTCTGGCTCGGCGGATATTATATCGACGGCTTTACGCTGGACCTTACGGATTCGAATACGCTCAAAGAGGTTTCATTCATAGAAGACTTCATGTGCGAGATGAGGTGCGGCAGCGAGGTTGGCTACGGAATTGTCGAGATGGTCGTTATCGGCACGTATCCGAAATACGGATACCTGTCGTACTGACGCGCGACTGCCGTGAGGTTGCGGTAGCGCTGATTAAAAATACATAGACCGAACCAAGGAGTATTACCATGATAAACCGGAATGATCCCCATGGGAGGATCGTGTCGAAGCTTGTTCCCTGGCTCAGTGAAAAGATGCCCGAAGCCGTGAAACTGTCCGTGTCCGATATTCAGAAGCCGGGTATGGGTCTTTCCAATGAAACGTACCTATTGAAACTATCCTGGGAGGAAAAGGGGAAACAGAGAGCACGGGATCTGGTGCTCCGTTCCGTACCAGTGGAGCACAGGGTGTTTCCCGATTATCACCTGAGCCATCAGTTTTGCATAATGAAGGCGCTTAAGGGGAGCCGGGTGCCCGTGCCGGAGGTGTACTGGCTTGAGGAAGATGAATCAGTTCTCGGTTCGCAATTCTATCTTATGGAGCGGCTCGACGGCACGATGCCAAAAGATTATCCCTCGTATCACGGTTCCGGCATCTACTTCGAGTCTTCTCCGGAAGACCGGGCCAGGATGTGGTGGGGATCCCTGGAAACCGTCGCGGAGATTAACAGGGTGGACTGGCGAAGGCTGGGGCTCGATTTTCTCGGCGTTCCCGGCGGCGGCACCGGCCCCATTGACCGGCAGATCGCCTATTGGGAACGGTACTATGCCTGGATCAAGGACGATCCGAGCGAGCGGCATCCCGTTCTGGAACAGGCGCTCCGGTGGCTCCGGGAGCACCGGTACAAACCGGAGCGGGTATGCCTCTGCTGGGGGGACGCGCGCATGGGCAACACCCTGTACCGCGTGCCCGACTTCGCAGTACTGGCGGCCCTGGACTGGGAGATGGCCTTCCTGGGCGATCCAGAAGCCGACCTCGCCTGGTTCATTTTCCTGGACCGGTACCTTTCGGAGGAATACAGCCTGCACCGGCTGGATGGCTCGCCCGATGCGGATGAGACAATTCGTCGATATGAGGAAATCACCGAATGGAAGGTGAGGAACTATCGCTTTAACGAGGTCTTTTCCGCCGTGCGTTTCGGAATGATCCTCGTTTCAGTGCTGAAAAAAATGAAGCGACAGGGGATTCCAGTCAATGAGGAGATGTACCGGAATAATGCCTGCACCCGGCACATCGCCGGGCTTCTTGTCCTTCCCGCGCCGGGCGAGCAGAAAAAAATCATCGATATCAAAGAGGCCACGGTCACCGTCCAATTTAATTTATCCGGACCGGGCGGGTCCGACTGGTATATCGTATCTGATAGAGGAAACGCGAGCAGGCATTCGGGCAGCATCGATAATCCAACCTGTACCGTGCGGGCATCGGCCCTGGACTGGCAGGCGCTCCAGACCGGGGAGCTGAACCAGATCGAGGCGTGGAAAACGGGCAGGCTGGTCGTCGACGGCGACCTTGCTGTCATGATTCAGCTCAAGGATGAGATTTCACGGCTCCAAAAGGCGCCCGCCTGCGGCCAGATATGACTGGTTTGGTAGTGCCATCGCACAACCACCGCGACAGTTTCGCCATTTAAAAATGTAGTTGCCGTGAAAAAAATATGCAGTATGCTGGCCGTGCTGTCATATTCTGGATACAGCTCTGGCAGCTCTAATGTGCTGACATAACTCTTGATCCCAAACGGCGGTCGGCTGATGACAATATCGGACACAAGAATCGACAGAAAGGCATGCCGGTTTATGTTGACCGTCATTTTCATGGTGGTTGCTGTATCATGCGGCACCAGAGCCTTTTCCCAGGTACCGGTTGCATCCCTCAATGGGCGGACCTCTCTCCACGGGGAGTGGAAAATTCAGCCAAACGATGATGACAAGTATGCGGCCGTCGATTATGATGATTCATCATGGGATTCAATACGGCTGCCCGGAACCATGTTTTCGTATATTTTCAGAAAAAGCGGATCGATCGAAAATATTCTCTGGCTCAGACAGACCCTGCATATCGACCGCGCGCTTCCCCGGGAGGACATAGGCCTCATGCTGGGGAGAATCGGCAATGCAGATGAAACGTATTTCAACGGCGTACGGATCGGCGGCATGGGTACATTTCCTCCCGATGGATTCTCCGTGTGGAATCACCCCCGCTATTACGTGATACCCAAAGCGCTGGTGCGGTACGGGGGAAAGAACGTCATCGCCGTGAGAATCTGGGGCTATATCTTCTGCGAGATGCTGGGCACCCTTGCCGTGACGGGCATGGAGGACTGGAACAGAAGCAGGACGCGGGACAATTTTTTTCTCATAACGCTCAACTATATCATCATAGCAATGGGCGTGCCGATTTTTTTCATATTCTTTTTCTTTTACATCAGGCGGCGGTCGTCCCAGGAATATCTCTTTTACTGTCTTCAGCTCGCGTGCGGGCTCATCATTGTCCTGGAACTATGCATTTTCTGGAACATCTACGGCAGCCAATTGAATCGGCTGAAGATTCTCGCCTTCGCATGGGCCGCGATCAACGTCACGCATCCGATTTTCCTCCATCGGATATATGGATTCAACCGGAGAAAAACTGAAATACTGCTCTGGTTTTCCCTGGCGAGTATCAGTACCCTTGAAATTTTTTTCGCCCCGGTGCGATTGATACGGCCGCTCGGAATAATGCTGATACTCGGCTTAATCGGCATCGGCTTCTATAACCTTTCCTGCCAGATATACGCCCTGTATAAAAAAAGTCCCTATTCCAAATTATTCAGCTTTTTCGGGAGTGTCGTTGTCATAGGCGCGATACACGACGGATTCATGTATCTGTTCAAGTTTATAGGAATCAACGTGTCCTATGGATTCATATTCAGATATATGATATTCCCCTATTCGGCCCTGGTGCTCTACCTGGGCACGACCCTTGTCCTGGTGTCGCGGATCATCAGCATGGTGGATGAGATCAGGGATCTCAACACCAGCCTGGAAGACTTCGTCATCGAAAACGCGCTCCTGAGCGACAAATTAAAAGAATCGGACATGAATAAAAAAACATCAGCGATATATCTCACAACGTCTGCCGAGGAAAAATTAAAGAAGGTGATGGAATATATCCACAAGAATTATACCTCTGACATATCGCGGGAGGGCCTCGCGGCTTCCGTTGATGTTCACCCCGACAACCTGGGCAAACTTTTCAAGACCTACACGAACCGCAAGCTGGGCGATTATATCTGCGAACTCCGGGTGAACGATGCTGCCAGAATGCTGGTTGAAACTGATGAAACCGTCATCAACATCGCTTTTTCAGTCGGGTTCGAGAGCCTGCGGACATTTAACAGAATATTCCCAAAATATATGGGCTCGCCCCCCGAGAAGTACAGAAAACAGTTTAAAAAAATATACTGATCATTCGCCTGCTGCGCCGTGCAGGGGTGCCGGATGGAGCTCCCCGGCATCATATTACAGTATGGTAATTTTGATCCTCAGGTTCTTCAAGTTGAAGGAGGTGAGTTTGTCCGGCCTGATCTTCATCATGTCAACGTCGATGTAGGTGCTGTCGTCCACGTGCGGGGGGATGTGCACTTCCAGCTGGGAGGAGGTGTGGATCCTGCCGACACCGTTGCAGACATAGCATTTCGCCTGGACTTTGGAATGGCTGCCCCGGCAGAGGGGGCAGGTCATCCGCGCCGGCAATTCGATATAAGCGACCGCGCCTTTCCGAGCCTCGAGGGGCGTGACCAGGATCTCGATATCCTGCCCGAAATTAAAGATAATGTCCTTGCGCTTCATTCCCCGCGGCATGAGGCGGGCCTTCAGCATCTCGCTCAAGGTCGCCGAATACTTGACCCTCTTTTTTGATATGATGGCGTATCCGCGGGAATCGATTTTCCGGTTGCTGAAGAGAAGGCGGTCGTATTCGATACGCAAATCGTCGTCGATGAGTATCCGGTATCCCCGTATGATCAGATCGAGCTTTTCGGTTATATTGTCGGCCTTGATGGTCGCGGTGTCGGGATGATAGCGCTTGATGAGCGTGCGGAAGGCCGACTTTATCTCCCCCGGTTCGGCCGTATTTGAAATGTTGAATATGGTGTAGAAATCAATGATATTGCCGTTCTTATCGTAGCAGGAGGGAAGCATCGCCATTTCCTTTCAATTTGAAAATGGCACAGAATACCGATGATGTCAAATATATAATTGAGAAGTATCTTTAAAAATAAAGGCGCGATCAGAGGAGAGTCAGGGATTCCGGCCGGGGAACTTCTGACGCGCCAGACTGTAGGTGGTGTATCCTCCCGATAGGTTGTACACATCGGTATAGCCGTTCTGCTCCAAGATTCTGCTCGCGACATACCCCCGCTGTCCCACCGCGCAGTAGATCACGACCCTCTTGTCCCGGGGAATTGATGGGAGATTGTCTCTCAGCTCGTCCACGGGAATGTTCACCGACCCTTCAATCGCGCCGTCGCGGTGCTCTCCAGCGGTTCTCACATCAAGCACGATTGTTTTCGCCGGATCAAGGCCACTGATTTCATGCCAGTGTATGTTTTTTACCAGGCCGCTCAGGATATTATCAGCGACGAAACCGGCAATGTTCACCGGGTCCTTCGCCGACGAGTAGGGCGGAGCGTACGCCTGGTCGAATTCAAGAAGATCGTGGATGGTTCCCTTTCTGCCGAGGATGGCTGAGAGCACGTCGATCCTCTTGTCAACGCCGTCATACCCGGTTATTTGCGCGCCCAGGAGGAGGCCGGTATCGGGGGCGAATAGAATCTTCATAGAAATCAGCGCGGAGCCGGGATAATATGCCGCGTGCGAATCAGTGTGGGTTATGGACGCATGGAAGGGGATGCCGCGCGCCCCGAGCATTTTTTCCGACGCGCCGGTCGATGCCACGGTGAGGTCGAACACCCTCACCACCGACGTGGCTGGAGTCCCGGAATATGTTCGAGTGTTGCCGGAGACGATGTTGTCCGCCGCGATTCTTCCCTGCTTGTTCGCCGGACCGGCGAGATAGGTGATGGTGGCCTGATTGGTCACGGGATGGGCGAACTCGATGGCGTCGCCCACGGCGTAAATGTCCGGATCGGACGTCTGGAGATATTCGTTTACCGATATCCCGCCGCGCTCACCGATTGCCAGGCCGGCGTTTTTCGCCAGCGATGCATCCGGCCGCACGCCGATGGAGAGAATAACTATCCCGGCGGCGAGCTCGCGACCGCTCGCGAGGCGGACCGCGATTGTGTCGTTTTTCTTGACGAACGACGCAACTCCGTCATTGAGGAGGAGCGCGACGCCTTTATCCAGAAGGTGGCTGTGCACCGCTGCTGCCATCTCGTAATCCAGGTTGGCCATCACCTGGTTCGTCATCTCGACAACTGTCACGTCGATGCCGAGCCTCTTCAGATTCTCGGCCATTTCAAGGCCGATGAACCCACCGCCCACGACAACCGCGGCAGCCGGCTTTTTTTCGGTGAGGTGGCGCCGTATCCGGTCGCTGTCTGCAACGCTGCGCAGAGTGAATATGCCTTCTTCGTCGATGCCGGGAATGGGCGGCTTCACCGGCTCCGCGCCGGGCGAGAGGAGAAGCTTGTCATACCGTTCCCGGGAGGACGCGCCGGTCGCGAGGTTGCGCGCTTCGACGATCTTCTCAGCGCGGTTGATCCGGACAATCTCGGTGTTGGTTCTCACATCGATGTTGAGACGCATTTTGAATCCCATCGGGGTCTGGAGGAAGAGCTTCCTGCGATCGGGGATGATCCCGCCGAGATAGTAGGGAAGGCCGCAGTTGGCGTAGGATACGTGCCCGCCCCGTTCGAAGATTATAATCTCGGCTTTTTCATCAAGCCTTCTGAGACGGGCTGCCGCCGTCGCTCCGCCCGCAACACCGCCGATGATAAGGTATCGTGCCATGAATGTTCCTCGGTTTATGTATATAAAAAAATCGGAAATAATCCGCTGTTCAGCATCTCCCGTCAGGGGGCGTACGGATGAAGGCGACTGAATCGCCGTCGATGAAATGGGGACGGGAGTAGATTGCGACGTCGACGTTTCCGTCTGAATCAGCCGTTGCCAGGACGCCGAGTCCGCGGGCGGTTTCGAAATAATCCTTCAGATCCATGTTTTTACTCGCATTCTGATCTGTTAAAAATATGTGATGGCCGGTTCTTCTGTCAATAAAATAAAAAGTCTACGGGTCAAAGACATGCGCTATTCTGAATTTAGATCATCCCCTGTTGTGGGATGACCCTAAATATTTTTATGCTGTCGAAGCTGTTTTAATTGATGAAATAATAGAATAATAGTATACTTATATAATCAGGAGTGAAGTGAGGATGTGCCATGAAACATGTCTTTTCAATCGACAGCGCAATCGCGTATCAGGAAAGGAATTGGAAATTGCGGAAGAAGTCCGTTGATTTGACGGAAAAACACGCACTTCCCTTTATCACCATATCCCGCGAATACGGATGTCTCGGATACCGCGTCGGAGAGGCGCTGGCTAAAATATTAAATGAAACATATTATCATATCCCCTCCTGGGCCGTGTACGAACGGCACCTTCTGGACCGGCTGATGGAGGATATGCATATATCGTACGAACTGGCGGAAACCCTCACCGACAGCGCCAAAAGCTCCATGGCCGACTATTTCCGGATAATCTTCTCAAGCTATCCTCCGGAGGTGGTGTTGTATAAGAAGCTGGTAGAGACCATACGGATTCTGGCTGCCAACGGCCACGCGATCATCGTCGGACGTGTGGGGAACGTAATAACCAGGGATATGCACAAGGGCTACCATGTGAGGCTTATTGCATCAAAGGAAAAAAGAATTGATAACATCATGAGGCATCTCGATGTAACGAAGAAGGATGCGAAAAATCTCCTCTCGACAAAGGGAGAGGTTCGTGAACAGTTTGTTCTCAGCCGCCTCAGGGTGGATATGAACGATCCGTCTCTCTACAGCCTGGTCATCAATACGACCGATCTGGATATAGACCAAACAGCCCGTTTTATCGTGAAGGGCATGGAGCTTTCCGGGATTATCAAACCGCGGCGCTAGGCCGTTTAATATTTTATCGGAAACGTGATTTGTATCCCTTGTCCTGCACATAGGCCCCGAGCTTGGGGTAGACCCTCATGACTTCCAGATAGACCGAAACAATATTTCTGAAGGGGAATTCCGCCACCACGCTCATCGTCCGGGCGTACCTTTTCACTTTGAATCTGGCTTTCACGGCGTTCAGCGAGGCGCCCTCCTTGTCGTCAACGACGCAGCCGAAGTGTATTTTTTCAATGCATAATTCAAAAAAATAGCGGTTTTTTTCTCGATACAAAGGACTATATATCGGAGGAGGCATCCGCGCTGGCCGGGTTTGGCACATCTTCATGGAAATCTGACGGATGAAAAATTATTGTTGCCCGCGTGTTTTTATGCAATCATATATGGATTGAATACAGGAAGGTGAAGGATTCAGTGAGTATCAGGACCCCGTCAATTGTATCCGCAGCGGCCTGCGCCCTGCTGCTGCTTCCGATCGCGAGCCATTCCGGCCCTGAGCGGAATATCAGAAACCATCTGGCTATCGGAGCGATCAACCGGAGTTACGAGCTCCACCTGCCGGCGGGATACACGGGGAGGATTCCCGTCCCTCTGGTCGTGGTTCTGCACGGATCTAACGCGAGCGGCATGATAATAAGGGTGTATACGCGTTTCAATGAGAGCGCCGATCAGCACAATTTTATCGTCGTGTATCCGGATTCCTATGGCGAGTACTGGAACGACGGCCGGATTGACATGAATTCATTTTCGTTCAAAGCCAACATCGACGACGTGAAGTTCATATCGGTTCTCATCGATCATATCCGATCCCGGTACCGCGTCGACCGCACGAGGGTGTACATCGTCGGATTTTCGAACGGCGGCATGATGGCCCTCCGCTGCGTCGTCACCATACCGGAGAAGCTGGCAGCCGCGGCCTGCGTGAGCGGATCCCTCCCGAAGCACCTGTCGCTGGTAAAACCCGCCATGCCGGTTCCGGTGCTTCTAATCCATGGAACAGATGACCCGGTCGTTCCCTGGGCCGGCGGCAAGCTGGAGCGGGGGGATTCAAACCATGGAAAGGTGCTCTCGGTTCTTGACAACGCCATATACTGGGCCGATCAAAATCAATGCATCATCCGCGCCGGTGTGCGGCTGCTGCCGGATCTGGATCCTGATGACGGCACGCTGGTATTCCAGATGACCTATGAATGCCTCAAGCCGGGAAGCGAG
>Ga0154692_164_pt2 | contig 15789 bp, 18 predicted proteins | sample Rifle2008BG13ft_FD_116121 | JGI IMG/M metagenome (GOLD analysis project Ga0154692, IMG submission 116121) | Spirochaetes bacterium RBG_13_51_14
GCGCCGCGGCCCAAGGCGGGAAGATCGTCTGCCCGCACTGCAACGCGCAGAACCAGGCCGGTGTCAAGTTCTGTGGATCGTGCGGCAAGGAGATCGTCGCCACCATCAACTGCCCCGCGTGTAAAGCGAAGATCCCGGCCAACGCCAAGTTTTGCCCTGAGTGCGGCGCCGGCATTGAAGGCGGTAAATGCGCGAAATGCGGCGCCGCCATGAAGCCGGGCGCGAAGTTCTGTCCCGAATGCGGAGCCAAGCAGAAATAAAGGGGGGCGATATGCCAGCATCGCAGTGCCCCTCCTGCGGGGCGCCGGTTGAAATAAAGAACAGGTTCAGCAAGGTCCTGGTCTGCGCCTACTGCGGCACGCACCTGCGCGTGTCAGGGGACGGTTTTGACGCGACCGGCAAGCACCCGAAACTGGCTGAATTTCCGTCCCTGTTCCAGGTGGGGAGCAGGGGCACTATACTGGGCAAGCCCTTCACCGCCATGGGCAGGATGCGCTACAATTACACGGGGGGCCATTTCGACGAGTGGTTCCTGGAGTATGACGGCGGTACTGCCTGGTTTACCGAGGACGAGGGGACCTATTCCCTCTATGCCGAAGTGGAAGACGCGGCCGAGCTCCCGGACATCAGCGCAATCCGCGCCGGCCAGAACCTGTTGATCGGCGGGAAGAAAGTCATGGTCAAGGAAAAGGGCGTTGCGGAAGTGGCCGGCGCAGAAGGAGAGCTGTCGTTCTACATAGTACCGGGCACAAAAGTGGTTTACATGGACGGAATCTCCGAGGGCAAGAAGATATCCATTGAAGCCACAGAGGATGAAATCGAAATGTTTATCGGCAGGCTTCTGCTGAGCCGGGATATCGTAGTCCAATAAATACATACGTGATATTGATTTTGCTTTTTTCAGCCATCTGACTGTATTCTGATAGGAAGTATTTCTGCGAACCGAGGATTGCATGGGTACTGAAAATCACGAATTAAAGGCGCTGAAATGCGCCAAGTGCGGCGGCTCCCTGGTCAAGAGCTTCAGGACTGAATATGACGATGATGAGGAAGAAAATGTCAGCATCCCGATAGCGAAATGTTCAGCCTGCGGCCGGGAATATGACCAGAAAACCGAAGAATATTACGGTGTCTTTGCCGACGATCTCACGGCCGATAAGGACAATTCGGTTTTCAAGCTCGGCGTCAAGGGCACGTTGCAGAATATCGAATACGAGATTATCGGAAGGATCCGATACCAGGATGAAGACGAATGGGAAAAATCAACCTGGGATGAATGGTTTGCAGTCGCGTCCGACGGCACCTACCACTACTTTGTCGAGGAAGAGGGCGAGGTGCATTCCTACGAGGATTACGCGCCCCGGTCCATTGACATGGAATCGGATCCGGGCAGCATCGAGTTCGAGGGCAAGAAAATACCGAAAAGCGATGCCTTCGTGGGGCGCATCGTGTTTGCCGAAGGCGAGCTTCCCTGGAAGCCGGAAATCGGCGAGCCCGCGACCATGTACGACTTCAAAAAGGACGGGGTAAAATACACCATCGAGCAATCGGAAGGCGAGGTCTCCATCACCAGGGGGGTGCGACTTTCGTATCAGGATGTCGTCAGCGCCTTCGGAAGCGAACGCGAGAAGGAGCTGTTCCGAAAGACCGGCACGATGCGCAAAAACTACCGGCGGCGCGCAGTGATCTACCTGATCGCATGCATCGCCACCTTCCTCCTTGCGGCGGTCAACTGTTTTACTTCGTCGCCGGTCGACGGCGTCATGAATGCCAAGGTCGATCTGACCAGCAATATCATGATTTCGGAAAACGGGCAGAGCATGTATCAGAGCGCGGTCCTGTACGGCCCCTTTGAACTGGACCACAGGGAGTGCCTCTATAACGCGCGGGTTTCGATAGACGAATCGGTTCAGAAGTTCAACCGCGAATGGGAATCGTTCAGATTGATGCTGGTGCCCAAGGATCGCCTTATCAAGGAGCTCAACAACCAGGTGAGCCCGGCGGCCGTCAAGAACCTGTTCGACGAGGTGGACGCGCTCAAAGAGCCGGTGGAGTGCTATGCCATGAACGGCGACTTCTGGGACGAGGAGGGATACGACGACGAAGGCTACTGGCACGAAAGCGACCTGTCCGTGGATGATGATTTCGTCCTGGAAAAACCGGGATCCTATTACACCTATCTTGAGCTTACCAGCCAGAAGCCGCGAGCACCGGCGTCGGTGGGCGTGCATCTGGAGCGGGTAAAGAGTTACCGGTATTATATCATACTGATGGTTGTTTTTCTCGGTCTCGCGTTTTTCAACAGGGCCAAGGCGCGGGCGTATAACGAGATGCCGTTTAATATCGCGCCTGAATAGCCTGACGGCGGTGCGACCGGAAGCTGAAGGTGGATCTGAGTCTATTACTGCACGGGGGAAGCTGAGCCATGATACGAAGCATTCTCATCGCATCGCTGCTGCTGGGAGGCGGCTTTTTCATCTCCGCATACAACGTGGGGTATTCCACGGCTGGAGAGAAATACATATCCAAGCGACGGGAGGAGCGGAAATCGCTCAGGCCCGGCTACTATTACGGCCGCCCCGGGTACGGCGGCTTCAGGGGCGGCAAGTGATTCGGTAATATATGCGGCCAGTCTAAAAAGCCCCCTATATCCCCCAGAGGGGGACTTTTTCGCCCTCATTTGGCTTGAAAAGCCCCCCTTGGGGGGTTTGGGGGAACTTTGGAGAAAGGCCGCAACAGGAACGCTTACTTAGAGGAGGTTAACACGATTATGAATTGGGGAAGTTTATTACACGGGATCATCGATACGGCAATCTACAGCCTCGTCGGGATTATCATGATGGGGATCGGGATTTTTCTCGTCATTATGCTGTCGCCATTTTCCGTAAAAAAAGAGATCGAGGATGATCAGAACATTTCTCTCGGCCTGATCATTGGTGCGATGATAATAGGCATATCGATTATCATCGCCGGCGTGCTTATGTCTCCCGGAAGCGACACGGCAAAGAAGATGAACGTTAAGGATACCGCGATGAAAGCAGAAGAAAAAGCGGTTCAGTAGTGTATCCTCGTGAAAACTGAACTGAAGCTGTTGGAACAGAGAATACTGTTATTCTCTGTTTTTTTTCTGTCGCTGTGCGGGATCATCTACGAGCTGGTGCTCGGATCCCTGGCGACCTACCTGCTGGGGAACCCGGTGCAGCAGTATTCGATAACGATCGGCTTTTTCCTGAGCTCTATGGGCCTGGGGTCATACCTGTCCCGCTTCATCACGAAGAACATGCTGAAAAATTTTATCGCGATTGAAGTCGTCCTGGGCTTTGCGGGCGGTCTCTCGGTCCTTATCTTGAGCTACCTCTTCTCTTTTTCGGCAACGTATTACCTGCTCCACATACTGTTTCTCGTCATCATCGGCGCCCTGGTCGGACTGGAGATACCGCTGATTATGCGCATTCTCAAGAAGTACGGCGCCCTGAAAGACATCCTGTCCAACGTGCTGTCGCTTGACTATATCGGCGGCCTCGCCGGATCGCTCCTGTTCCCGCTGCTCCTGTTCCCCTTTCTGGGGAGGATGCTCACCAGCCTTATCATCGGCGCCATTAATATCGGCGTAGCCCTGGTCATCATTATCAGGATTGATTATGAAAACAAGCGGAAAACCGACATTATAATTCCGATCATCATCGTACTCCTCCTCGCGTCCCTGGCGGCACTGTCGGAGCGGATCAATACCATCTTACAGAAGCGCCTCTACTATGATGACATTGTCTATTCCAAGAGATCACGATTTCAGGAGATCGTCCTGACCCGGAACGAAGACGATTTCCGTCTCTACTTGGACGGTTCGCTCCAGTTCTCCTCGGTTGACGAATACCGCTACCACGAGATGCTGGCAATGCCGCCTCTCGCATTGAACGGCCGCGTGAACAAGCGGGTGCTGGTCCTCGGCGGCGGGGACGGGCTCGCCGTGCGGGAGATACTCAAATGCCGCGATGCGTCAATCACCCTGGTGGAGCTGGACCCGACCATGATCAACCTTGGCAGAAATAATTCATCACTGCGGATGCTAAACGGCGATTCGCTGAATAATAGCCGGGTTTCGGTCATTATTGGGGACGCCTATGCCTATCTGATCCATAATAAAAAGAGATATGACGTGATTATCGCCGATTTCCCCGACCCGCATGATGAAACAATTTCAAAGCTCTACACGGTGGAGTTTTACACGCTCATACGGCGCGCGCTCGCGCCCCGGGGGGTGTTCGTAACCCAGTCGACATCGCCCCTTTTCGCGCGTGAAGCGTTCTGGTGCGTCCATAACACCATGAAGCGGGTGTTTCGCCGCGTCGTGCCGTACCACGTCTATGTCCCGTCTTTCGGGGACTGGGGCTTTAACATGGCGTATGACTATGATTATGAGATCGCAGAAATCGGCGAAACCATACCGGGTCTCCGTTACTATTCGCGCGACACCTTCATGCAATCACAGCATTTCGCGCGCGATTCGGAAACGGCTGTAACTGAAGTAAATACCTTCAACAAGCCGGTACTTTACACGTACTACCTGAAGGGATGGAAGTATTATACTGAAATGTAAGCGGCCGGCGCGGAACGCGCGCTCCGGGCGGCGGATGAAGAGAAAATGAGACCTGTAGCCGGTCCCCCGGGCATCTAACATGGCGGGTTAACTCATGAAAAGAATTGCTGAATTGAATTTCGACCTGAAACAGCTGAGGTCGTTTCTCGAGGTGCTCAACGAGAACAGCTTCACCCGGGCGTCTCGGAAGCTGAAGGTGGGACAGGCGACCATCAGCCATCATATCAGCCAGCTTGAAAAGGCGCTCGGCGTGACGCTCATCAACCGCGCCGGCCGCGACATCTCCGTCACACCTGCGGGAAAAATCTTTCGGGCTTTCTGCGAGAAGACCTTCACCAGCGTTGATGCGCTGGCTTCCGATCTCGGGAAAGGAATTCCGCCCGGCGTTACCTGCATCGCGGCAAGCACCATACCCGCGGCCTACCTTCTGCCGAAAATACTGGTCGCGGCGAACCGTGAATGTCCCGGCGCGGTCTACCGTCTGGTGGTGGCGGACAGCAGGGAGTCGGTTGAAATGGTCAAGGAGGGCAGGGCTGATATCGGTATCGTGGGAAAGGAATACCGCCACTCCTCCCTTTCCTACACGCCCGTGTGCCGGGACGAGATCGTGCTGGTGGGCCCCCGGTCATGTCCGGACCGCGTCGCGGTGGCCGATCTCCCCCGCATGCCATTCATCATCCGCGAGCCCGGATCGGGCACCAGAAAAACCTGTGAAGAGGAGCTGGGCCGGCACGGCATCGCGCCCTCCGTCATGCGGGTGGTAATGGAATGTTCGTCAACCGAGGGGATCAAGGAATCCATCGCGGCCGGTATGGGCGTGTCGTTTATATCACGGCTTGCCGTGTCGCGTGAGATCGGGCTCAACGTGCTGAAGATCATCGATGTGAGCGGGCTTTCGATCAGCCGATCATTTTATTTTGTTCGAACCGGGAGCAAGGGCCTCACGAGGTCCGGCACGCTGATTCTTGACCTGCTGACGGGATTCGGCAAAGGGAACGGGTTCGCGGATGCGTAGGGCATTCGGACGAATGCCCCCGAGGTGTCGGCGGGATTATATGGCCTTCAGCACCTTTCCGGAGCGGATGCAGCGGGTGCATACATATTTCCTGACCGGGCGGCTGTTTTCCAGGACCTTAATCTTTTTCACGTTGGGACGCCAGATCTTCTTTGTTTTTTTGTTGGAATGACTGACGTTGTTCCCTATCTGTATCGCCTTGCCGCACACTTCGCATTTAGCCATGGCTTTTTCCTTTTCTCAATACGTGGTAATGCGCCTCCTGGGCCGACAGCCGGCTCACGAGGCTCCGTTTTTTAATCTGGGTAGACACTATTATTTTGATACTTTTTTTTTCAAGCATTTTATTTATACCGGGGTTTATAAATGTATCCGTGGCGCCCGTGAAGTGTCATATGACAAACATAAATCCAGATCATTTTACAGGGAACGGTATATGTCGATAATACGACCTCATTTATTCGAGCTCAACGCGGAACTGGCGGAATGGGACACACACACGTTCTACTCCGGTGGTGATAAGGGTTATACCGATTATCCGATGCTGGATGCGACACGGTAACTCTCCGGAGAGAAATACTCTCATTCAACAAACAATTTTTCCTTGACGGGCGTTATGTTTTCAGTTGTGGTAATATGCTCGGCCGGATACAGGTCCGTGCGAAGCATGCAGGGAGGAGGGTGATTATCGCGTCACGCAACATGCGATACGTATGAAGATAACAAAAAACACAAAGGCGCTGGACGCCCTCAGAATGTCCGGCGCCATATTGAAGATATTCCAAAAATACAACCTCTACTGCCCGGGGTGCAAGGGTATCGGCGAGGAAACCCTTGAAAAAATAGCCGTGTGCAATGGTATGGACGTACACGAATTCGTCGATGAGCTGAACAGCGCGCTGGAATGATATGAGCGGTATCAGGATTATCGCCGGCGAACTGAGGGGTAGGGTGCTGCCCTTTGCAAACCGGGACTTCGACAATGCCGACATAACGCCCCAGAAGGTCAAGGGCGCTCTCTTTTCCATGATCGGCGAATGGCTCCACGGCAGGGGGTTTCTTGATCTGTACGCGGGATCCGGGCAGATCGGCATTGAGGCCCTGAGCAGGGGGGCGGACCCGGTGGTCATCAATGAAAAAGATCCGAAGCGTTTCCGGTTCATCAAAACCTGGCTCAGCAATATCAATTACGCGTCACCGCCGCATCTGCTCAATTTCACGGACCTGAAAGCCCTGGATTACCTCAACCAGAGCAGGATTTCCGTCCGCTATGTTTTCCTGGATCCACCCTACGAAAAGACAAAAGAGGGCATCGCCCGCTACCGGGATGTCGTCATGGCAATTGGCGAGCGCGGGATCCTCGATGACGGCGGTCAAATTGTTATCCAGCATTTCCACAGAGCAGTTCTCGATGAAACCGTGGGCCCCTTCAGGCTCAGGACCACCAAGAAATACGGCAGGACCTCTCTTTCGGTTTATGAATGACCCCGCCCCCTGCCGATGCAGCGCCGTAAGGGAGCCGTCGTGTAACATGAGTGTAAAAAAACAGGATGATCGATACTAATTCCCCGGGAAATCATTTCGGATTATTCTCACGATCAGTATATTTGTTGACGTACAGGGCCGGTAGCGTTTGGTATCATTATAGCAATGCTCAGCGCGTTTCATGTCGGTGCGGATTCGGATCAGAGGAGGAGGCGCAATGGATAACGGCGTAAAGACTACACCCTCCAATTTTATACGTGATATCATAGAGGAAGATATCCGGAGCAACAAGAACGGCGGCCAGGTGGTGACCCGGTTCCCGCCGGAGCCGAACGGCTACCTCCATATCGGCCACGCGAAATCAATATGCCTCAATTTCGGACTGGCGCGGCAGTACGGCGGCCGGTGCCACCTGCGCATGGACGACACCAATCCCGAGAAGGAAACGGTCGAGTACACCGATTCCATCATCAATGATGTGCGGTGGCTCGGCTTCGACTGGGGCGAGCACCTGTACTACGCCTCGGACTATTTCGAGCAGATCTATCAGTGGGGCGTGCTCCTCATCGGAAAGGGGGTGGCCTACGTGTGCGACATGTCGCCGGACGAGGTGTCGGCGACCCGCGGTACGCCCACCGCCCCGGGAACGGAAAGCCCCGGCCGGAAGCGCTCCGTTGAGGAGAACCTGTACCTCTTCTCCCGCATGCGGGCCGGCGAGTACCCCGACGGATCGCGGACCCTGCGCGCACGCATCGACATGTCCTCGCCCAACATGCATCTGCGGGACCCGGTGCTCTACCGGATCAAGCGCGCCGAACACCACCGCACCGGGAACGCCTGGTGCATCTATCCGATGTACGATTTCGCCCACGGCCAGTCCGATTACATCGAAGGCATCACCCACTCAATCTGCACGCTCGAGTTCGAGGTGCACCGGCCCCTCTACGACTGGTTTCTCGACAAGATCGCCGAGGCGGGGCGGGTGCGGCCGCGCCAGATCGAGTTCGCACGGCTCAATCTTAGCTACACGGTGATGAGCAAGCGTAAACTCCTGGAGCTGGTGGAGTCGGGGTCCGTCAGGGGATGGGATGATCCCCGGATGCCAACAATTTCGGGACTCCGGAGAAGGGGATACACACCCGAGGCGATACGCGATTTCGCAGACCGGATCGGCGTCGCCAAGGCCGACAACATGGTGGATGTCGCCCTTTTGGAGCACTGCCTCAGGGAGGACCTGAACCGCCGCGCTCCCCGGGTCATGGCGGTGCTGAACCCGCTCAAAGTCGTGATCGAAAACTACCCTGAGGGCGCGACCGAGGAGCTCGAGGCGATCAATAACCCCGAGGACGAGAGCATGGGGAAGCGAAAAGTCCCCTTCGCCCGGGTCGTCTATATCGAGAAAGATGATTTTCGGGAGGATCCGCCGCCAAAATATTTCCGTCTCGCGCCCGGCCGGGAGGCACGCCTTAAATTTGCCTACTACATAACGTGCACCGGCGTCGTGAAGGACGACAAAGGCGAAATCGTTGAAATTCGGTGCGTCTATGATCCCACAACGCGTGGAGGATGGTCGAACGACGGGAGAAAGGTAAAAGGGACGCTTCACTGGATATCGGCTGAGGACGCGATAGAGGCAGAGGTGCGCCTCTACGATCACCTCTTCACGGTTCCCGAGCCGGAGAACACGAAAGACGGCACGGATTACCGTACGTTTATCAATCCCGATTCCCTGAAGGTACTGACCCGCTGCCTCGTTGAATCGTCGGTGAAGGGCGCCAAACCGGGATCACGGTTCCAGTTTGAGCGGCTCGGCTACTTTTGCGTCGACCCGGATTCCCGCCGGGGCGCGCCGGTATTTAACAGAACCGTGATGCTCAGGGACACCTGGGCCAAGATCGAAAAGAGCGCTCGTTGAATGCCCGTTCACATTCCCAGATATTGTATGGTAAGATCCTGGATGGCGGATACGGCTCTCAGGTAGGGCAGGGGCGCTTCTGTTTTAAGATTGTGGTACGCGAATGCGATGTAACGGTTTGCCTGCTGTTCGCCGGGCCTGGTGGCGTCCACCAGGGTCCATTTCCCTCCGGAGAATGCTTCGGCCCACATGTGGTACACGAATATGTTCTCCCTGCCGCGGAAGTTGTTCACCAGGATCATCCCGACCACGGCGCGGGCCGGGACGCCGAGCTTCCGCAGCAGAGCGACCGCCAGAATGCTGTGCTCGGTGCAGTCGCCCCGCTTCATCCGGTAGATCTGCGCGGCCGGTGCCAGTGGCATGCCGGTCGATTTTTCGGTAATATGGCCGTATACGAATTCTTCAACCGCGGCCACCGTGTCGCCGGACAATTTCAGAGACTCCGCTGTCTTCGTGATCTCGGGGGATGAGAGATTCAGGAAGCGGGTGTCGGATAAAAATTCCGATGGATCGCGCGTCGCCGGGGGGACATCCCCGATCGCGCCCGTTTCAATCTCTATTGTTTTCCTTCCTTTCTGGATTGATTGCTTGAGTATTTTCTGATAATTGGACGAGATCAGGCTGAATTCCGCATCGGAAGACGCGAGCCGGTAGCGTGATGTTTTTTCCGAGAAAATTCTGTTCCTGAAGTTTTTCACTTCTACATAATAAATGAAGGGATCGATGGGAAAGGCGGGAGACATACTAAAGCCGAGAACCAGAAGGATGAATAATATTTTATTGATCATACTATGCAGGATGTATCATTCCAATATCAGCTCCAGCCTGTTGTTCAGCATCGTAATGACCGTCTTCTGGGTAATGCCGCTCCCATCGATATATGAATCAATATTTTTCAGATTATCAATGGAAAGGCCCAGGTGTATCAGGTTCTTCGTTTTCCCGTTGACCTCCACCTCCTCCCTGCCCATGACCTTGACGAGGACCAGCACCGGCTCCTCGATATCGACCGAGGGTTCGTAGATATAATGTTTGATGATCGTCCCATCTTTGAATTTGCTTTTAATCAGCTCGTTCATGAAGTAGTTACCTTCCAGGATGAACGGCTTTTCAATAGTTATGGATGTTTTTAAGTCGCCGGTGTCGAGATCGACCCTGGCGCCGTTGAATTGCGCGATGGTCTTCATCTCACTTACCTGGCCGTTCTGTGTCGTCGTATTGTACACCTCAAGCTTGACCGGCTTGAAGTCGAGAGTCTCGGTGATTATCTGACGCGAGGTGTTCTTGATGACGCCGGCGTCCATCTGCATCTCAAGGGTGGAAACGTACAGTTTGCCTGTGACGGCATTGGTTACGACAGCAGAACCGATGTCTGCGCCGTTGACCAGGAGCCGGTATTTCCAGGTACCGGTGGGGATCGCATCCGGTCTGGTGCGGCACGCCCCGGCCGGGATAAGGAGAATCAGCAGGAATATAATCGTTTTTTTCATAGGAGCACCTCACATAATGGTTTGCCGGATTGCGACCGGATGATGCGGTCGGTGGACCGGCCCGCCCCCAGATTCCCTCGGAAAAATGCGGGATGCGCGCCGGCCGACGCGGATCATGTGCAATATCTGGCGTAGCAGTATTCAATCCTTTTTTTGCATTTGTCATAGCCGATGAGGGGCATTGCCTGGTCCAGCTCGGGGCCTTTCTGCCTGCCGGTGATGACGGCCCGGACCGGCATGAACAGGCTTTTCCCTTTCAGGGAGGTGGCCTCTTTCACGCGGCTGATGAGGTCAACGGCGAAGTTTTCCTCGGTCAGTTCGGACCGGATCAGGCCTCGTACGGCGCGGATGACGGTCCCCCCATCTTCGCTTTTTAGCATCGTGTCCGCTTCTTCGTCCGGCTCGCAAACCTCGTCGAAAAATATGCCGGCGAGGTGGCCGATATCGGACAGGATTTCGCAGTATTTCCTGAGAATGGATACGATATCCTCAAGACGCCCCCTGTCGATTGTATCCGCCGGGTAACCGGCCTGAATGATATGCGGGATGAACAGGTCGGTCACCGCTGACAGGGGATAGTCGCGGATGTAGTTCCCGTTCATCCACCGGAGCTTCTGAAAGTCGAATACGGGCGCGTTTTTTGACAGATTCGCAAGGTCGATCTGCCGTACGATCTCGCCGAGTGGGAGGATCTCGGCGCCGCTTTCCGAAGACCACCCGAGCATGGCCATGTAATTCATGAGGGCCTCGGGCAGGTATCCCTGCTTCCGGTACATTTCCACGGAGGTGATGCCGTGCCGCTTGGAGAGCTTGGAGCGGTCCGGCCCCATGATGAGGGGCAGGTGGGCGTATTCCGGCTCGGGGAGATCCAGGGCTCGGGCGACAAGGAGCTGCTTGGGAGTGTTGGAGAGATGATCGTCGCCGCGAATGACCAGGCTTATGTTCATGAGCGCGTCGTCGATGATGACGATATAATTAAACACCGGAATCCCATCGGATCGGACGATGATGAAGTCGCCACCGATGTTGCTGCTGTTGAATTCCACCGGTCCCTTGACGCGGTCTTGGACGACCACCGGGACATTGCCCGGAACCCTGAAGCGGACGGTGGGCTTCCTGCCGTCGGCCTCGAATTTTTTCCGTTCGCCGTCGCTCAGGGTGCGGCATCTGCCGCTGTAGACGTAGGATTCGGCCCCGCCGTCCGGGCCCTTTTTAATCTCCTCCAGCTCTTCCCTGGTGCAGTAGCAGTGGTACGCGTTCCCTTCGCGCATCAGACGGTCGGTATAGGTGCGGTACAGGCCAAAACGCTCCGATTGCCGGTAGGGACCGTATACGCCGCCGACGTCCGGCCCTTCGTCCCACGCTATGCCGAGCCATGCCAGATCCCGGTAGATCGACTCTTCGGATTCGCGGGTGCTCCGCTCACGGTCGGTGTCCTCGATGCGGAGGACCATCGCGGAGCTATTTTTTTTCGCGATGAGGTAATTTATGATCGCCGTCCGCGCGTTGCCCATGTGGAGGAACCCGGTCGGGCTCGGGGCGAATCTGACTCTCATGGATAACTCCTTCGATTAATTAAAATACCTGGGTAAGGTTAACGGTCGGACGTTCGATGTCAATTAAAAACCGGTTAATAATCGTAGAGATTCGCGGAAGGTTTGCCGGTGATGATTTCCTTGGTGTCCCGCTCGACCTTGTTGACGAGCTGCTGAATCCGGTCAACGGTTTTTTCGTCATAGAGCACCTTGTCGCATCGGGTGCATTTGTAAGCGGGGATATTGTCGATGATGAGCGAGAAGTTTTTTTTACTCATCCGATATGAGCTCTTGCCGTCGATGAGGGCGCCGCCGCAATCACATTCCATGAAACATACCTTGCATTTTTGAAATTAATCCGGGGGCTGTCGCCCCGGCCGACATGAGTTCATATCCGGTATTACTGGAACAACGATTTTCCCCGGTATGCTTGTAAAGTGTCCCCCGGAATTTATGATGGGCCATAATATCACGCTGTCAAGATATAATTTCTTGACAAAACTATTTTGTTCCTATGTGGATTGTTCCAGGGTCCGACATGACGTCCTGAAAGAGCGTGTGTGTGCGCCCGCGGAGTGATGTTATGATTACTGATATCGACAGGGCAGCTGAAATCATACATAACGCGAAGAGTCTGATCGCGCTGACCGGCGCCGGAATATCGACCGAGAGCGGAATCCCCGACTTCAGGAGCGCGGAAGGCCTGTGGCAGAAATATGATCCGGCGGAATACGGAACGATCCAGGCCTTTCACGCGAATCCGGAAAAGGTGTGGAGGATGCTCTTCGACATGGTGGACCTCGCCAGAAACGCCAGGCCCAATCCGGGCCACACCGCCCTGTCCGAACTCGAGAAGATGAACATCCTCAAATGCATCATCACCCAGAACATCGACAACCTTCACCAGGAGGCCGGGAGCGTTAACGTTATCGAGTACCACGGCAACGTGAGCCGACTCGAGTGCCTGCAGTGCGGGACCAGGTACGGTGACGGAGATATGGATATCGGAACAATAGCGTCCGGGAGGGTCCCGCCCCGCTGCACTCGATGCGGCGTCATCCTGAAGCCGACGGTCATATTTTTCGGCGAGACGATACCCCGCGACGCTATGGACCGCTCGAACAGCGCCGCACAGTCTGCCGACGCGGTCCTGGTCGTCGGCACCTCCGCGGTGGTCTACCCGGCCGCGGGCATCCCCCTCATCGCCAAGCAGAACAGGGCGGTCATCATTGAATTCAATATTGAAGCCACCGACCTGACGCGCTACGGGACCGATATCTTCATCCAGGGAAAATCCGGCACGACCCTTCCCGAAATAGTGCGGCGCATAAAATCTTCCTGACGGATCATTCGGTGGAACGGATCAAGATACTATCTGACAGCGTTCAGAAGAAGATTGCGGCGGGGGAGGTCGTGGAGGGCCCCTATTCTATCGTCAAGGAACTGGTGGAGAATTCAATCGACGCCGGTGCTTCGACGATCGATATCCAGGTCTTCGACGGGGGCCTCAAAAAGATCGTGGTGCGGGATGACGGCCGCGGCATTTACCGCGATGATATTCGCCTTGCCGTCATGGAGCACGCGACCAGCAAAATAGGGGACATCCACGATATCGAGGCGATCGGATCATACGGGTTCCGCGGTGAAGCGCTCTCAAGCATATCATCCGTTTCCCGGCTCGCTATTCTTTCACGGCGGGGGGATGAGGAGGTCGGCGCCCGGCTCACGAGCGCAGACGGCGGCGTCGAGATTACGGACTATGCCGGTCCCGCGGGCACCACGATCATCGTCGAGAACCTCTTTTACAATGTGCCGGCGCGGAAAAAGTTCCTCAAATCGATCCGGACCGAGCTGCGCTCCATACGCGACGCCGTTCTCAAGAGCGCCATACCCAACCCCGGAATAACCGTTACCCTTGCTGTTGATGACGCCCGGCAGATAACCCTCGGGGAGGCCGAGACCCTCGAGCAGAGAATAGAGCAGATCTACGGGAGCGGTATCATGAATAATCTCTATCGGGAGGTGCTCAGGGACCTGAAGGTGAGCATCGACGGTTTCCTCTCCCGGCCCCATTATCTCGCGTCCTCGCGTTCGATGCAGATGCTCTTCGTCAACCGGAGGCCGGTGGAATATCGATACCTGGGATTCATCCTTTCAAAGGCCTATGAGGCGGTTGTTCCCCGGGGCAGATATCCGGCCGGTCTGATCTTTATCGACATCGATCCGCACCTGGTGGACGTGAACATACATCCCGCCAAAAGGGAGGTTAAGCTATTCGACCATCGCTACATAGACCGGCTGATCACGGGACTGGCGGAAAAGGCGCTCAACCGCGAGCACCGGGTCGAGGGCGGACTTTTTGTTTCAGGCGCGGCTCCGCAGGGGCGCCCGGCCATGGGCGATGAGCCGAACCGTACCGGCGGGGCGACCGGAGCCCCGGACGACGGAGCTCACGGCATGGCCGGGAGCGGCCTGTCCTCCTCGACATTCGTGAAGGACGTGGCGGATCTGTACCGGGACATCAAAAAGAGCGGGGACTCACGTATTATCGGTATTGCCCTGGGCACCTACCTCATCCTCGAAAAGGATGCCTCTCTCTATCTGATAGATTTCCACGCGGCGCACGAGCGGATTATTTATGATTCCCTGATGGAGAAGGGCCATGTCTTTGAAAGCCAGCGGCTGGCTTTCCCCCGGGTTCTCGAGCTTTCAATGGAAGACCATGCCCTGATTCTGGAAAATAATGGCAAATTTTCGGAAATTGGGTTTGACATCGAGGATTTTTCAGATACCGCTGTAAAGATTAGCGCACTCCCGGAAGTGGCGCGGAATGCCGATGCGGCCGATCTGCTGATGGATTTTCTTGAATCGTTCCGCACCGAGGGCCGGCAGGCGGATGTCGCGCATACCATGGCGGCAACCCTGGCGTGTCATGCGGCGAAACGGGCCGGCGACCGGCTGACCACGGACGACTTGGAGAGGCTGGTGAGCGACATCTTCAGAAGGGATCGCCTGCTCCGCTGTCCCCACGGGAGGCCGTTTGTGTACAAATTGGAAAAACAAGATCTGGAAAAGATGTTCAAACGCCTATAAGGGAGAGGAGGCGGGCGGCGGTCGCAACGACCGTCCCTTAGTGCCAGGAAATTTCATTCCATCATAACTGGGTTAGGTAGTGGCAGCCATGAAAAAAATAATAGTGGGAATATCATCATCGATAGCCGCGTACAAGGCCTGCGACCTGATACGGCTTTTCGTAAAGGAGGGATACTCCGTCCACGCGGTGGCCACGGAGAACGCCCTGCATCTGGTGTCGTCCCTCACGCTCGAAGTTCTTTCCGGCAATCCGGTGCACAGCGCGCAATATTCGCGCGACCGGCGGGAAATGGGCCATATCGAACTCAAGACCGACGCGTCGCTCCTGCTGGTGGCGCCGGCGACGGCGAACAGTATCGGCAAGTTCGCAAACGGCATCGCCGATGACATGCTCTCCACGACATTTCTCTCGGTGACGTGTCCGGTGCTTATCGCGCCGGCCATGAATCCTGCCATGTACGGGCACCCGGCCGTTCGGGATAACATCGCCAGATTGAAGTCCTGGGGCGTGCGGTTTATCGACCCTGACGAAGGGCTCGCGGTTTGCGGAGACGAGGGAGCCGGAAGGCTCGCCGATATAAACAAAATATTCAGGGCCTCTGTTGATGCAATTTCATGAGCGGAAGGTCGTTGTCACGGGCGGGCCTACCCGAGAGTGG
>Ga0154692_120_pt19 | contig 15738 bp, 15 predicted proteins | sample Rifle2008BG13ft_FD_116121 | JGI IMG/M metagenome (GOLD analysis project Ga0154692, IMG submission 116121) | Spirochaetes bacterium RBG_13_51_14
ACGAGGAGATGGAGCTGGAAATCAGGCCTGATATAGTCCCCGGCGTCAAGGAAGCCCTTCAGCAGCTCCACGGGAAATATCGGCTGGGGGTCGTATCCGACGCAATCTTCTCTCCGGGCAGGGCGCTCCGACAGCTTCTCTCGGACGCGGGGCTCCTCGGTTTCTTCGATGTCTTTATATTTTCAGATGAAATCGGGATGTCGAAACCGGACCCGTTCGTGTTCCAGGCAGCCATCGACGCCTTCGGCGTACGGCCCGGGGAGCTGGTCCATATAGGCGACCGTGAGCACAACGACATAGACGGCCCGCACCGGGTCGGTGCCCGCGCCGTTCTGTGCACCGCGGTCATCGACCGCGGCATCGTCAACACGAAAGCCGACGCGGTCTTCGGCGATTACCGCGAACTTCCGGACGTCATAGTAAAACTTAACCACTAAGGAGACGCGTCATGGCAGGCGAACCCCGTTTACTCATCATCGACGGCTATCCCAAGCCGAGCAGGGACGATTTTGACGCCGCCGGCATGAAGCATGCGGGCACGCTCTACGCGGACATGCTGCTGCGATACCTCCCCGGCGCCGTATACGATATCCTGTTTTCCAGCGATCCCGGCGCGGCAATTCCTGACATAAAAGCCCTCGCGGGATACGCAGGTGTTTTATGGCCCGGATGCAACCTCACCGTCTACCATTCTGACGACGAACGCGTAACAAATATGATCGATATCTGCGGTCGTGCATTCGAGCTGGGCATCCCCCAGTTCGGAACCTGCTGGGGCATCCAGCTTGCGGTCTGGGTGGCTGGCGGGGACGTGAAGCCCAATCCCCGGGGACGTGAGATGGGCATCGGACGGAAGATCCGGCTCACCGATGCGGGGAAAAAACATCCCATGATGAAGGGAAAGCCGGAAGTCTACAGCCATTTCGTGAGCCACGATGATGAAGTGACGCGGCTTCCCGAAGGCGGGCTTCTCCTCTCCGGTAACGATTTCACGCGCGTGCAGGCCGCGGAAATAACATACAAAAAAGGCGTCTTCTGGGGCCTCCAGTACCACCCGGAATACGACCTGCGCGAGATGGCGCGGCTCATGCTGGCCCGAGAGAAAAAGCTCACGGAGCTGGGCTTTTTCAGGGGCCATGCCGACTTCCAGGAATACGTCGACCGGCTTGAGGAGCTTCACGCAGAGCCGGACCGTAAAGACCTGCGCTGGCAGCTGGGTATAGACGACGACATTCTCTCGGCGGACATTCGACAGTGCGAGTTCAGGAACTGGATCGAGACCCTCATACGCCAAAAACAGAGCTAAGGAGATGCCATGTCAGAACAAATTCAAAACCAGAAGTTAATAGAGGCGATCCAAAAAAAAGCCGCGGGGGGCGCCCTTTCCTGCGCAGCCGTCTTCGTGATCGCAAAAGAACAGCGCGTCGCCCCGGAGGAAGCCGGACGGACGCTCGACCTGATTGAAATATCCATCGAGAAGTGCCTGCTTGGCCTGTTCGGCTACGGCCCGCAAAAAAAGATCGTGCGGCCTGCGGAATCGGTGTCAGCAGAGCTTGAGAAAGCGATCTCCGCCAACCTGACCGACGGCAGGCTCCCCTGCGTGAAGGCCTGGAACATCGCGGATACGCTTCACCTCTCCAAAATGGATGTGGCCGCCGCCTGCGAGAAATTGGGCATGAAGATTTCACGGTGCCAGCTGGGAGCATTTTGAAGAGGATGCCCCTGTTGACCCGCCGATAGCTCGGGGAATACGGGCGTCAATGGTGCAATGAATCTAACCCGAAGCACTAAAATCTATTCAACCAATCTGCAAAAAAATTTGTCGATTAACAATAATTTCTATATATTCAATAGGTTTGGCCGGATATGGGTTAAAACCTGGCCTCATGGGGTATAAGGCCGGGACCGGATTTTCCCGGTAAACTGTATGAACAATTAATTACTCGACTTAGGAGATTTTTATTCCCCTCCCTCGATGGGAGGGGTTAGGGGAGGGTGATTAGAACAGAAATTGATTCTTTCGTAATTGCCTCTCAAAATACACTAAACTGTTTGATATTAACTTTTTTCACCCCCACCCCAGCCCTCCCCCCTCAAGGGGGAGGGAGGCCTTATGTTAATTTTCGCCTGAGTCGAGTTACATTATAGAAAAATATACTAAATCGGCAGAAGCGGAACGACATATACAAATATATTCTGAGATGTTATTTAAATTCGAGGACATGATGGGTAAAAGGATCTACATCCTGATTGTGATACTGATCGCCGGCAACCTGTCTTGCAACAGCCTGAAAAATGACAATCTGCAAAAGCGCCTTCTCCTATCCGTACTGGGAACCGTTGTTCCCCCTCCTCCCGAAGGCGCATTTCAGCTATCGCAGTTCGGCATAACCTGGTATTTTGACGCGGAATATGAATACGGCCAATTTGCGAACGGCGATTACTGGGTGGTCGGCCCGGTACACGTGATATATATCGATCCATTGTCGTATCGATCGATGTACGGACGCGTGAAAAACGGATCGATGATAAATCCCTCCCCCCGAAACGGCTCCACTCAAGGATACGACAGCTCGATGTACGGGCAATACGGGCCGAATTACGATCCGGATCTGAACGCGGCAATGCCGGGAAGGGAAATCCTGTCTGAAAAAAATCCCCTGATCCTTCAGCCGAATACCTCCCTTATATCGACCATCAGCCTGCCGGATGCCGGGAACCGGCCGCAGTTGGAAACCGCCGCCATACTCACCGTTCTGGATTCCGCCCCCCCAGAAGGAAGCTTCCGGCCTCCCTACTGCGGAAGCGACAAGACAATTCGTTTTGGTGTCAGCGACTTACAAACCGCTCTCCTTCACAGCCTGCCGCCGGTCGCTGAAACTCCCGGTCTCGGCACGGTTGAGCGCCATTTTGAAAGGCCGTGGATCGACCATGTGCCCAATTGGGTCGGAAGATATATTCATCCGTCATCAAATATGCCCGATTACGGAAGGGAAATCGCGACACAAATCGGAGAGGGGGCGCTCATGCTCCATCTTGATTTTAGCGATACGGAAAAGGAGGCCCTCCTCGTCAGATATGTCCAGCTGGGGATCGACCTCTACGGCGTCGTCATGGACGGGGGAGAGTGGAACTGGCCGCCAAACGGCGGGCATTCGAGCGGCAGAAAATGGCCGATTCTGTTCGCCGGATTGATGCTCGACAGCGCGGACATGACGGACATCGGCCTGCGCGATGACGTGCATTTCGGCGAGGACGGGCAAACCTTCTCTGTGTCAGAAGAGGATATCGCCATGGTTCACGACCCCGACGAACGGGCCTGCAGATTGGAATATGAAGATGCCGATCTGAATCTGCCGGAGTGGGGCATTGTCCACTCAACCGATCCGATCAGGGACAACAAAAACTGGGATGCCACTTACCGCCGCTGCTGCACCGCGAACGCGTGGGCGGGATTCGTTCTGGCCGCGCTGATCATGAACCAGAAAGCGAACTGGAACCACGATCCCCTGTTTGACTACATGGATCGATACATGGCCATTGAAGAACAGGGAACCTGGATGAGACAGTGGTCCGACTTCGCGGAGAACATGTGGGACCACTATCGGGCGGGTTACGGGACCGTATGGACGAAGGCAAACCTTACCGACGGAATATTTGAATGTTCCGAATGACCATGGCATCACGCGAGCGCGCCGGCTATCCGCTCCAGCGCCTTTTCCACATTTTCACGGGAGTTGAACGCGCTCATGCGGATGTATCCCTCGCCGCACGGACCGAAGCCCGCTCCCGGCGTGCAGACCACGCCGGCCTTTTCGAGAAGGAAATCGAAAAAAGACCAGGAGTCCCGATCGGTCTTGATCCAGATATAGGGCGCGTTGATCCCGCCGGCGCAGGGGTACCCGAGCCCGCTCATCCGCTCTCTGATGAGGGACGCGTTTTTTAAATAGTAGTCGCCGAGCTCGCGCACCTGCCGCCGGCCCTCTTCCGAATAAACCGCCTCAGCGGCGCGCTGCACCGGATATGAAACCCCGTTGAACTTGGTGGTCTGCCGCCGGAGCCAGAGCTGGTGGAGAAAAACCGGCTCCCCGCCGCCCGTGTAGGCCCGGCACTTCTTCGGAATCACCGTAAAGGCGCAGCGCGTTCCGGTGAAGCCGGCGGTCTTCGAAAAGCTCCGGAACTCCACGGCCACCTCGTCCGCCCCGTCGATTTCGTATATGCTGTGCGGCAGGGCGCCGTCCCGGATGAAGCTCTCGTACGCGGCGTCGAAAAGGATAAGCGCCCGGTTCTCACGCGCGTAGTCCACCCACCGTGCCAGCTCGTCCTTCGTCGCCGTCGCCCCGGTCGGGTTGTTGGGGAAGCAGAGATAAACGAGATCGACCCTCTCACGGGGGATGCCGGGTATGAATCCGTTTTCTTCAGTCGACTCGAGGTAGACGAGACCGGCGTATCGGCCGCCGCGGTTTTCGCCGGTCCGGCCCGCCATCACGTTGGAGTCAACATACACCGGGTATACCGGGTCCGGCACGGCGATGGCCGTATCATGAGCGAAGAGCTCCTGGAAGTTGCCCGTGTCACACTTGGCGCCGTCGCTCACGAATATCTCGTCCGGGGATACGGCCGCGCCGCGGGACCGGAAGTCGAATTCAGCGATTTTTTCGCGGAGGAAATCGTATCCCTGCTCGGGCCCGTATCCCCGGAAGGTTTTCACCGACGCCATGTCGTCCACGGCGCGGTGAAAGGCGGCGATGCAGGCCGGGGGAAGCGGAAGGGTCACATCGCCGATGCCGAGCCTGACGATCTCCTTCCCGGGATTTTTCCCCGCGTAATCGGCGACCCGCCGCGCGATCTCGGAAAAAAGATACGATGCCGTGAGCTTCAGGTAATGTTCGTTGATCCGTATCATAAAGTATTATTGAGCATCAGAACATATTAAGTGTTGATTTTAAATCAAGCAATTTTTATTGTAGGTCGGGAGCCATCCCGCTCGTCCGCCTCGTAAAAACCTCGTGTTTACTCGGCGGAATCGGTGACATCCGTATCGCCTGCTCGCCGGGATGTCTCCCGACCTGCAAATTTGATTTGCTACCCTTTAAACAGGGACATGCGATGCCATGATGGACGATATCAGGACTCTTCTTGCCCGCTGCACCCTCTGCCCCCGGGAGTGCGGCGTCGACCGGTTTGTGACTGCCGGATACTGCCACGGCACCCACGAGGTCACGGTAGACCTGCACCAGCTCCACTCCGGGGAGGAACCGGTCCTGAGCGGGACGCGGGGCAGCGGCGCCATCTTCTTTTCAAACTGCGCGTTGCGGTGCGTCTACTGCCAGAACCACCGGATAAGCCACGAAGGGCGCGGAAGGCGTTGTTCGACGGAGGAGCTGTGCGACATCATGCTCGACCTCCAGGATCGGGGCGTCCACAACGTGAACCTGGTGACCGCGAGCCACTACGCTCCCCAGGCGGCATCGTCCCTGCGCTTGGCACGGGAGCGGGGCCTGGCAATACCCGTTGTGTGGAACAGCAGCGCGTACGAAAAGCCGGAAACGCTCCGGCTCCTCCAGGGCCTGGTGGATATCTACCTGCCGGACTTCAGGTACTGCGACCCCTCTGCCGCGGACCGGTACTCCCTCGCTCCGGACTACCCCGTATGGGCACGGAAGGCGATCATCGAAATGTTCCGGCAGGTGGGCCATCTCAACGTCAGGGACGGAATCGCGGATAAGGGCCTCATCATCCGGCTCCTCGTGCTCCCCGGGCTGACCGACGGCATCCGGGACATCCTGTCGTGGATACGCGGCGCGATCGGCCCCGATACATGGGTGAGTCTCATGGGACAGTACTACCCCGCCTATCGGTCAGGGGAATTCCCCGAGATCAACCGGCCGGCCACCGCGGAGGAATACGAGGAGTGCCTGGGCTATCTCGACGAGCTCGGATTTGAGAACGGCTTCATACAGGAAGTCGGATCATGTGCGGAATACACGCCGGATTTTACCGGGTGACGTTAATGGATATATACCAATGATACGAACAGGTTCTAACGCAATAACATGCGACGTTGCCGTGATCGGCGGCGGACCGGCAGGGATGATGGCGGCAGGGACAGCGGCCCGGAACGGAGCCGATACCCTCCTCCTGGAAAAGAACAGCCGCCTGGGCAGAAAGCTCATGGTGACCGGCAAGGGTCGGTGCAACATCACCAACGCCGACCCTGACCCGCAGAGCTTTCTCGATCGCTTCGGTAAAAAGGGGAGGCACCTCCATTCGGCGCTCCACTCCTTCGGGGTTGAGGACATCATGAATTTCTTTACCGAACGAGGGCTGCCGCTCACGGTGGAGCGCGGGAACCGCGTGTTTCCGGAAACCGGCGGCGCAGCCGGCGTGCTGCGGACGCTCCGTGAATTTCTCCGCGAGACCGGCGTGCGGGTGAAGCAGGGATGCGAGATACGGGACATGATCCGCGATAACAATCACATCCGCGCCATAAGCGCCGGCGGGGATGCCGTGGAGGCGGGATGCTATATTCTCTGCACCGGCGGCCTCAGCTACCCGGCGACCGGCTCAACCGGCGCGGGGCTTGATTTCGCCCGCGGCCTGGGCCACACGGTGGTTCCTCCCCGTCCGTCCCTAGTGCCGGTCGTCCTTCGCGACGAATGGGCGGGTGAGCTCGAGGGATTGAGCCTCAGGAATGTGACCGTGGGCCTTTTCCGCAACGGCCGCAAAGAGGCGGAGGAGTTCGGCGAGGCGCTCTTCACGTCGAACGGCATGAGCGGCCCCGTCATTCTCGATCTGAGCAGAAAAATCGGCGAGCTCCCTCCCGGCCGGCTCGAGCTCGCCGTCGACCTCAAGCCCGCACTGGACCACGGAGCCATGGAGGCGCGGGTGCGGCGCGACTTCAGCGGGCACCCGACCCGTCAGTACAAGAACAGCCTTGGCCGTCTCCTTCCCGCCTCGCTCATTCCGGTGATCGTTCGGCTCTCAGGAGTTGATCCGCGCAAGGGTGTGAGCCACATAACGCGCGATGAAATGAACCGGATCGTCAGGCTGCTGAAAGACCTGCGCGCGAAGGTCGCCGGACTGGAGGGGTTCGACAAGGCGATCATCACAGCCGGCGGCGTGTGCCTGGACGATATCGACACGCGGACCATGCGCTCGCGACTGATCGACAACCTCTTCTTCGCGGGAGAGATCATCGATATCGACGGCCCCACCGGCGGGTTCAACCTTCAGATATGCTGGAGCACCGGGTACTGCGCCGGCAGGGCTGTAGCCATGCACGCCGCGTCACGTTCGTCCGGTACGCATCAGCGTGAGAATAAAGAATAGTGATTGATCCGTCTCCCCGCTGTTATATGATCAGTCGTGCCATTCACAGAAAAACGGGCGAATACAGGCACCGTTGATAGCTAATCAGAACCAACGTGTGAACCCAATATGAGGATAAAACTTTAATTGCGTATAAATAAACACAAAATTTTCTAACAGTTTCCTGAAAAACTCCATCCCTGGAGTTTTTCAGGAACGGTTTTGCGAAATGAATTTGCAAAACCTGACATTTTTCTCGACTCAGGCCTCGAAAAATGGGGATACATCCATGTATATCCTTTAAATATATCTTGACTAAAAACCTCATCATTCATAATTTTATGGTATAGATACATTAGAGTGAATAGAGTGAACAAATTTCATCCATTCACTAATTCATTGGTCTCAGTTCCGAGCGGGACATTTATACAACAGTCAGACGACACTAACGATGGACTTGCAACAGCAGCTTATGAAAATTTAAGGCACACCATTTCCGCGTTCAAGATGGGCAAGTACGAGGTAACCTATGAGCTGTGGTACAAGGTGTACCAGTGGGGCGTTTCCCACGGTTATACCTTTGCTAATTTTGGCAGGGAAGGCTATCAATGCACGTATTCGCACACGACCGAGATGGCGGCCCCGACCGAAGGAGAATGGCAGTACGCGGCAAGCTATATAGATGGATCCCGCTGGACGCCGTGGAATTATGCGTCCGGTGATTCCGCGCCGGCTGACAGATCAACAACCATTGGAAATTATGCGTGGTATTACGGGAACGCGGAAGGAGAATTTCACAATGTGGGCACAAAAGCCGCGAATCGCCTCGGTATCCATGATATGTCCGGGAATGTGGCTGAATGGGTCTGGGATCCCCAAGATGTTTATCCGATACCATCGGCGACAGACTTCAAGGATCACTCCCCTCTTCAGGAAGACCAACCGCGTTTTATTTGTGGAGGTTCTATCGCGGCGGGTGCCGGCGAGTCTTGTCCCTTGAATAGACTGCAGGTAGGCAGACGGTATTCCCGTTCCGCTCACATCACTGCGGCTGGCCTCCGCGTTGCGAGGAGCGCTCGACAACATGAGCGAGGCTCACGTTATGGTGAATGGATAATGAATAATTGTTCCGGACAAAATCCGCTTTTTTTAAGCGGCTTTTGCATTTGAGCGGTTACAAAAAATAGAGAAGTTGCGTTGCAATGAAAAAATTTCATGGGGTGCTGTCTAGGAAGCACCCTAAATCCCCCAGAGGGGGACTTTTTTGCACTAATATTGCTTGAAAAGCCCCCCTTTGGGGGGTTGGAGGGAACTTATAGGACAGTCCCCATCATTGCTTCACGCGACTTTCAAAGGAATTTTCCTTGAAATGAGCACCGCAGATACTGAAGATCACTTATAGACATCCAGGATACAGATGAACATACTGATCATTCTCGCGCACCCGAATCCGGACAGCTTCAACCATGCGATCGCACATGCGGCGACCGACGCGTTGCAGGAGAAAAATCATACGGTCGTTTTCCATGATTTATATGCGGAGCGATTTGACCCGATTTTAACAAGAGAAGAATTATCGAAAAATCATGATGTGGGTGACGGCATCAGGCGGCATTGCCGTGAACTGGCCGCTTGCGACGGGCTCATCGTCGTTCATCCCAACTGGTGGGGCCAGCAGCCCGCGATCCTCAAGGGTTGGATCGACAGAATCCTCATACCGGACGTGGCATATAGATTCAGGGAAGACGATTCAGGAGGCGGAATCCCGATTGGCTTGCTGAAAGGGAAAAAGGCGTTGATCCTCAATACCTCCGATACCCCTGATGAAAGAGAACATAACGTATTTGGCGATCCCCTGGAGAACATCTGGAAAAAATGCATATGCGAATTCTGCGGCATATCCATGTATCGCAGAAGAATGTTCAGCGTAATCGTCGACAGCACGCATGAACAACGATCGGCATGGCTTGAAGAAGTAAAAAGATTGGTGCGTGATATGGTAATCAATAATTCCGGACTAGACGCGTAACAGAGCATGGCGGACTCTTATCCGGAAGTCGACCAGCGTTGGTCATGTAGCACGGAAAACTGCCGCGGTCATTCTTAATATCAATATTATTTGGAGGCATAAAAATGAAAAAAACATCGCTGATCTTTTCAATCCTGTTAATCGCCATCGTCACCCTCCTTACCATAGGAAATAAAACAATTTATACCGATATAATAATTCATTCCCCGGTCGATCATGTCTGGGAAAAATTCATGAATTTCCCCGATTATCCGCGGTGGAATCCGTTTATCTTAAAGGTGAATGGGGAAATAAAAACCGGCAACACCATTGAAGTTGTTATCAAACCAAAAGACAGAGAGCCGATGACCTTTAAACCGACGATACAGGCAATCGAAGAGCGTGCTTTGCTGCAATGGGATGGAAAATTATTTGTCCCCGGAATATTCACCGGAAAGCATACCTTCGAATTTATCACTATAGATAAAAACAACACCAAATTTATTCATAAAGAAGAATTTAATGGGATCCTCGTGCCGTTTATTGATCTGACTCCCACCCGGCTGGGCTTTGAGTCGATGAATATCGCGCTCAAATATGTAGTTGAAAAAAATAATTCAAAACAACTGAGCTCGCCATAACGAAACGGCCGGATCACACTACCGGTTGCTGGTTGATGAATTAGAGGAAAAAAAATATAAAAATCCGCGCATTAATTTGCCGTCGCTTTAAATCTTCTATATATTCTTTTGGTTTAACTAAAAAACATCGGAAGGCTATTTGAGCAATGGTAACGATAAAAAAGCATAATGACAAAGCGGCGTTTCTTTTGTACTTAATCCTGCCCGTGGTTCTCCTGTTCAATAATTGCATAGATACGGAATCATTAGAAGAATCGTTAGGTATCAAGAAAAAAAAGCCGGACAAAAATTCCGAGCTCACCTTACTGTATGGCTTGTGGCAAAGAAGCGGCACCGATGACGGTCAGGGAAACGCGACATTCCCCGACGATGTCATGGCTCCATGGGAGGGGGGATCGTCCTATTATGCCGAATGGAATCACGGGCCATCTTCAGACCCGAACTTCTTCCCCGTGGCGGTATGGCTGCAGAGCCCGAATAACGCTGACGCTTACAAGGCAATAGGGATTAACACGTTTGTCGGATTGTGGAAGGGACCAACCCCCGATCAGCTGAGCCAGCTGGTTGATGATCAGATGCCGGTGTTCTGCGACCAGAATGATACCGGCCTGAATAACGATAACAATACAATAATTAAAGGATGGACCCATCTCGACGAGCCTGACAACGCCCAGTCGGCTCCCGGAGGCGGATGGGGCGATCCGGTGCTTCCGTCGGAAATTGTCTCACGGTATCTGGACATGGTGGAGAACGATCCCACGAGACCGGTCTTTCTCAATTTCGGGCAGGGCGTCGCCTGGGACGGATGGTACGGCCGCGGCGATCGAACCGGTTTTCCCGAGGATTATGCCGAATATAGCGAGGGGGCCGATATTGTTTCATTCGATATTTATCCCGTTAATTCAGACCATACCGATGTGAGCGGAAAGCTCTGGCTGGTTGCATTCGGCGTTGATCGATTGCGGGAATGGTGCGATTATTCAAAGGCCGTGTGGAACTGGATAGAATGCACCTGGATCGACGCCGATTCGGGTCGCAAGCCGACGCCGCGTGAAGTAAAAGCCGAGGTATGGATGTCGTTAATTCACGGCTCCATGGGTATCGGATATTTCGCTCACTGCATCAATCCCTTCGACGAACCGGGACTGTTGCATGACGCTGAAATGAAAAACGCCGTGTCAGCCATTAATCGGCAGATCGCGGAACTGGCGCTGGTACTCAATTCTCCGACCGTGGCCAACGGAGCCGCGGTAACGAGTTCAAATCCCACTGTCCCGGTGGACTTCATGCTAAAGCGGCTCGGTGATTATACCTATCTCTTTGCCGTGTCAATGCGGTCCGGCGCAACAAACGCCGTCTTCACCCTCCGCAGTTTTCCGCCGCAGGCGACCGCGGAGGCGCTCGGTGAAAACCGCACTCTCAACATCAGTAATGGGGTTCTGAATGACTCGTTCTCGGACTTCAGCGTTCACCTGTATCGAATCGGCTTTCAATAGGGCTCGCCGATGATATACTGTTAGCACCTTTCCCCCGGATCGGGACCGGGGACCCGTCAGACCGGCTTTATCCCCTTTTCCTCATAGAGTACGAGAGACGTGATATTTTCGAAATCGAGGACCACGTGGCTGTCTTCGATCTGGAGCACGTTGTTGACGACCTTCTGGAACCGGTCGGTGAGGTTCATGATGTCATTGTTCTCGACCCATTCGAACACGCTGGTGAAGAACTTGAGCTCGTTCAGCCGCTCGAGAACGTTGTCAAGAACCTCCATTTTTTCGGTATCGACGTCGGCTTCGCTGATCTCCCTCTCAAGCTTGCTGAAAAAATTTTTCCAGTTGTCGAACGGTTTGTGGTGAAACACCGATGCGGTGTGCGATATCACCGACCGGCTCGCCACCACGGCGCGGGTGATTCTGCTTATGAACACGAGGAACAGGCCGAAATTCTCTTCAAGGCCGTCTTTGAAGCGGCCCTTGATGACGATGATGTCGGTGAATTCGCCTTTCAGGATCCTTTTCGCCGTTTCTATATCGCCGGAGCAAAATTTCTCCACGATTTTCAGTTTTTCAAAATACTGCCGCGCTCCATCATTACGGATCATGCTGCAAACCCCGCATTAACGGTCCTTCTGAATATATACCGGCAATTGCTGCCGGCGGTCAAGATTATTTCTTTATGATGTCGACAATCCGGTCGAAATCATCCAGCGAATAATAGCTGATTTCGATTGTGCCCCTGCCGGCTGCGTGTCTGATCTCGACCTTGGTGCCGAGGACTGAAACCAGTTCATCCTCCATCTTCCGTATATGCGCGTCCTTGCCCGGCTTTTTTTTGCCGGCCTTCCGGATCCGGCCGTCTTCTAGAAGAAGCTGCTCAAGTGCCCGGACGGAAAGGGATTTTTTCATTATTGCCCGGAAGAGCTCCGCCTGGCGGCCTCCGCTCACGGACAGGAGCACCTTCGCGTGTCCGGTGCTGATCTCGCCGGCGGAAAGCGCTTCCCGGACCTCGGCGGGAAGCTGCAGCAGCCGGAGGCTGTTGGCAATCGTCGCCCGGTCCTTCCCCACCTGCGCGGCTATGTCCTGCTGCCGGAGGTTGAACCGGTTGACGAGTACCTTGAAGGCCTCCGCCTCCTCGATCGGATTGAGGTCCGTGCGCTGGATGTTCTCAATCAGCGCCAGCGTCAGGTTCTTCACCTCGTCCGCCTCGATGACGACCGCCTTGATTCTCTTCATGTCCGCCTGCTTTGCGGCCCGGAGCCGCCGCTCACCCGCGACGATGCAGTAATCGCTACCGGCCCTGCGGACGATGATGGGCTGCAGGAGCCCCACGGACTGGATCGAGGCCGCAAGACCCCTGATGTCGAGTTCGTCAAAACGGCTGCGCGGCTGGTCGGGATTGGGCAGTATGGATTCCACATCGAGCTCGATGATCATTTCTGCGTTCCGGGTGACGCCCTTCTCCAGGGTTTCAACCGGCGTCGGCGATGATGAGATGATAGCGGAAAGACCCTTCCCAAGAACCTTTTTAGCCATTCTTCAAGACCTCTTTTGCCAATTTCTCGTAGGTGACGCTACCGATGCTCCCCCGGTCGTAGGACCCGATGGGCTTGCCGAAAGAGGGAGCCTCGCTCAAGCGCACGCTCCTCGGTATTATCGTTCTAAAAGCCTTGTCGCCGAAATACTCCCGGACATCGGATACCACCTGCTGCGAAAGGTTGGTCCGCGAATCATACATGGTCAGAACGATTCCTTCAATGGAGAGCCCGCGGTTGATGTTTTCCTGCACCATGGCGATAATCCGGAGAAGCTGGTTCAGGCCCTCGAGGGCGTAGTATTCGCACTGCAGGGGAATGAGAACCGAGTCCGCGGCCGCCAGGCTATTCAGCGTGAGAATCCCCAGCGAGGGGGGGCAGTCGATAAAGATGTAGTCGTAACTGTTCCTGATATCGTCCACCGCATTCCGGAGAATGAACTCCTTCCCCTCCATTTCAAGGAGATCCACCTGCGCGCCGGCGAGATGTATGTTCGACGGTATCAGGTACAGTTCCCTGAAGTTTGTCTTGACGATGGCGTCCCTGATCGGCACACTGCCGATGAGCACCTCGTAGATCGTTTTATCCATATCCGCGGCGCTCACCCCGACGCCGTACCCGGCGTTGGCCTGGGGATCAATATCAACGATGAGCACCCGCCGCCCCGTATCGGCGATAAACGCCGCCACATTGACCGCCGTCGTGGTCTTCCCGACGCCCCCTTTCTGGTTTGAAACCGATATCACCTTTCCCATTCCGCAGCTCCGAACAGTAGTTTTACTTATTTTAAAAAACCGGCCCGAATGCAACTACTTTTCTTGGAGCACGTCCCAAAATCCATATCCATCTGGTTTTGGGACACCGGCATCTCCATTTCTGCTTGACAAGTTATTGAAAATACGAACAGAATCACCGCCGAACGGGTTACCCGCATCACCGGTCAGCCGCGCGGCAGGGGAATAGGATCGCGTTCAATCCTTATACGGCAGGGAGATGCCATGCTGAGAAGAAAAAACATCATCGATAAAAAATTTCAGTTGAAAACGACGTTCCGCATCATCGGCATCATAATCATCGCTTTCATACTCATCATAGCGATTACCGGTATCATTTCAACTGACAACAACCTTAAAATCACCGCCGCCATCAACGATCTCAACAGGTCCATGGCGAAGGATCAAAAGACCATCGAGGTGCTCATTGAAGCTGCGGGCGTGAAGCGCGATAACAAGCTGGACCGGGACTATGACATGATTATCGAGGACCACCTGGAAACCATGGCGCTGATGCACACCAACATCCGGCATCTGAAAAAAATCCTCAATCAGAACCGAATTCTTATAACCACCATGATAGTCACCGGCATCCTGCTGGGCGTCGGGCTCTTCGTTTACCTCATTCGTCTCACGAACAGGATTTCGGGCCCCCTCTTTGTGCTGACCCAACACATGCATGACATCATGAACGGCAAAAAACCAAATCTACGAGAGCTACGGAAAAACGACGAGTTCCAGGATTTTTACCGCCAGTTCATTAATTTCATCAAGAGCTCTATGAAAAAATAAACGGCGGATTATCCCCGCCACCGCCCCGCGTATCCTTTCCTTAAAAAGAGCCGGTAAACGACCACACCGATACCGGCCGCCAGCGCCGCCAGCAGCGCTGCGGAAATATAAAATAAATAAGGAAATATTCTCTTCCCGACGGCCGACACGACGGCGTACATGCCGAACCGCACCGCCGTGGACGGATACAATTTAATGTAGCAATAGTCCTTCCCGCTCGACCGGATAGTGAATGTCTGCTCCCGCTGATGCAGGTCGCGCGATTCGATGAGGGTCTGTTCCCGGTCGACAATATCTATCTGGTAGAATTCCCGATCGGAGTAAAAATAGACGGTATTGCTTCCAGCGGCGAGATCGATACGGTGCATGCCGGTGAATTCACCATTGTGGATAGAATCCACGATCCTGCCCGTTATGCGCTGGCCCCACATGGAAGCCGTACTCTCAAGCTTTTTCATGAGATGGACGCCGGCAATCCGGTATATGTTAAACCGCCTGAAATCGCTGAATGCGGTGCTGTCGTAACTGGTATACAGAATCTCGCCCCCGCCCCGTCGGGCCAGAACGGTGATGGGTCCGGAACGGACGCCCCGCGGCGTCTCGAACGAAGCGAAGGCGACCGTTTCCGCGTCCCGTGCGGATCTGATGGTGACCCAGCCCGGGTGGTCCAGGTACAGATACATCCGATTCTTCATGCTGAAACGTGAGAGGTCGTTCCGTACGACCGCCTCGACCCTCGCGGGCATGCCCATGTAGGGAAAATTGTCGAAGAACTCGAACAGATCGAAGGCCCGCTGCAGATACTCGAAGGAATAGCCGGAGAAATACACGGAACCGCCGTTTTTCACGAACCGCCGCAGGGTACGGGCGACCGCGTCCTTGTCCACCTCGTAGAAATCGGGCTTCAGCGCCACTGATTTGAACCGGTAACCACTGGCGTACACGTCAAGACTTTCTTCCATTGGATTGTCGATGCCGCTGGGGACGAAGAGGGCCCGGTATCCGCTCACCCGGTCCGGACTTTCCAGATCGCGATAGGCAAGCAGGTCGTGGGGTATATGGTAGTTTCGTAAAACCGTTTCCACGTCATCGTACTTGCTCTTGATCACGGCGATCTGATTGCGGGATCGGAGCGGCTTGGCCTGTTTCCGGGCGCCCGGCTTTGGCTCGGCTGGATCGGGG
>Ga0154692_158_pt1 | contig 15690 bp, 13 predicted proteins | sample Rifle2008BG13ft_FD_116121 | JGI IMG/M metagenome (GOLD analysis project Ga0154692, IMG submission 116121) | Spirochaetes bacterium RBG_13_51_14
CACGTATTTCGCGTCGATAATATCAAAGGCGCAGGTTTCCGAGGCGATCACATGAGCGTCGCCGAGCCTTCCCAGAACCAGGGGCCTGAACCCGTAGGGATCGCGTACGGCATATATCTTCTCGCGGTTCATCACGAGCAGCGAATAGGCACCGCGCACCTGCTTGAGAGCGAAGATCAGGGCGTCCAGGAAGTCATCGATTCCCGATTTAGCCATGAGGTGCACCATCACCTCGGAGTCAATCGTCGTCTGGAAGATATGTCCCTTTTTCTCCAGGTCGTAACGCAGGGTCCCGGCATTGGTGAGGTTGCCGTTATGGGCCAGGACAATGGGTCCCAGGACAGATTCTGACCGGAAGGGCTGGGCATTCCGCAGAAATGAAGAACCGGTTGTGGAGTAGCGGTTGTGCGCGATGGCCATGTAACCCTGCAGATTGTTTATATGCTCCTGCGTGAATATATCGATTACCTTCCCCATACCGGCGTACCGGTAGATGTGGTGACCATCGGAAGAGGCGATGCCGGCGGACTCCTGTCCACGATGCTGGAGCGCATACAGACCCAGGTAGGCGAGATTGGACGCCTTCGGGTTGCCGTAGATCCCGACTATTCCGCACTCATCCTTTGGCTTATAATTATTTACCTGGGGTGGGGTGAATAATGGTTTCATATACTGAGCAAAATGCCATCAAATTTACAGTGCCAGATATATCCTGAGCATGTTTATTGTAAAGCAGTATTTATCTTCAATTATTATATGGATGTTACAATAGAATCCTTAACACAATTGAATAGAGTTTTATAAAATATAAAATACCGATAACTATCAATTTTTTTTTATTTATTCGATTTGGAATTCGTTATAGGTTATTGAAAACGACGTTAAATATTAATCATCGAGGGGGAAATTGATGAAAATTGAAACGACACTAAATATGCATAAAAAAACACTCGAAAAAATAGACCTAGCATCGAAATTAATAGGCAAATCGAGGATGTATGTTATACGTTTTTTGTTGAAAAAATATATTCAGGATCATAATAATATGACATTCTTCTGGAAGTCTGTCCGCTATCAAAATAGAGAAAATCCTTGCCAATGGCAAAAATTTCATATAAGTTTGAGTGAGTGTGAGTATGAATACTGTCTTGATTTACGGAAGATATGCAAGATGTCTTTGTCATATATTATTTCTGAAGCTGCTGGTAAATATCTTAACAAACAAATTCTGAATTTAATATGTAAATGCTATGATTATATTACCGATAACTATCGTTTTATTAATTACGTTGTTTCTAAAGAAATAATTGATGGAGTAGTTTGCTGGAAACAATACTGGGGAATCTTGCCAGATCTAAGTAAACTATTTCCACTTCGCTGTTAAGTAGTCGTGCAACATTCAGTTTGAATCATCCTGCCAAGCAATCAATGCCGGGAGGTAATCGGCCGGCGGGTCAAATCCCAGAAGCATAAGAAGGGTCGCAGCAATATTGGCTAGCCCGAGGCTACCTGATGTTTGCTTCAGCTTATATTCATTATTAAAATCCGGATCGTAAATGATAAAGGGTACCGGGTTCAAACTGTGCGATGTTTTATGCTGAGGTTGGCCTGTCTTTTCATCCAGCTCGATTTTACCGGTTTTCTTGTTTGTCTCGAACATTTCATCAAGGTTGCCGTGATCGGCAGTAATGACAGCGACGGCACCTGATTTGTCGATCGCTTCCAATATCCTCCCAACGCACAAGTCCACGGTCTCCGCAGCTATAATCGCGGCGTTCAGATCACCCGTATGGCCCACCATGTCGCCATTGGCGAAATTAAGCCGTAGAAAATCGTACTTCCCGCTTTCGACGGCGCTGATAACCGCGTCGGTAATCTCGGCGGCCTTCATCCAGGGCCGCTGGTCAAATTCCACCCTGTCTGATGGAATCTCCATGTATGTTTCTTTCTCTTCATCGAACTTGCCGCTTCTGTTTCCGTTCCAGAAGTAGGTCACATGGCCAAACTTCTGAGTTTCCGAAATCGCGTACTGCGTGATGCCGGAATGAACAAGGTATTCGCTTATGGTCCTTTCAATATCAGGCGGTGGCACCAGGTATTTCTTCGGGATCTTCAAGTCGCCGTCGTATTCCATCATGCCGGCGTATACGATGCCCGGAAGCCGTCCCCGATCGAACTCGGTGAAATTATCCTCCTCAAATGCCCGGGAAATCTCAATGGCGCGGTCGCCCCTGAAGTTGTAGAATATGACCGAATCCCCGTCGGAAATTGTTCCCACGGGACCGCCCTCGTCGACGATGGAGAACGAGGGCAGGTACTGATCGGTGATGCCGGGTTGTTCCTTACGGAATGTCTCGATTGCTTCAGTGGCCGATTTGAAATGCCGCGCTGTTCCGAGTACGTGCGCCTCCCACCCGCGCTTCACGATGCTCCAGTCCGCCTCATACCGGTCCATCGTCGTAACCATCCTGCCCCCGCCGGAAGCGATACGATAGTCGAAACCTTTGCTCCGGAGGGAAGCCAGATGCTTTTCCAGCACATCGACGTAGGTTAGCGCCGATGTCTCTGGAACGTCCCTGCCGTCCAGGAGGATGTGTACCCGTGTTTTTTTTATGCCGGTAACGGCACACTGATCGATCATTGTGAAGAGATGGCTAATGTGGGAATGAACATTGCCGTCCGAGAGGAGGCCGATGAAGTGAATCGCCGAGCCCTGGCACAGGGGCCTGGCGGTGAGCTCCTTCCATATATCGGTGGTGAATATTTTGCCCGATTCAATCGCGGCGGTCACGAGCTTCGCGCCCTGCTCGAATATGCGGCCGGCGCCCAGGGCGTTGTGGCCAACCTCGCTGTTGCCCATGTCCTCGTCGGAAGGGAGCCCTACCGCGGTGCCGTGCGCTTTGAGCGTGGTGTACATACAGTCCCTCATGAGCCGGTCCAACACCGGAGTTCGTGCGAGGTAAAAGGCGTTTCCCTCGTTCTCGCGGCCGATGCCGACACCGTCCAGTATGATGAGAACCAGCGGCCCTTTCCGCCTGATTCTATTATTGCGGGTGAGAGGCTTCATGATGCCGCCGGTTATTCCAGAAGGAATTTTTCCAGGCCGGAAAGCTCAAGGACCCGGAGTACGGTCTCGCTTGGGTTGATCAAGTGCATGGTTCTGCCGTTATCGGCCAGCATGTTTTTAAACCGTATCAGAGCGGCTATGGACATGGAGTCTATTTTTCGCACATAGGTCAGGTCGATAATCGCGTCTCCGGTTTCGTTTTTTGCGAATCGGTGTAGTTCGTCGGACAGGTAACTGATGTTATGTGAAACCAGTTCATCCATTATGATGAAAATGGATTCTCCCTCAATGTCTTTTCGTTCTATGTTCATGACTCATCTGTTTGATAGTGATAGTACCCTGCTGGGGTCCGTGCGCCCATACTGGCAGCGGGGCCTGTAATTGTCAATAAAATACTTGCATTGCCGCATCCGGGTATAATCCAGTTATGTCCGCTCAAGAATGCTTTTCATCTCAGCCGACCGTTCTTTCAGTCTGAGCGACAGGGATTGCAAATCGCGCAGGCTGTCTGATACGGCCCCTCCCAGTTGGCTCATGTTATTGAACCAGTTTTGTATTTTTTGCACAAATTCCGTCTGTCGGCCCGCGAGTTCCAATACATCCTTCGCGGCCTGGTCCACGTCCACTGAAGATGAAAAAAGAATCTTGGTTTCATTGAGTTCGTTCAGGGTCTTTACGCTGAGGTTTGTCATAAATGTGGAATTCTCCTTCACGAATGATATGATGTGACCGAGATTTTGAGCCAGCGTGCCGATCATGACTGAAGAATTCTCGATGTTGTCCACCGTGTTTTTGATTATGGTCGCGATTTCCTTTGATGAATCAATGCTCATAATCGCCAGCTTGGATATTTCGTCGGCGACGACGGCGAAACCCCTGCCGTGCTCGCCAGCACGGGCTGACTCGATGGCGGCGTTCAGGGACAGGAGGTTGGTTTTATCTGCTATTTCGCTGATGGTCTTCGATATCTCCTCGATCTTCTTCGAGTTTTCCTTCATGTCGGTTATGGCAGCGATGGTGCGGTTGATGTTTTGTTCATTCATATTGGCAAGCCGCAGCGCGTTATCGGCTTTCTGCGTTTGTGACGAGCTGTCGCTGTTAATTTTTTCCATGAGGTCCGATATTTCTTTTATCTTCATGAAGTTGTCTTCAACGGTCCGGTATTGGAAGTTTGATTTGCTTCGAATCTCTTCGATGCTGGCGGTAAATTCCTTTGCGATGGTTCCCACCTCCGCCATGAGCTCTCCGTGCTCGCTGAGTACGGTATCGATATTATTGGAGGATACGCTGAGCTCATTGCTCTGATTCAGCAATTCCTGGGCGGTCTGCTCCACCGATGCGAGCACGCTCTTCAGCTCTACGAAGTTCGCGTTGGAAGTCCTCTCCGCGTCCTCGATGCGCTTCATGTTGCCGGAGGTGAAGTCTGCCATTTTTGTAACAAAGAACACGAAGGCTCCCAGGAAGATTATTTTGGGGATTTCACTGGCCAGACGGATGGTGTCCTTGTCGAACATTTTCGTAACGTCGGGCGTGAAATGCATCCCGCCGTCCGTAACCGCCAGCACTAAGAGGAGACTGTATGAAGCAATCGAAAAGATACCCATGTAAATATTCAGTTTTTTATTGTACCGGAGGGCCGACATGATGATAAAGAGAAAATAGACGGTAAAGGTCGCCGGTTCCTTAATGGTCATTCCGTATCCTACCCGCTCATCGAAATGCATAACGTATTTCGTTATAAATATCAGTGAGAGTTCCACGGTAACCGAAATATATATCAGGGGGACGGATATTTTTTTCCTGAATAGATATACCTGATTGATAATTGCCAGGATCAGGAATAGGGCGCTGGATGCCAGAATCCCGCCCCATGTTGCAGTACCGGCATTCTGAAGGAATGATGATAACGCAACGAGAAGAAACATGGCCGTGAAAATGTAACGTGTTTTGTTAATCAATAGTTCAGTCTGAATAGTGCTCATAAATGTCTCCCATCTTATGGTATACGTGCCTTACATCCCTCATTTTCTGTTGGGATCGAGTCTCGCTATCGTTTCTTTCATGGCATCGATGCCGGCGCGGGTTTTTGGTGACAGGTTCACGCTTCCGGTGGCATCTGAGTCAAGTACGTCGGCAAGTATTGAGCTGTTCAGCCGCGCGCTGTTCGCCTGATATTCTCTATACAGCTCCTGAAGCAGCCTTGCGTCGAGCATCCCTTTCCTGCGTGTCAAGGATGAGAGCTTGTGCCTGATTCCGCGGGGCACGAGGCGTATAAGTTTTGGCGTGAGCACCGCCGCGACCAAGGGCGTCAACACGATCAGGTTTGATTTGATCATCGGAATATAATCAACGGGCGGAGCCTTGAAGCTCATTTTCCACAGGATCCAGAGCGTGTTTGCGGCAGCCAAAGATGCGAGAAAAGACGCTGTGCCCCGGGGAACGCCCACTGCGGATATTCCAGTAGAGAAAACAATCACCGTGACGATCAGGACTATGGTGCTGAACCCGATTGTTTCCGATATGAATGCAATGCCCGACAGAAAGGAATGTATTCCCTGTAGAAAATCGGATATTTCTCTGAATGTTTCGGTCATATCCGTGAGGCCGGATTGTTGGATACGGGCTGATGCGTCACGATTTATCATCAGCAATGACGCGATAATCGTCGGGATGAGCCCCTTCGATGTGAATGCTTTCAGCATGAGGATATCTGCTATGCTTTTCGTTTTATCTGAAGATGTATCTGGTTTCCTGTTTTATTCCAGGATATTTTGCAGAACTGGTTGATGATATAGATGCCCCGCCCGCGTCTGCTCAGGATGTCTGGCTTTTTCAGGCTGGCTTTGATATCCCTTGTATCGAAGCCGGGGCCCTGATCAGTAATGGTGACGTGAAGATTTTTTGAATCGGCCATAGCGGTGACGTTAATGGTTTTTCGCCGGTCCCATCTGTTGCCGTGCTCCATTGCGTTGGTGATGGCTTCATCCAGTGACAGGTAGAGTTCTTCCGGCGTTATAGCCATGCAGACTCTGCTTGAAACAATCTTCCGGCACAGGGCATCTATAATGTCCTTCCGCTTTTTCTGATCTGATGGGTATAATTCATTTACTATGTAAGATTTATCCTGCTGTACCATATGTTATGCCAGATCAGGGTCTCGCTTCAGTCCGTGATAGTATTATTTCGGGCTTGTTAATAAACAGAAGGTTCGGTATAATAGACTTGTTGCAAAGCTAATATATAATACTTGAATTTTTGTCCCCGTCGTAGTTGGCGAGGACAAATGCCAATTTTTGTTTAGATATGCAGCAAGTTTATTAATTCTGTTCTTGATTATTGTCTGAATATACTTCGGGATGGGGAGATTTGAACTCCCGACTTCTTCGTCCCGAACGAAGCGCGCTAACCGGGCTGCGCTACATCCCGTCAGTCCATGTATTGACTTTACGGCATTTTACGAATAGTATTGTTTTATTTGCAATTACATTTTTCCCGAAATTTGTGGAATTAACCACGGAATCATATATATACTGATAGTGCATCCCGGATCATGGGATGAGCTCTCCATTGTATAGTCATGTAGATGATGGAGGCATCCGTGGACGCACCTGAAGGTGTTGTTGAAGAGTTGATTCCTGAAAAAAATACTTGCAGGCGAAAGCGTGATTATATACAGTACGACCCATGCTCGCTTTTTAATGTTTTACACCTGTATATCTTATGCGGGATATTCGGGTCCCGGCTGGTTTATAGCGTATTTTTAGGGGTAAAGTATGGATATTGATTATCATTTCATTGAGGATGTTCTTGTGGTCAATGTAACGGAAGGACAGGGACGGCTGACCAATGCCGACATTAATGATTTTATATATCAGGTCCGCCGGCTGAGCCAGCCGTCCGCGAACGTCATTGCATTCAATATGTCAAAAAAATCTTTTTTGAATAGTTCCGGTTTGGGAGAATTGATAAAGTTGAAAGACAGCCTGGTGGACAGCAATAAAGAGCTGGTACTGGTTTGCCCATCTCCCCGGGTGAAAATGTTGATCAGCGTGGTCGGAGTGGACCAGTTTTTCAGTATCGTCAACAGCGAAGATGAACTCGGGTAGGTGGTACAGGTATGAACACAGTCCAGATCATCAACACTCTCTATATTAAGAACTCCATGGTCCAATCCGGGGCAAATGCCTTCATGGAGAGGATCATCAGCATTTTTTTTAGGAATATCGATTTTGACAATGAAAGCCTGAAAACGCTGCAGGAATACAAGGAAAAGGGCAGGGTGGCGTATGTATCCTACCAGAGCGCGAATACGCCGCTGCTGATCCTGGTAAACCTTCTGAGGAGCCATAACTTCAGGATCCCCGACCTGGCTCTGGACTTTACTCCCAATATATTCCAGATGATCGTCAATCTTGTTCATGGCGCTTCTATCATGTTCAGCAAAATTGTCGGAAGAAAAAATTTCGAGACGCCTTCAGACTTCGATTATATCCTCGGCAGCCTGCGCGCCGACAAGGCGGTTATTCTCTCGCTCCTGTCCCGGAATCTTTTCATACGGAGATATATCGAGATAAAATCAGATACTCTTGAGCACCTGGTCGATGCTCAGAAGATCATCGATGAGCCCATCTACCTGTTTCCCCAGATTCTGTTCTGGAATCAGAATCCGGAACGGACCAGGGGGTTGATGACGGCCCGGGCCACCGGCGACCGGGGATTCTTATCCGGTCTTATAACTTTGTACCGGAGCACAACGCCCGCCTTCATGAGGATTTCCGAGCCGCTCAATCTCAAGAAGGAGATCGAGCAGTCATCCAATGATGACACGAAACAGATAGCTCGTAAAATACGCAATAAGCTGCTGGAGATATACAACAACGAAAAACGGACCATTTTGGGGCCGGTCATCAAGTCCCAGCAGGAGATGATGGAGAAAATCCTCTATCATAAAAACGTTCTCGAAGAAATTAACACCATGATGGAGGAGGACCGCACGCCGGAATATAAATTACGGAAAAAGGCGTATAAGTACTTTAAGGAGATCGCGGCGGATTTCTCCATTATCGTTATCAAGTGGTTTAACCGCACCGTCCAGTACATGTTCACCAAGATTTTCGATGGAATATATTACAACATCGACGACCTGAAGCGCGTGAGAGAGGCGGCTCAGCGCGCCCCGCTCATCCTGGTGCCCAGTCACAAGAGCCACATGGATTACCTGATCGTGTCCAGCGTTTTTTATATGAACAAGATTGTCCCGCCTCATATCGCAGCCGGCGCGAACCTGACCTTTTTCCCCATGGGCCCTATTTTCAGGCGCTCCGGTGCTTTCTTCATGCGGCGCTCCTTCAAAGGGCTTAAGCTGTATCCCACGGTGTTCAAGCAGTATATCAAGACGCTCATCAGCGAGGGATACAGCGTTGAATTTTTCATCGAGGGCGGCCGGAGTAGAACCGGTAAGATCATGTCGCCCAAGATGGGTATCCTGAAATACCTCATCGACGCCATTGAAGAGGGGTATAACAGGGACATGATCTTCATCCCTATCACCATCAGCTATGACCGCATACTTGAAGAGTCGTCGTACCATATGGAACTGAAGGGCAAGGAAAAAGAGGCTGATACCACCTCAACCTTTGTGAAGAGCCGCAAGCTCCTGAAGCGGAAGTACGGTAAAGTCTACCTCTCTTTCAATGAGCCAGTCAGCTTTTGTGAATTCCGAGACAGCCTTAAAGAGGGCGAGGACCTCACTGTTTCCCTGGCGCGACACCTGTCGAGAAGAATCAGCGAGATAATCATGGCCACTCCCTTTTCGGTCGCGTCTGCCGCCATGCTCCAGTCATCCGCTCACGGTTTCACCAGGGAAATCCTGAAATGGCGTATAGCTGTTTTGCTCGATTATTGCATCTTCCGGGGCATACGGATGAGCGACCATCTCGCCGCAGCGTCGAACTATGACGAGATCATCAACTATGTGCTGGAGTCGTATCGTCAAGATAATATCGTGAGCGAGGCGGTGGCCGGCGGAGAGAAAGCGGGGAGCGAAATCCTGGAAGGGCTGTACACCCTGAACGAGAACGATAGGCCGTTAATAAATTTTTACAAGAACAGCATCCTGCACTATTTCCTCCCCATTTCATTCATATCAATAGCGATGCTCTGTCTGAGCGATGACCAGGGGATCAGGGAGCAGACAATCGCCGAAGCGTTCGCGGATATGATGGATCTGTTATCCCAGGAGTTCATTTATTCCGAGGAGATGCTCGATAACGCCGGTATCATCGCAAGGACCCTTGAATACATGGAGAAGCGCTCTGTTATTACGCGACAGGGGGGCGTGGTCAGGATGGGGAACGAACAGCGCGACGAGCCCGTCCTCTTCGCCAAGGCGGTGCAAGACCTTCTAGAGTCATACCATATCGTGTGCGACACCGTCACCCGGATCAAAAGGAAGACGAACCACCGCGAACTCCTGTATGAAGTGCGGAAAAATGGTATCACATTGTATCACCTGGGGGAGGTGAAGCTCACGGAATCGCTCTCAATGCCGAATTACGAGAACGCGGTCGTCAAGCTGGAACAGGCAGGGGTTCTCGAAACGGCCCCGGGAGGCAAAAAACAAGTTGAAATACAGATAAAGGATCCCGGTAAAGCGATGGAAGTTAAAAACAGGATCGAACGCTATTTGCGGCCGCTGCAGAAACTATAGGATACGAACGGGCACACGATGAAGCGGTGCGCCCGTTCGTTTTAATTAATAGTTCACCTTTCTCCCGCCTTTCTTGACCTTTTTCCGATTGAGCGGTGTGCCCTCATATGCGTGCTCAAGCACCATCAGGGCGTCGGCGGGCAATAGCTCCTCTGGATTGGAAAGGCGGGAGCCATCGAGCTCGGATGGAATGTTCTCAAGGGAGCACTTCCCGGAAACTATTTTTGAATGAAACAGGAATTCGTAATAATCGGGTATCTGCATAACTGCTCCTCGCATATAGAATGTATGCCGTACTCAGGCCGCAGAGCTTGCGTAAGGATGGTCATGAGTGAAGAATCATTTTATTTCAATGCCGAGACGCTTCAGGGTCCGCTTTTTTGGGATGCCGTTTGAATCATACCCCCGTATTTTATAATATTTTTTCAGCATCGGCTCGAGCGGCACAACCCGTTCCTTGGCGTCGCATTTACGGCCCTCGGTGAGGAGCCGCCGGGGCAGGGTATCATCTTTCTTCGATATTCCTTCCCTGGTGTTCATGTAGCGCTCGAGAATGTGGATGCGCTCGCCCGTTTTCCTGAACTTCAGCATGCTGAGATATGGAATGTAGGTTTTTCCCACAGTCGCGTACCAGAGCTCCGGCCAGAGGCTGATGTCCATCAGATTCAGCGCAAGGGGTGACATATTCTGGTTCAGAATTTTGATGAAGGCATTGGGCGAAAGCTTTATCAATGGCGGCTCGAGGAAAACGGCAAACGCGGTAAAGTGGCATATGTGAAGCGAATTCATCGCCGCATACGTATTCTCCATGAACTTGACCATGTAGTGCTTCCACCGCTTGGCGTAGGGGCTGGCCATGCCCAGATACGCTTCAAGAACCATAAGGCTGCTTGACAGGTGGCATGCGCCCCGGTTGGCCGTCGCGTATGAGAGGCCGTGACCGATGCACCCGCGCGGATCGTAAGCCGCCATCTCCATGCCCTTCACATGGATTGCGAAGTCTTCGCCGCCGTAAATCTTTGACGCACCTCTGGAACCCAGGGCCAGGTCTTTGCCGATCCCTTTCCGGTAGGCTATGTTCCTGAGCATTTCTGAAACGCCTTCCGGCGATCCGAATTTCAGGCTCGTCCTGATGAGACCCTTTTCCGTGGCCTCCATGGCCCAGGCCATGGTGCCGCCGGCTGATATGGTGTCCATGCCCATTTTTGAGCAGATGCCGTCCCATTCCGAGATCTTGACCGGATCGAAAATCTCAAGGTTGGGCCCCAGCAGGCCGACGGTTTCATATTCGGGGATATGGGTTTCCTTCCCTTCGATAGTGCCCTTGTGGCCGCACATGATGATGCACGGCTTGCAGGTGTCCCACGAGGTTTTAAAGCGCTCCGCCATGGTCTCGCCGGAGACCTTGTGCGCTTCGCCGTGCGAGCCGCCCGAGAAGTTCCTCACCGGCAGTATTCCGGCAGCGTTTGACATGTTCGTATTCGCGTTGGTGCCAAAACTGCGGTAGGAGCCCGAGGTTATGGGGTTCTGATTGATGTATTTGAAAAACTTCTTGTTGATTCTGTTGAATCGTTTCTTCTTTACCGGCACGATTTTCACTTCGCCGCCCTTGGCAACGATCCCCTTGATGTTCTTTGAGCCCAGGACCGCGCCCATGCCGCCCCTGCCCAGGAAGCGGTGACCTGATCTGATATTGGCGAAGCGCACCATGTTCTCGCCGGCCGGGCCTATGACGACCGATCCGGCTCCTTCTTTACCGAGGGCCGCCTCGGCCGCGCCCGTGTCCTTTCCCCAGAGCCCCTTTGCCGATTTGAACTGCACCCCTTTGGAGTCTATGGACAGGTATGTGGGAGCGCCGGCCTTTCCCTTGATGACCATCGCGTCCCATCCCGAGGTCTTGAAAGCCATGCCGAAAGGGCCGCCGCACGAGGCGGTGATCATAATGCCCGTGAGGGGGGATTTGGTGACCGCTTCGAACCGCCCGGAGCAGGGGGCGCCGGTTCCCATGAGCACGCCCATACAAAAGGCGATCATGTTCTGCTCTCCCAGGGGGTCAATGCCGGGCTCCATCCGGTCATAGAGCAGCTTGAGTCCCATTCCTTTGCCGCCGAGATACAGATCGCGGTCCTTTTTATTTATTTCAGTTACGGTGAATTTTTTTTTAGTAAGATCAATTTCCAGTATGCGATTATTGGTGCCGATAACTTCACGCATGGTGCTTCTCCTGGTTGGTATTTTTTGTGGCTGTATGTAATTGCAATATTTGGTACATGATAATCAACAGGCCGGACGGCCGAAATAGGACGGCGGAAAACATGGGCTTTAACCGCCTCCGGACGGCTTGAGGCATGATACCTCATCCCCATCCCTGAGCTTGGCCCAGAGGCCGATCCGCTCCCCGTTTCTAAAGAAGGCATAATTGGAAAATGTTTTCATTCCCGCTGTCTTCAGCGTCCATTTCAATCTTTTACCTGATGGGATGTCCATGGTGATCCCGGTAGTTGGGTTGTAGTTATTGAGCTTGAGTTCTTTGTCGATTCCGGAGAAAAATTTAATTCGAACGGAGATATTCATTCTCATACACCGAAACCCTGTAACGCCTACCATGCACCCGGGTATATTAATTTCAAGAATAATATTCAGAATCGAACTCAAAAATTAATACAGAGCAGATACCGGCAAGAATTTATCAGATATAAATTCGGACATACCGGGTAGCAGAGATGGGGCTCCCCGCATTTAAAAGCACCATATACAATATTCTGTGGATATCAGTGAGACTTTTTATCGCAATCTCTGATTTTTTTCAATAATTCATCACGTTTTTTCTGGAGTTCGGTACCTTTGTACACGTCCTTTACCTTCATGGGCTTGTCGAACCGGGCGATCTCCTCGAACTTGAGGTTCGCGTGCTTTGCTTCCTTGATTTCATCAAGGGACGGCAGGATAATCGCGTACAGCGAGTAGGGCGTGTGGATGAGGGAGTGCCCCCTCCCCAGGTAGGCCTCGGAGAATCCGCCGTCTATATTGATCGTGCGTCCGTCGGGCGAGGCGATCTTTTCCCCCTTTAAGATGTCCACCGGCGTGTGTCCGTACACGATCCGTTCGGCGCCGAATTCCTCCATGATCAGGTCCATGAAATCATTTTTCTTTAGATTTTCGCCCCAGTGGAGCGTCTTTTCTTTGTGGGTCGCCTTGTCCTTGAAGAAATAGCGCTCGAAGGTCTTCATCGCGTGCTTGCCGAAAAAGGGGGACTTGGGGCCGCACCAGAGGTAAAACATCACCGCCAGTTCAAAGGGATCCTGTTCCTTTCCCTCCAGATATCGCGTGCCGATATTTTTCACCATCTTTTCGATATGGTTCAGGAGATCCTTCCCCTTTTTCCCGAAGAGTTTGTCGAATTTCCCGTCCTCGGTGCTCGGGATGAGGGCGTGAATGTTGAGGATGTAGTTATTGACGTGGTACAGCTTCCCCGCCTCAAACAGGTATTTCATCAGCTCCTTGATCCGGGGACTTGACGTGAACTGGCGCGCCAGATCGTCGGTGACATCCGTCTCTTCCGGGGTCAGCTCCAGCGGATTGTCCGGGATCAGGGTCGGGAAATCCGTATCGGTGAGCCCGTCTATGTCGCCCTTTTTCATTATCTCCGCCAGCTTTTCAAGGTTGAGCCGCGATTCCATCTGCAGATCAGGGAACTCCTTGATGGTCTTTTCCTCCAGCTTGAACTGGATCATGGCGAGGGTTTTTTCCATCTTTTTTGATATTTCCAGCTTGGCCTTGAACAGGCCGGTTATCTCGCCCGGGTAGAGATTTTCCGCGAAGGCTTTCAGCTTGTCCAGGTTGATGCCGAGCCGCTCCAGGAAGGCCAGGTTGTCGTACCGGACGCTGATGCGCAGGGCTTCGGCGATGAGGGACTTGTTTCCGGCGGCGGCGCCCATCCAGAGGATGTCATGGTTGCCCCACACGAACTTCACGTAGGGGCGTATCTCGCGGCTGGAGAGAATCCGCAGAATTTTGTCCGGCTCGTCTCCCCGGTCGAACACGTCGCCCAGGACAACGAGCTGGCCCAGGATCACCTGCTTCACGATCTTTGCCAGGGCCGTAATCGCCTTGTCCGCTATGAACTCGTTTTCATACACGATATCGGGAACGTGAAAATTCAGGATCAGGTTCTCGATCACGACCTTGAGGTCATTGTTGATGTTCGATCGTATCTGGTCGAAATCGACGATATCCTCCACCTTGTACCGGATGATTTTTACCAGGGCCGATATGACATCCTGTCGTTCCATGGAAAACGCGTCGGTGGTGATATACCGCTCCGCCTGGATGATCTGGTCGAGATAGTCGAGCTTTTCGGTTGGAAAGTACTTTGAGAGCGCTTCCTGCGCCGTCCTCCATATGAGGCCGAACCGCCCCTTCAGGATGGTCGTGAACCGATCGCCCTCGCCATGGGTATCGCTGATCCACATGGTAGTGTTAATGTTCCGTTCAAGCTCGGATTCGATTTCGGTCAGCTCTTTAATGGTGTCATGAATTTCGGTAAGGCTCAATTTGGAAGTCATGGCATCCTCCTGGCGAGTCTTGTCGACGGCGACCCGGCGGAGCTTCCGGGCATTCCCGCTTTCCCACAGTGCGAGAATTTTTCCGGCGTGTCAATGTTATTTTTCCCGATCAATCTATAACTGCTTGGGCCGATATGAATTGCCCGGAAAACTGACGCAGATTCCCCTGAACGTCAATTTTGCGCCGTCATAATGAGCGACGTAATACTGGTAGAAGCCCCAGTGCCAGTCCTCGTAATTATAGCCGAAGCATCCGGCAGCGATGTAACGAATGCCGTCCTTTTCGTACTCGGACAGGCTTTTCATACTGCCGGATATCACGGCTGTCACGGGATACCGGAGAAAAAGGCCGTGGAGGTCTCCTCCGTCCCGGCTCCGGTTGCCGCTCTGCGGAGAGGCAGGGAGCGGGTAATGGGAGAATATGAATACGGCCGTGTCGTAACGGTGCGCTTCCAGGTCCCGCTCGAGCCACCGCATCTGGTCCGGGGACAGCCGGTCATTGCTATTGAGCAGGTGCAGGAGAATAAAGTGGATTGATCCGTAATTGAACGAATAGAAGAGATCCTCACCGGTATAGTGGCGGAACAGGTCGGGAGTGCCGTTGTACCGGTCTCCATCGCCGGCCAGGATATGCAGAATGGGTCGGAGGGATTTCCTCTGATCGAGGAAGTTCCGATACTGGCGGCATACATCTTCCCGCGTGATGCCCATCCATTCATTCCCCCCCCGGACGATGTTTCCGGTATGGATGACCAGCACGGGGTTTTCCTGGTTTATGCTTTTGAGCACGTAATCCAGTTTTTCCGGATAGCCTGTGAAGGGAGAAGCGGGGCTGGTATTGCCCAGAACGATGAATTTCACTTCATTGGCCGGAAGATGCCGGGGCGCGGAGCAGTTCGCGGCCGCGATGATGACCGCAATTAGAATCGCCGAGAATTCTCGTTTTAAAATGAATAACCGCATGTGATTTCACCATACCTGAATTCCTAAACAATTACTCGACATAGCCGATGTTTATCCCCCTCCCTCGATGGGAGGGGTTAGGGGAGGGTGATTAGAACAGACGTAATTGCCTCGCAAAATACACTGAACTGCCTGACATTAACTTTTTTCACCCCCACCTCAGCCCTCCCCCTCAAGGGGGAGGGAGGCCTTATTTCAATTTTCGATTAAGTCGAGCAAATTAATATGAAATTAGAATAGATGTCAGGGTAGAGCGTCAATTAAATAATAATACGGCTGTATCAATTTATTATATGGAGTTCATATTTGTTCAGGCTTGTTTTTATCAGGATTATTCCACACCCCCCTGCACCGGGGTGTACTCGTCGTCCTACTCGTTATAGCCA
>Ga0154692_159_pt1 | contig 15531 bp, 16 predicted proteins | sample Rifle2008BG13ft_FD_116121 | JGI IMG/M metagenome (GOLD analysis project Ga0154692, IMG submission 116121) | Spirochaetes bacterium RBG_13_51_14
CCAGGGATTTCACACCTAACTTAATCCCCCGCCTAGACGCCCTTTACGCCCAATAATTCCGAACAACGCTCGCCCCATACGTATTACCGCGGCTGCTGGCACGTAGTTAGCCGGGGCTTTAGGCAGGTACCGTCATCATTCCGAGTATTATCCGGAACTTATTCTTCCCTGCTTATTGGACTTTACAACCCGAAGGCCTTCATCGTCCACGCGGCGTCGCTGCGTCAAGCTTTCGCCCATTGCGCAAGATTCTTAACTGCTGCCTCCCGTAGGAGTCTGGGCCGTATCTCAGTCCCAATGTGGCCGATCACCCTCTCAGGCCGGCTACCCATCGTCGCCTTGGTAGGCCATTACCCTGCCAACTAGCTAATGGGCCGCGGACTCATCTCCAGGCGGTAGGCCTTGCGGTCCCCACCTTTAATGGCTGCTGCTTATGCAACCGCCATCTCATTCGGTATTAGCCACCCTTTCGAGTGGTTATCCCAATCCTGGAGGCAGATTATCCACGTGTTACTCACCCGTTCGCCACTCTCTTCCCAATGCAAGCACCGGGATTCTCGTTCGACTTGCATGTTTAAGACGCGCCGCCAGCGTTCGTTCTGAGCCAGAATCAAACTCTCCATGATAAAGTTTATCATAAAGATAATTTGGTTCACAATTATACATAAAAGAAATCAACAGAGGTAGTTTATCAATACTACCCAGTTTTCAAAGAACTATCACAGGTGACAAAAAAATCCCCAAGATAGTTAAACACCATTGGAGATTTTGCAACAATCAGTTCGCCTGCTTTGAGGCGCTTAATTATTTTAAAATCCTAGGTAATTGTGTTAGGTAACCCTAAAATTTTATCAAGCGGCGTTTTAAAGATCATTACAAACGCCCCCTTATGGAAAAACGATGTTAGTTTTTGATGCCTTATATTGTCAAGAGTTTTTGAAAGATTTTTCTAATTTTTATAAAAAAATTCAAAAACCCTTTCTCATATCATAATTCAAGTGACGCTCCCAAGGTATGCCTGTTTCTTATTGATTGATATAATAAAAACAGTTTTTTCGGTTGGCGGGATAATTACCATTTTCTAATGGTATCGTCTTCATAACCCGTTAACATGTAGTATGCCGCCCGGTCGAAAAACAGGACAACCCGGTCGCTCACCTGCATTGCCTGCTTGTAATCGGTAATCTCATTCTCCACTTGTCTCCGGATAAATAGCCACATGTGACGTTTTAAAAGAACCAATGCCTGGAAAAATTGTGAGGCGGGGATACCCTCATGTTTTCTGATTTTGCCCAGTTTCTTATAATATTCTTTTACCTCATCCTTCGGCAGATCCTTCGCCACCCATTTTGAAAGCTCCCGGTATACCCTGCTGCCTATCTCATACAAGTCATGCGGATCCAGCTTCTGGTAGGCGACTGTTTTCTTATTTCGGAGAACGTCGTTCATAAAATGTTCGATAATCTCTTGATGGTTCTCCTCTATAAGCCTAACAAACTTATTGGTAATAATGCTGTTCGTTATTCTGTTCATTCCGCCCGCCCTTAAATGTAATTAATATAAACGGTATAATCAAGAATAATTTTAGTATTTTTTTATCAATATACATTAAAATATTCTCTATTCCTTATTCGATGCCGGTAGGGCCGGCAATCCAATGTAACAATACTCTTTTATCATGAATGAGTGTTGTCAGAAATCCATTGCATATATGGATCGCTGCCGTGGGATATGCTTAATGATATAATTTCAGGAACTTCATAGGGATGCAGCAATCGTATCCTGTCGCGTATTTCATCGAATAATGTGTTACGGCTTTTTATAATAAGAAGAAACTCATTATCCCTGCAGATATCCCCCTTCCAGCGGTATACCGACGTTATTCCGGGGAGAACATTGACGCACGCGGCGTACCGTCCCGCTACCAGATCTTCGGCTATATTCATGCCGACTTCCTGGTTGGGAACCGTGCAGTAAATCACGATATGGCTGTCGGACATCTATTTTTTCCCCTGCTTGACTGCCGCAATAAAGATTCCCGCCAGGTCAACCCGGACGGTTTTCCTCACCGGCAATTTATCAAATACGTCTTCATCGCATAAGAGGTCAATGACCTGATGCCCGATTTTCGCCTTGACGATGGGGACCTTTTTAATTTTATACACTTTCGGAATATGCTCAATGACGGATTTCGGTATGTTTGCGTTGGTGATTTTATCTTTTCTTTTTTCCAGCACCAGGATGGACGTCGGGACCTTATGCTGGTTCACCAGATGCTGCTGATCGTCCATTTTTTTCTGGAGTCTGCTCTTGAGAATTCTATAACCAATCAATGCCGCGGCGATCACCGCGAGAATTATGATTATGCCAATTATCCCCTGACCGTATTGCTCCCAAAAACCCAATAGAATTCCTCCCTGTTATATATTAATAGAATTTGTTACTGAACCGATATAAGGGAATCTTTAAAATCAAATTTGGATGTTCCCTGATGGGCTCTTTTGAGGTAAAGATTAGATTTGTTTTTTGTCTTTATTCGTTTTTTTTACTTTAAAAAATGCCCGAAAGGACGCATCCTCACACGGTGTTTTATATGTTTCATTATGATTATTCTGGTAATATCCCGTCTGTCAATAATTAATTTACGGACAAGCGAAAAGCAACACGGCACAAACAAATGTTTCCGAGTGACCCATTGAGATTTACATAGAGTGCATCCTGAAACGTGGGGTGCACTCTGAGCGGTACAGGATGTATCGCCATCGGCCGGTACCCGTCGGGAAGCTCCGAAAGCGTCGAACGATTGGCCCGTCTTTTTAGTAAGTCAGTAGTTCCGTGCGAAATCGAAACCGATATCGTCACAGCCCGATGGAAAAAGCTCTTGTGGAACGGACCCTTCACCCCGATTTCCGTTCTCGGCGGCGGGATCACCACTGCGGAGATGATCAAATCCCCGTCCGCGGTCGGACTGGCCGTGCGCGTCATGGAGGAAATTCTTATTCTGGCAGAAAAAACCGGCCATCCCATCCACCGTTTCATCATAGAAAAAATCCTCGAAAATACCCGAACGATGACGCCCTCCAGAACAAGCATGGTTCAAGATTATGACCGCAAGCTCCCCATGGAAGTTGAAGCCATTCTCGGAAATACGGTAAGAATCGCCGAAAGAAACGGCGTATCGGTCCCCTACATCGAGAGCCTGTACGCACTTCTTAAGCTCGTCGACGCACAGAACAGAAGCAGCTAGCCCGCGTGTCTACACCGACCGCAGTAGATCCAGGTCATGTAACACAACCACGCTCGCTTCGAAATTGTTATTGAAAGATTTTGATATATGCGCAATAGTATCACCGGCAATCGCAGTGCGTTTCGGGCATCAGGTGAATACAGGGTACCGTCGTCGCACTACGCCGATCCGCCAGCCGCGGATGTTCGTAAATCAACCAATGGGGTATCAAATCAAGGGGCAGAATGAAAAGAAGCAGGCTGATATATCCAATACTAGCGCTCTTCCTTTCCGTTCTCGCCTCCCGTCTTCAGGCCAGCAGCATTCTCATGGGCGGCCTCGTCTCAGTTCACTCCTACGGCGCCCCGGATGTCGTTCGCAACCCCGCGCTGCTTTCCCTGCTGGATCAAAACAACGCCATCGGCGTGCTGGCGGATTACCGGACATACGCTGCAGCCACAATTAACACGAGAAAAAGCCAGCTCTCCCTGTTAAAGCCGGACATCGAACGGTTTGACGGCGGAACCGCTCGGATTTCCTACGTTAAAAAAATCAACGCCATCTCCCTCGGCTTTGATTTTTTCAGCACGAACGAATCGTCTAAAACAAAGGTGCGGACCCTGTCCAATCCCGGCTTTATTACAACCGGTGACGGCGTCTCATCAATAAGCATTATGATTAACGCATTCACCGCATCCCTGAGCGTCTCCATCAATCACCGGAACTCAATCGGGATACAGCTGAACTGCAGGTACATCCGTTCTAACAATAGAGAAACAATCAATTCCATTCAGGCTTCATCACCGCCTGTTTATATCCATGATTACAATAAGGCGATTATCGAAGATGTATCATCAAGCCCGGGGATCGGCTACATCGCCAGAATAGACAATTCGGAAATCGGCGTGATGGTCACTCCCGGCAGGCTGACCTGGAAAATGGAGACACAAGAAGGGCTGAACTATGACGTGAGTTCGATAACGGCGCAGCCCCTGTTCAAGGCGAAGGGTAAACTGCCGTTCACATTTGCGTACAACACCGGACCGAGCTTGATTGCCGGGGCTTATTCGAAGCTTGCAAACGACATCGGAGCCGCTATCGAATTGGAACTGACGTTCCCGATAACCTACCGGGAGACCTTTCTATTGAGAGGCGATAAAATACTTCCCAGCATAGGCAGATTCTTCTATATCAGGAACAGCGCGCTCGGGCTCGACAATAAAGTTTCAACCCGTCCATTTGTCTCGCTGCGGGGAGGCCTGGAGCTGAATGTATCACAGAGCACTGTTTTCAACCTCGGCTGCGGATTGAATTATACCTCGTTAAAAGCCGCAATCCACAGCCCAGTTGTAGATCCTCTGCGGACAAGCTATATTCATCGGGTTTCGTTTTCATTTTTCGGCATGACCGGCATCGATTTCTTATTAGGAAAGAGCAACATCCTCACCATCGGAACCGCGGTGTCATACAACACCCTCTCGCAGGAAGAAACATTTCAGGAGGTTATTCAGACCCTGGGCTGGGAACTCCATAACAGCAACACGAAGCTCAAAACAGTTAATATCGACATCATCGCCGCGGCATCTTTCGGATTTTAATTACGGCTTCCGCGGATCCGATCAGCGATATCCGTTTTCCCGTTGCCTGGGAATTTTCGAAAAGGCTTAATTCAAGTAAATAATTCCGGGAATCTGCAATGAAACACAATTATTCGAAAATTTTCTCGCTTTTCAGGTTAAAAGAAGAAAAACTTGACATATATATACCGATTAATATTATGTACAAAGGGGTTTTATCTATTAATTTTTTTTGAATATTTTTTATCGTATCTGATTTCAAAATCCCTATCATGTATGAGCTGGATAATCTTCCTGAACAGTTTTTTCAATTAATAATATAAATGCGAATTGCAATATTTATAAATACATTAAATTAAAACAGTTTATCAATTTATAATGCGTCATGAACCTGAATCCATTCAAAGATACTGATCTGTATGATCTGCAGAAAAATATACTTCAGTTCTTGTCTGATCATTTAAGCTCCAAGCAGACAAAACTCAAGGAGTGGTGGAGGCGTTTTGTCGCCAAGGGTAAAGAACGCATCACCATCATGTTCATTCCCCATTCCGAAAAGAGAATCATCAATTTCCATGTTTCCATTTTCGCCATAGCCCTCATCGCGGGAGTCGCAACCTCCACGATAACCGTGACGTCAATACTGATTGTCAATCATTCATCCACCATCAAGGAAGTATCCAAACTGAAAAGGTACGGCTCCTATTCAAAAGAACAGATCAAGCAATACAAGAAACAGATCAACGAGTTGTACGATATCTTCCAGAAATTCAAGCCCGAGATCACGCACCTGTACTCCCTGACCCCCGGGAGCGATATCGACTCACTCTGGGCCAAAGGAGGATTATCCAATCCGAATCCGACATTCGCCAACGGCGAGAACGAGGATAACGGGGAGAACGGCAGCTCGCAGGCTCCCCCCATTGAAATCCTGAACATCCAGGAGATCGAGCGGGAGCTGAAGACAACGAAAAAAATACTTTCGAAGATAAAGGTGTTCCTGGAATACCGCAAGAAGATTATTGAAACAACGCCTTCTATATGGCCGGTAAGCGGGTCAATCATTTCCCGGTTCGGCCAGCGTAACTCCGTGTATGCAGCCGAAACCGAATTCCACAACGGCATCGACATCGAGGCGTTCCCCGGTTCCGAGATCAGGGCCACCGCTCCCGGCAAGGTGAGCGATATCCGCTGGGATCCGGTCCTTGGGCTTACGGTTTCAATCAAGCACAAGTACGGATTTACAACATCCTATTCGCATTGCCAGAGAGTATCGGTTGAATTGGGCCAGCAGGTATCAAAAAGCGAGGTTATCGGCTATGTGGGACGGACCGGCAAAACCGCCCGCTATGTCTGTCATTATGCAATAATCATCGGTACCGAATTCGTCGACCCCATGCCATACCTGAATAAAATCTCGCGATAAAAATGGTTGTTTAAAAAGGCCCCCCTCCGGGGGGTTGGGGGGCCGTTCAGGAAAAGCTTTTTTACTAAAAGTCTTCTTCGCTTCTTTTCGATATCAACAGCTCATCGGGAACTTCCTCGATCCGCTCCCCGATCTTGATCGCCATCCGGCTTGATACCACGCCGGGCCGGCATTTGAACTTTTTCCGGCCGCCGATCTTCAGCGTCATGTCGGATCCCACCTTGGTGTCAGGCAGCTTGATGACGTCGCCGACGGTCAGCCGTAACACTTCCTGCACGGTAATCTGGACTTCGCCCAGCTCCGCGACCACGGGAAGGATGACGGTTTCCAGGCGCTTCTGTATTACCGAGAGATTCTCGTCAGTGGCGCCCTTTCGGATGCTTGAATACATGTATTGCGCTGACAGTTTCGAGATGACCGGCTCGATCGAGATGTAGGGGATGCACAGGTTGGTCATACCCTCCACTTCGCCGACCTTGGTCTCAAGGGTGATGAGAACAACCATGTCATTGGGCGGAACGATCTGCGCGAATTGCGGGTTGGTTTCGATATTGCCAAGCCGCGGCCGGAGATCGATGACGTTGGACCAGGCCTCCCTTAGATTGCCGAGAATCCGCACGATGATGCCTTCCATGACCGAAAGTTCGATATCGGTCAATTCCCGGCTTATTTTGGTGGCCTCGCCCATACCGCCGAAAAGCTTGTCTATAATGGTAAAGGTAATCGATGGGTCTATCTCAAGCACCGCCGATCCCTTCAGGGGGTCCATGTTGATGACCGCCAGCGTGGTGGGATTCGGAATGGATCTGATAAATTCTTCGTAGGTCAGCTGGTCAACCGATGCGACGTGAACACCGACCAGGGCGCGGAGCTGCGCCGATAACGCCGTCGTCGTCAGACGGGCAAAGGTTTCATGCATCATCTGGAGCGTCCGGATATGGTCTTTCGAAAACTTGTCCGGACGGCGGAAATCGTAAATCTTGACCTTCTTCTGCTCTTTCGCGGCAGAATAGTCTGTGGTGTCCACCTCGCCGGTCGATATGGCGGTCAATAGGGCATCAATTTCATCTTGTGAGAGAATTTCTGTCATCGCTTAACACCCTTCATAACCGTGGCTTCTTCGTCGGTTACAAGCCACAGATTTTTATATTGCTCGAGCGTATATCTGCATCTATACCGGTAGGTCTGCCTTATACCAAACCGGTCTACGATAACATCAACATACGCAATATTTCGGTTTTTTTCAATCGCTTCTTTGACGATTTTATAATCAAGAAGATAATCATCACGCTCCCTGGTTACGAACTTTATGAAGTCCTTTTCAATTTTCGATTTTTCTTCATAATTGGCACGATAATATTTCTGAACAAATTCGGGAAACGCGTTGATATATTTTTCTATATTGATATATTTAATCCAATTATCCCAATCCCTATCTTTTTCCGCATTCAATGTCAATAACATTACTTCTTGAGGAGAAATGGAGCGCTCGATTGCATCCACTTCACTCGGTTTATTGTATCGCTTCGTCTCGGTGATTGTGAAAGTCAGCTCGTTATCGCTTTTAATGACCGTATTTTCAGCAAAGTCGGGATAAAATAGGCTCTGAACCCGGTACCCTGTTTTCAACTTGAGGTTAAAAAGCTCTCTTACATCAATGGCGTGGATGAATATCTCTCCCGGCGCCAGCTCCACCATCCTCTTTTCCAGAACCTTGATAAGGCCGCTGATGTCTCGGTTTTCAACTTTATAGGGGACCCTTGTTTCCGCTTCCCTGCCGCTCATGTCAAAAACCAGGGGCTGGAATGTAATGTAAAGAGCCGATTCGCCGGCGCTGGCATCGTATACCTGAAAGTAATTCTTTTTTTCCGATATATTTTTGACGCACACCTGCAGGATTACCGCTTCATCGGAATAAAAAGTTTTTTTATCCATCCGAAGATGCACCTGGAGCTTGTCCGGCTCGTAAACCCCGGAAAAGACCGGAATGCTGATTATCAGGGCCAGTGCAATAAAATTTGCCTTCATTTTTTTCATTCAGAACCGACAATTCCTATCATTAATATATTAAATCTGGAAAAGACAGACCTCTTTATACAATTTCGGTAATAATCAGTATATTTGTTATTAAAATTGAAGAAAAAAGTGCATTTTCAACTTTCCCTTCCGGAAACGGTCGGGGATGCCGAAATATGAAAATTATTCGCGGTAAATGCTGAAAATATACTCAAGTATGCGATTACGCTCCTTATCGTGCATTCCGCCAAACAGGACAGTATAGATCATTTTTGAGCTATCGACTGGTTCAACCAAGCCGACAAACTCTATGGTCTCGTTGTTTATGGTGATGTGACCCCTCAGGAACTTGCTGTCGCTTATGTCTGCATCGCTCCGCACCGTCGCTTCCCGGTCGGAAAGAAGGACGACCGTTCCGGTGTGAAAGACAATCTGCTCCGACGATACACCCCGAACGGAATCCCCGGGATCAAAGATGTTCCTCGACCGTATTGCCGTCTCTCACATAATTGAAGAAGTCATCATCGGACAGCGCCGCGATATAATAATCATTATTCTCGATGACCGTCAGCTTCGAGTAGCCGAAACCCTTCCGGTAAATCCTTATTTCGCTTCCGATGATTATTTTTCTGGTGCTTTCAATCTTTTTCATGATCATATCCGCTTATTCATTCCGGTAAAATCAGGAGGAAACCGCTCCCCGCTTCTGTCAATTATTAAACAGTGGTTCCTGCCCCATCAGCATGGATTTGTAAAAATATTATCTTCATAGAAAATTAATTGCAAATTGCCAATTTTATTGTAGAGTTGTCCTTACAATATTTTGTTGTTATAGCATATCATTTATTTCACCATGAATACGCAGGCTTGTTTATAAAATTTGAAATATGTTATTTTGAACAAAACTATCATATTATGATATCAATAAGCAGGTTGATCTATGTTAATAAGAAAAAGTAAAATTTCGAATATAATAAAAAAAGAAAAGGAAAAAGAAAGAAGGCTTTGCCAGAAAGAGCATGACCTGCGAATCAGGGAGCTGAATAATAATTTCGAGGAAAAGCTCGCCCATGAAGTGAGAGAACTAAAGAAAGATTTCCGCATCCAGATAAAGTCATTTGAAAGAGAAAACGAACGGTTGCGGCGGGAAATTGATATGCACTATGTGATGTATAAAAAACTCAGGCAGCGAGAGGAGTATCTTGATCATCTGAGTTCTGAAATCGAAGATGTGATCGATACCATGACCATAAAGTTTCAGGAAACGCTGCAGCCCTTTTATCGCGCAAAGGCAAAAATTGAAATTACCAAGAGGAAATCGGATAAAAAGCACGAAAAGGTGGAGAGCATTTTCAGGGCGATGAAATAGTCCTTAACGGTCCGGAGCCTCCCCTCCCCATCAATACTTCGGCTCATTATGCTCGAGGTATTTCATACGTAGATTCGAATGGAGGGCCATAAATTCCCTCTCGCTGTTCAGACCGAAGCGGTCGAGCGCGTCTTCTTCGAGATAATAATAGTCGAATTTCTTATCCTCAATGCTGCACATCTTGTTTGCGAGATAGGTGATATATACGACGTCCCGATATTCCTCGGCGCAGCCGAGCGGTGCATGGTGCCACTGGATCGCCTGTACCAGATACTCGGGCAGGTTCCACTTGCGCGCGATCTGTTCGCCGATGCTGGAATGGCTGATGCCGATTGAGACTTCTTCTATAACCGTGGATGACCGCATTTTGCGATTGCTCACCAGCGTCATCATCCATTCGGACAGAGCCGAACTGGTTGAAAGGAGCACTATCTTGCCCAGGTCGTGTAAAAGCCCCGCCATATAAACATTCTGAGCTATCTTTTCACGACCGAATGTAAGAGCCAGCTGGCGGGCGTAGAACGCCGTTTTGTTGCAATGATCCCACACCTGTCGGAATGAAGAATAACGCTCGTCCAGGATGCTGCGGGCGCTTGATGCGATGATTATGGCCTGCAGATTCTTAAGGCCGATGATATTGATCGCTTCATTAATGGTCTCAATGCGCCGTCTGGTGATGAAGGCGGCTGAATTCGACAGCTTCAGAACAGAGACAGAAAGCGAAGGATCCATGGAAATCCTGTCTGCGATGATCCGGTAATCAACTTCAGGATTCGAACAGAGCTTTTCCAGCTCGATTATATTCTCGGGGAACGTCGGCAGATCCCTCACCTCGTCCAGTATCTGCTGTTGTATCTTGTTCATGACCTTCGCCGGTTTGAGCTGAAACGGCACGGCGATTGATGCCTGGGTAACCTTTCCGTTAGAGGAAACCTGGAACGAATTCGCGCCGATTCCGGTGTTTTTCAAAAAGAGAATGGTGAGCACCAGCCCGAGCCCTTCCCCTTCGTTATCGTCGCTCACATCGCAGTAGACCTCGGAAAAATCATTGTATACCTTTGCCTTCTGAATACGCATTTTAATGCGTTTAAGCTCATCAGGATGGATCGGCGAATTGTTCTGCACGTGAATGCTGAACCCGGATTCAAATTTTTTCAGGTATACCAGTACCCGCAGATCGCTCTTCTTGAGTTCATCTTCAATGAATTCCTGATTCTGTATTATGAAATCCTTGAAATTTTTCATCCCCAGGGTGTACTGTTCTTCGTCGAGCATATCAAGGTTCTGAAAGCGAAAAAAGAGTCGTTTCGAGTTCGCCTTCACCGCATTTACGATGATCTCCCTGAGGATGGTGATGATGGTATCCTGAAGATAAATAAGGTTGTTGCGGGCCAGAATTTTAGTTATGACCGAGCTGATGAAGCGTATAACAGATTTGTTGTGGTAGCTCAAGGACAGTGCGACCGTTTCCCCCCTGTCGAAATTGGCGGCCATCTGCGATGTTTTTGCTACAATCATAATCCCCCCCGGGATATTCTCTTCGATGTCACCGGTGTGAAATCAGGCTTCTTTATCAAGGAGACTTCCGGAAATCTTTTTTGTATGTTTGTTTGCCGGCGCCTTTATATTGATACGGCCAGCGTGCAACATCCCCTCCCTTGATGGGAGGGGATAGGGGAGGGTGATCGCCTGATGCATTCAGCAGTTATTCACCCCCACCTAACCTCCCCCATCAAGGGGGAGGGAGGCCTTATTTCAATTTTCGCCTACGTCGAATAATTATTAAATTCGAACAGGTAAAAATACAGGCATATTTAATTTTTTATAATATGTCATTAATCATGCACTGTGATTATACTTAGCGAAATAATGCCCTTTTTTTTCAACTCTTTTATAGTTTAAGTTATGTTCATAATTTGCAAATTTTAAAAAATTTATCATTCACCCATGTAATGATATCATCATCATTACCCCCGGATCACGTGCATCCTGCCGGACTGAAATGCATGAAATTTGTGTGGCCGGTCAAGCCGAACGGCCACGCCGCCATCCCGTAAACAGAATTGGTGGTCAACACCGTTAATAAATGGAAACCCCGGGAAAGTTTGCTTGACATACGCGAATTATGGGCCTTTTGATTCAATAACCATGGACTTTTCTCTATCAAAAACACAATTAATGGTCCAAAAAAATATCCGGAAGTTCGCCGCCGAATCGCTCGATGAGTGGGCGAACGTCCTTGACCGCGAATCAAAGCCCCTGCCGGCGGAGATCGTCCGGGAGATGGGGCGGCTCAACATCTGGGGAATACAGGCCCCGGTGCGATTCGGCGGCGCCGATCTGGATACGATCAGTTATGCGATCATAATCGAGGAGATCTCTCGGGTCAGCGCAGCGGTCGGGCTCGGCGTTACTGTTCATAACTCCGTATGCCTTGCCCCGCTCCTGAAATTCGGAACGAAGGAACAGATCGAGCGCTTCGCCCCGGACCTGGCCAGCGGCAAAAAGATCGGCGGGTTTACCGTCACGGAACCGCATGCCGGCTCGGACATGGCGTCAATCCAGACCACGGCCGTTCCCGACGGAGACCATTATATTCTGAACGGCCAGAAGACATTTGTGACGAACGGCGGCATCGGCGATATCTTCCTCACGGCGGCGTCCGTCGATACCGGCAAAAAAGCCGGCGGTATCGCCATTTTCATTGTTGAAAAATCGATGAAGGGATTCTCGGTCGGAAAAATAGAGGATATGATGGGAATGCGCGGAAACATGGTGTCGGAGCTTTTTTTTAACAGCGTGCGCGTTCCCCGGGAAAACGTACTCGGGCCCGTCGATGACGGCTTCAGGATATCCATGCAGACCCTGGACATCGGCCGGATCGGTATCGCCGCCCAGGCGCTGGGCATCGGAATCGCCGCCTTCGGGGCGGCGGCCGCCTACGCAATGGAGAGAAAGCAATTCGACCGCCCCATCGGCACGTTCCAGGCCATATCGTTCAAGCTCGCAGACATGAAGACCCTTCTTGACGCTTCACGCCTGCTGATATACCGCGCCGCGGACCACAAGGACCGGAACCTGCCTTTTTCAACCGAATCAGCCATGTGCAAGTTGTTTGCGTCCGAAGCCGCCATGCGCGTCTGCATGGAGGCGCTCCAGATATTCGGCGGGTACGGGTACGTGAAGGACCTGCCGGTGGAGCGTTTCTTCCGCGACGCGAAAATCACCGAAATCTACGAAGGAACATCAGAGATTATGAAGATCATCATCGGCAACGCCATACTCAAAGAGTTCAGCAGGCTGTAAGAATCCATGCTGTCAATCGTCGTGTGCATAAAGCAGGTGCCGGATACCCAGAATGCCGTTTTCGATCCACGAAGCGGCTCCATCGACCGAACGGGCACGGATAACATCATGAACCCCGATGATCTCCATGCCATCGAGACGGCCCTGTCAATAAAGGACTCGTACGGGGCGATGATAACCGCAGTGACTATGGGGCCGCCCCAGGCGGCCGATGTTCTCAACGAAGCTTACGCCCTTGGCGCGGACAGCTGCGTTCTCGTCTCGGACCAGCGATTTGCCGGCTCCGACTCGCTTGTCACCAGCAAGATCCTCTCCCGCGCCATTGACCTGCTCGGCGCGTTCGATATCGTCATTACCGGATGCGATGCCATTGACGGAAACACCGCGCATGTCGGATATCAATTATCGGAATTCCTGGGGATCCCGCTGATCACCCAGATCCATAAATTAGAGATTCAATCGGATCACGCGGTCATCGAGCGGCTGTACGGACATGAATATCAGAAAATTAAAGTGCTGCTTCCCCTGCTCCTGGCCGTCAACAAACATACGAACCGGGTTCGTTTCCCGCGCCTTGCCGATATCAAGACCTGCACCGACAAAAATATAACCATCATGACCATGAACGATATCGGCGGAACAGAGCGGGAATACGGAGCGGCCGGTTCACCCACGGTGGTGTTTGAAACAAGGCTCTTCTCGCATAAACGGGCGCGTGAAGTCTTTACCGGAAGTCTGAACGATAAGGTTGATCTGCTTATCCATAAATTAAAAAAGCACAATATTTTGCGGTATTGAGATATCATGACGCATCCGCATACTGACCGAAACCACTATAAAGATATCTGGGTTTTCACCGAAATCCAAGACCACGAGCGGTTGCTCGAGGGAGCCCTTGAACTGCTCACAAAGGGAAGAGAGATCGCCGATACGCTCGGGGTGAAGCTATGCGCTATCGTTTTCGCGCTCAACGCTGGGCAATACCTCCCGGTCGTTGAGCGATACGGGCCCGATGTCGTTCTTTTCTGCAGCGACCGGTCCCTCAAGCATTACGACAGCCAGATCTTTCCCGACCTGTACGCTGGACTGATCCGGAAATACAAACCATCCATCGTCCTCTTCCCCTCAACAGAAGCCGGCACCGACCTGGCGCCGCGTCTTGCACAGCGTTTTTCAACCGGCCTCACCTCGCACTGCATCGATCTCTCGATTATGGATTCGGACGAATACGGCCGGGGGCTCCTCGTGATGAAGCGCCCCGCGTACAGTGGAAACGCCATCGCGACGGTAATCTGCCCGTACACCCGTCCCCAGATGGCCACCGTACAGCAGGGAGTTTTCGATAAGGTGGAAGTCCCCCGGAACAAGCCAGAGATCATTCAAATTCCGTTCGACTATGATGCTGCAAAGCTCCGCATTGCCAGTCTGGAGGCCCCGGTGCGCTGGGACAAGCCGAAAGTTCCCCTCGAGCAGGCATCGATAGTGGTCGCCGGAGGACGAGGCATGTCGTCAAAACGTAACTTCGACAGGCTCTATGACCTTTCAGAGATTCTCGGCGGAGAAGTTGGAGCGACGCGGGTGCCGGTGTTCAACGGCTGGTGCGGTGAGGAGCGGATGATCGGCCAGACCGGCAAGACCGTTCATCCCCGTCTCTATCTGGGATTCGGCATATCAGGCCAGATTCAGCATACCGCCACGATTATCGACTCGGAAATCATCGTTTCGATCAATACGAACCCGGAGGCCCCCATAACCGAGCTTTCAGACTTTGTCATCACCGAGGACGCTACCTCATTTCTGTCGCTGTTCATAGAGCGGCTGAGGAAGGAGAAGCGCATGCCGTGAACCCGGAATGTGTACCGGTACCGATTTCTCTTGACAATTTCACCGCATGGTTTAACGACAATCCCATCTGAATAAATCCCCGGAGGATTCACTATGGCCCAATCATACAACATCGCGGTTATACCCGGCGATGGAACCGGTCCTGAGGTAGTTGCCGAAGGCCTTAAAGTTCTAAAAGCCGCCGCAACTGTTGAAAAACTCAGGATTAATTTCACCGACTACGATTTCGGCGGCGACCGATATTTGAAGACCGGGGAGATTCTCCCGGACAACGCCGCCGCCGAGATGCTGAAACATGACGCCATCTACCTGGGCGCCATCGGCCATCCTGACGTGAAGCCGGGAATTCTTGAAAAAGGCATTTTACTCAAACTCCGCTTCGAGCTTGACCAGTATATCAACCTTCGACCCGTGAAACTCTATCCCAACGTTGAGACGCCCCTGAAAGACAAAGGGCCCGAGCACATCGATTACGTGGTCGTGCGGGAAAACACCGGAGACGTGTACACCGGAATCGGCGGCGTGTCCATGAAGGGAACTCCACACGAAGTAGCTGAGCAGTCAATGATCTACAGCCGCTTCCAGGTTGAACGGTGCCTTCGCTGGGCCTTTGAATACACGCGCAATCGCAACAAGCGGAAAATCCTGGGCCTGGTGGGTAAAACAAACGTTCTCACATACGTGTACGACCTGTGGGAGCGCGTATTTCACGAGATCGGCGAAAAGGACTATCCTGACATAAAACGCGAATACTACCATGTTGATG
>Ga0154692_111_pt5 | contig 15051 bp, 12 predicted proteins | sample Rifle2008BG13ft_FD_116121 | JGI IMG/M metagenome (GOLD analysis project Ga0154692, IMG submission 116121) | Spirochaetes bacterium RBG_13_51_14
GAAGAAATTACTCCGGGACGTGGATACCGTCTTCCACATCCTTGACGTGAAGACTCCCAAGCATCATGGACGGTACTATATGAGGAAGATCAATGTAAATGGAACCGGGACGCTGCTCCAGGCGGCGCACGCTGCAGGCGTGAAGAGGTTCTTTTTTCTGTCTTCATACGAAGTGTACGGGAGAACCGAAAAGATCAACACCGGCGAGTATGACCTGAAAAAAATGAAGCCGGTTACCCGCTATGGCAGGGACAAGCTCAAGGGGGAGAAATTTTGCCTTGATTTCATCAAGGCGGACGCGATGGATGTCACCATTTTCAGGCCTGCACCGCTGGTAGGGCCCGGGACCAGAAACCCTATCGCGCTCATCACGCTCCTCATGGCCATGGGCATGGAAGAGGCAAACCGGATTTACATCGCCGGTCACGGTGAAAACCGGTTCCAGCTGCTCCACCCGGACGATGCCGCGGATGCCATTATGCGCGCCTTCGCCTCGGGAGTTTCAAAGGGAAAGATCTACAATCTGGGCTCCGACAGCGTGCCACGGCAGATGGAGCAGATCCTGGCGGTCAAGGAGAAGGCGAAGCTGGACAGCGCGGTCATGCATCTGTCGACGGGCCGGGCGAAGTTCCTGTCGTTTTTCCTGAAACCTTTCAAAATAGACTACCTCAACAAAGGACACGTGATGTATCTCCTGGCCAACCTCATCCTGGATTGCCGGGCTGCCAAGAGCGACCTGGGCTGGAGCCCCAAGCGCGGCAATGTGGATATTATCGTGGAAACGATAGAGTGGTACCGGAGAGAGAAATTATAGGCGCCCGCCGGCGCGCGCGGTGGATTCACGCGCTTCCCGGGAAAAGAGTTTCTTGATCCATTCCCAGAGCTTGACCAGGAGGAGCAGCAGGAACTGGCCCCGGCTTCCCGCGCCGGAGTCAAAGGTGAACAGGAGCTGGGCTTTCTTCATCTCGATCACGCTGAGGCGCCGGTTGTCCAGCTTCATCTGCTTCAGCATCTTTTTCGCCTGGGCCTTGGCAAGCTTCATTATATCCTTATCGTCAGTGAGGTCCTTCTTCTCGACGAAGAGGTAAACCATGTCCGGATTTTTGATCATCTTGCGCTTGATCCGCCCGAGCGTGCGTAACGACTCATGGAGCAGTGGATTTTCGTCGTTCCCGTTTTCTATGAGCATCTGAATATACTGGTATAAAAACTGAACCTGCCGGTAGAGTTTTTTCTTTTCCAGCATGTTCAGTTCCTTGAGGTCGATGATGGTGAAGCGGTCCAGCGTGAACCGGATGAAATCCATCTGTTCCGGATCCAGATGATAGAGGACGTCGGTATTCAGATCGCCTATTTCTATGTATTTATTGGCCACATCGTGAAGATCTCTGGACATTTTTTCAGAAGAATCCAGGATTTTGCCATACGCTATCTTCTCGCCCACGGACAGGCTGGCGGCAGACCCGGCCTTCTTGTAATCCTCCATCTTTTTTTTAATGGTCTTCATGTCCATGGTGTCGGGATAGATGGTGACACGCTCGCTCTTCAGGTAATGTTCCACCTCCATGAGGTCCGGCGCTGCGAGATCCTCCCCGATTTTCAGGACGTTGAGCTTGATGTCCCCCAGCTTGATTTTCAATTCATTCTTCTCGATCTTGCTGATGCCGTCGGTGACGACCAGGATCTCGGATTTTGCCATCTCCTTGTCGTAGTTGATGTCGCTGATGGCCTGAAGAACCGCTTCATGGATATTGGTGCTTTTCCCGCCCGTGGTCGTGAATATGACCTCCTCGATAAGACGGGGGAAGTCCTGCTGCTTCTCCACTTTTATGAGATCTCCGGGGCGGGAATCAAATGGCCGGTAATAGATTTTAGCCCTGCTGTTGTATTTTCTTCTGAGGAATTCCGCGATGATGCACTTCGAATAGAAAGACCGCATCTTCGCTTCCATGGACTTGGAGCGGTCCAGGAGGATGTAGAATTTCTGTTCGAACCGGGTGGCCTCCTTGCCCTTCTTGTCGCGGGAGGTCGATATGGGCCTGAAGCTATCGGCCTCGGTCTCGTAATGCCTCTGCACCAGCAGTGTTTTGGTGAGGAGCTTCACATCGAAAATGTCCTGCTCTAGGGCCAGTTCCCGGGGAAGCGCCTTCTTGAGGTCGATGATGTTCCGGTACGGACTGATCTCCATCCGGTCCGAGATGGGCGCGATTCTTTCTAAACGGTTTACCTGGATGCTTTCTTTCCGGTCGGGCTTGTACTCTTTATCCTCCCGGGAAATTTCCTCGATTGCGTTGAAGGCGTCGTTAAGACGTTCATCCGAAAATATTACGCGCGCGAGTTCGAAGAGTACGAAGAACTTGGACGGAAGGATTGCGCGCGAGTATTCAAAAAAACCGAGAGAGTCCCAGTACTCGAAAAAGTCTATGTCCTCGGCATCGCGCCTTTTATAGTGGGCCGCTTCCCCTGCCATAGTCCGCCTCGTTAGTTAGAGATCACGGTAGTCGAGTAAAATGCCATTCTTCAGCTCCTGCACTTCTTCAACCACGGGAGTGAGCTCGAGTATGCTCTTTTTCAGCGATTCGATGGTGAGCTTCTGGTTGTCATCGATCCTCTTGGAGGGGAATATGTTCCTGAGAAATTCCAGCAGGCTCTGCAGAACCCCTTTCCGGGCCAGTATCGCATCGCACCGTTCCGGGTTCTGGCGGATTTCCTGGAACACCTGACGGATATTTAACAGCAACTCGATCTGCTGGAAGGCGCCGGTAGCTTTGTAGTGAGCCATGGTCTGGTTATAGGTATCAAGGTAGAGATCAACCTCGGATTTATCCTTTGCCTTCACCGAGATGTAGCTGTTGAGGGTGCAGAGACAGAGGTGCATCTCCTTCAAGTCGTCCGTGGTCACCTGGAACCGGTTGTTGAACAGGGCCGAAGCGCGCAGGAAATCGCCGATCTTCGCTATCTTGCGGGGCGAGAGGAAGTAGTTGTAGTCGCTTTTACGCATATCACTCATGAACTTGTCAATGAGGACGTTTTTCATGAAATATATGAAGTCGGGCGTTTCGACGCGGATGTTCCGGTTCCTGTTTTTGATGATTTCGTACAGGTACAGGATCTGATTGAAAAATATTTTTTGCTCCGGTTCCACGGGCTTGCCGCCGCTCATGGCGTAGGTGTGGTCGATGAGGAGCTGGTTATAGACGTTGTTGTTTTCGGGGATGATTGATTTGTAGGTAAAACGGTCAAGGACCGCCTCGGTCACCTCGTTCATCCGCATGTAGTTTGCGGTGGCGATTGTGGTGTGGACCGCGGTGTCGATCTGCTCCGACCCGTTGATGAACTTCCGCTCATTGAGCACCGTCAGCAGAGAGCGGAGCACTACATCGCTGGCATCGAAGAACTCGTCCAGGAACACCAGGTTTGCCTCGATGATCGATCCCTTGATGTTGTGTCGGATCCTCCCTTTCTTGAATTCCTCGATATTGTAGGGGCCGAAATAGTTGTCAGGCGTCTGGTCCTTGCTGGCCTGGGAGGCGAATACCCGGGCTCCCTCGAAGGTGTTGAAGATGTACTGCGCGAGGTATGACTTTGCCATGCCCGTCCGGGAGAGAAGGAGCATGTGCTCGCCGGTGAGGATCGCGAAGATTGCCTGCCGGACAATCTCATTGCGTCCGATCACGTTCTCGCTGATGCGGTTCATGTGCCAGTTCAGATTGCCCGCGATAGTGGGGATATCGAAATCATGCTGCTTGATCGACGCCAGTTCACTCTTCTGGTCCCGCACCTTTTCGGCCGGCAGCGGCGCCGATGTTGATTCATTGCCGGGTTTTTTTTTAATCAGGTTGAGGTAATCCCGTGCGCGTTCAAATTTCGGAAGCGTTTCCTGCTCATGCACCCGATCAGGAAGCACGGACTGGTTCATGATGGAAAAGCCGTCATCCTCGAAAATCGTATTAATGTCCTTCTGCTTGTTCATAACGGTCCCCTTCACGGTGTTTTTTCCACGATGGGCAGGGCGATCCTGAACGAGGTTCCCTCGCCGGGACGGCTCTTCAGCCCGATGGTCCCGCCGAGGTTCTGAATGATTGCGGTCGTAATCATGAGCCCCAGGCCGGTGGCCTGTTTGCCTTTGGTTGTAAAGAACGGCTGGAATATCCTCTGAAAATTTTCTTCCGGTATCCCGATGCCGGTGTCGGTTATCGTGAGGATCGCGAATCTGCCATCGCGCGCCTGTACCGGTTCAACCTTTATACGGATTGCGCCTTTGTCGGGCATCGCCTCCTCTGCGTTTTCGATAAATTGAATAAGGAGCTGCTGAAGCTGATTCTGGTTCGCCCGGACCGGGGCGGGTTCCTTCGCGTTTTCGACAGTGACGTAGAATCCCTCGCTTCGAAGGCGCTTCAGCATCGACTCCATCTGATGGCTCGACAGGATTTTGTTAAGGTCGCAGATTCCCTTTTCCTCTTCATCGGCGGTTGAAAGACTGGTGAGTTGTTCCGTGATGTTTTTGATCCTTCCCACCTCCTGCTGAAGGGAGTCGATGTATGATGCGGCAGGTCCTCCTTCTTCGATATTGTTGTCGAGGAAGTTGAGGTCCATTACCATCTTGTTTATGCAGTTTTTGAGCTCTGAAGCCACACCGGATGCAAGTATTCCAAGGGCTGAAAGCTTTTCCGCCTGATACACCCTATTGGTCGTAGCCGCCTGTTCGGTGTGATCTTCCACCATGAAGATTATTTTCTCTATCATACCGTTCGCATCTGTCACTGGTACCACGGTTGCATTGATGATGAGTTCCCGCCCGCTTGCCAGGGCGCGGTACGGGATATTGAAGGCACGGCCGGTTTTCCTGTCATTCCTGCATCTTTCATAAAGTTTGCCCAGCTCGCTCTCTGTGAAGGCGGTTTCGTTGAGCACATTGACTCCCACCAGGGTATCGGTCGCGCCGTGACCCATGATCTGCTTCAGGGCCGGATTTTCGGACAGGATTATTCCTGACGGATCCATTACAAATATACCGATAGGTGCATGGCTGATGATGTCTTCATTGAAATCGCGGAGACCCTTCAGTTCCTGAGCCTGGGTGAGCTGTTCCTTTACCTTAATTTCAAGTATGCGGCTGTATTCCGTCGCCTTCTTTTCGGCCAGATGTTTCTCGGTGATGTTCTTCATAATTCCGACGAGCCCTATTATCTCGCCTTCTTCGGATTTTATAGGTGAAAAGCTCGATGCCAAGTATACCTTCTGGCCCTGCTCGTTGTAGGTTTTAATCACCTCGTTTTCAAATATTTTTCCCTTGTTGATGACTTCGTCAAACACAAGTGCCGCGCGTTCCTGTTCTAGTGCGGGGATATTCTTTAGATAATGGCCCCCCATGGTCCTTTCCGCCCATGACGGGAAAAAGACCTTCCAGGCCGAATTGATGTAGATGAGGTTGCCGTCTTTGTCAATAACAAAGATAATATCCGACGCCGCCTCAAGGAGCGAGCGGTAATCAATCTGCACTTTCTGGATTTCGCCGTCGCCGATGCGGTATTTCTGTTGGAGTTTACTGATCTTTTGAATCAGTTCTTCCTTGGTGAGATTTTTCAGGTTTTTGGCGTCCATACCGGTTATAAATCAATTGTTAATTTCTTTTTCTGTTGCTTTTAATGATAATTTGAGCTTTCTTTGAAGCTTGTTCGCCGATATCAAAAACCAAACTTCAATAAACAGGCTCAGGATTGTCCCCAGGAGGAATGCGAATCCGAAATAGATATGATTCATTTTCAAAAGAAACAAACCACCCAAGGCGATGATGGCGAGGAAAATGATCTTGATCGGGAATGATGCCAGGGTGATGGTAAACATAACCATAATATTTGAGATGATGGCTTTCCGGGCTATAAACACCCATACAAACGAGAAGAACATGCTCAGCATGGTGCCGATGAAATAACCCTTGAATTCCGGCAGGCTTCTATTGAGGAAGCAATATACGGTGATTGCTATATTAAGCATAATCGGCAAACAAATCAATATTACCGTTTTTATGAATATCTTTTTCATGAGTTCCTTGTCATGATATTTTTATTTTAGATATCATCCGGCACGCATGATACATTTTCGAAACGGACATCGGAAGAAAGTTGCAATTGAGTCACCAAGCTATTCATCTTATAAATTGTCTCCATTGCTTTCCTCATTGTGCGGTGGAAAAAGCTGCGGTATGGTGCATTCTGGTCAGGCATGCCGTGCATAACTTATTGTGTGAAATGCACCAGCTTCGCAGAATTCTTGAGGGATGTCAAGTCTATTTGTTCGTCCCACAATCCTTTCCTACTGTAGCTTTTTCATCAATTCTTCACTGACCTCCTTCACGCCTGGCTTTCCGTCAAGTTCGATTATCTTCGGAATGCCCTTGTGGTCATTCGACAGTTTCTTGAAATATTCCACTGCTGCCAAGGTGCCTTTCTTGATATCGTAATATATAACGTGTCGCTTATTGATGGCAACTTCATCCTGATCGTCTGACCGGGCAGAGAGCGCCCCGCCGCATACGCGGCAAACTATTTCACCGCCTTTTTCGGCTGGCTTAATTGCATCTATGAAGATATTATTGGGATGATTGTTATCATTGGCACAGAGCCGTCTTCCCATGATACGGTTTTTGGCGTTCTCCCGATCCAAAACGATTTCAATGACATAGTCAAGTTTGATGCCGGCTTTTTTCAGAGCCATATCAAGGGCCTTCGCCTGCTCATCATTACGGGGGAATCCGTCAAGGAGCCATCCTTTTTTACAGTCGTCTTTTTGCAGACGGTCCAGGATCATGGGGATGGTGATATCGTCCGGCACCAGATCGCCGCGATCAATATATTCCTTGGCCTTTTTCCCGAGTTCGGTGCCTCCTTTGATGTTTTCCCTGAAGATGACGCCTGACTCTATATGGGTGACATTATACTTTTTTTGGACAACCGCGCCCTGTGTCCCTTTGCCACTTCCGTTGGGCCCACATATAAGAATATTCATAAAAAAACCTCTTCAGATATTTTTATTACAGGATGAAAAGACGCCATATAAAAGTAAAGAAAGTTTTATTAATTATTTCTCATTAACATAGATGGTATTAAGTGCTGGATACAATACTGGGGAATACCGATGTCTTTAACTCACCCACACCCCTTCAATCTGAAGTAACACGATTAAACCTCACTTCCAATGTAGCTAATCATCCGACATCAACAACATCCATGTCAACGGGGAAAAAGAACCGGTCAGCATATTCTCCAACGAGTCTTATGCATGTTTTAACTTGATCCTCAAAAGATACTTCACATGAAAGACACATGTGGATAATATATACTTTTGGTGGAAGGGCGTTTATATTCAACAAGTGCTCTATGTCAGTGTCCGATATATGGAACTTATTGTTGGACCGGCCCCGTGTGTTCCACTCCATAACCGCACTATCTGATTCTGTGAGCAAGTCGACAAGATTCGGGCAGAGACCGGTATCACCGGTTATGGCGAGTCTAGCCCTGCCAAAGGTAAGAAGATATCCGGTTGAGCTCACTGTATGTGTTAGCGTATACGAGCGTGCTGAAAAAAAAGTACCCGTATATATTTCTCCATGTAAAAGTTCTTTGGTTAATATTTTAAATGGTATATCATAATTTCCAATGAAAGGAAGCAGTCGCATGCTGATGAATTGATTAAGCCCCGGTGGCCCCACGATGGTCAGCGGCTCGATTCGGGTTCGCCGCGAATCCCACATTTCTCCCCAGATGAGATCGGCAAGTCCTGACATGTGGTCCACATGGAGATGGGTGAGGAGAACAGTGCTGATCGCGTCGTATTTAAAATGTTTATTGTTGAGCCTGCTTATCTGATGGTAGCTTCCTCCACCACAGTCTATCATCACTACATCTTTTTCATCGGAGATGGCCAGCGCCGAAGGATTCCGCTGCGTGGAATTACAGGTGCCGGTGCCGAGAAATGCGAGCTTAATGGTCATCTATATATCAATTTCCTCCCACAGAGAAGGTTGGGGCACATTTTGGTTTGTGAGGAGGCCCCTATGCACCAGCGCTACTGAAAAATGTGACGCACCAACCTGCTTTCTGATATGATTCAGAGCTGCCTTGTAGTTTACGTCCGAACAGCTAAACAGGTCCACGGCTGCGTATCCGTGCTCGGGCCAGGTGTGAATTGCAAAGTGCGATTCCGCAATGACGATAACGCCGCTGATTCCCTGGGGACTGAACTGGTGAAAAAAAGGCATAATCATCTGCGCGCCGCAGAGGCCGGTGGCCTCAATCAGAACCCGCTCAATGAAGGTGATATCGTTTATCTTCAACCGGTCGCAGTCGAAAAATTCAGCCAGATAGTGCTTCCCCAGCGACATTAGACCCTCTCTCGCAAATAATCTCTATTTATGTATGAGTATGAAATGCATGTTTCGTTCCGTCAATTGAGAATTTCATTTTTTTATATTCCCGGCGGCGGTAACCGCGACTGCCACAACCGGGAGAATACATGCGGCTCACATAATTGATTTGCGCGATTGAAGCATGATAAGGGTTACGGGGATACTTATTCAGTATATCATTCCTTTTATTGTTGACAATTATTCTATTTGATCTTGAATCAACGCCATCATGAAGTATCGTTTTTTACAAAAGATATATATTTTATCTGGCGCGTTATTCCTGGGAGCATTTGCGCCTCCTCGTGGTAAAAATTCGTAAATACACTGCATTAAGTATTGTCAACAATTGCATTGAGGGGTATGTATATGAGGAATTTATTATTTTGCATTGCAGTATCACTTGTTTTTATAATTATATCGATCAACGGTCACGGGTCGAGTAATAGCACGCCTGGAGTTGACGTTACCCTGACACCGGCGCAGGGAGACAACGGCAAGTGGGGCTATGTTGATGATGCCGGACGGTTCACTATAACGCCGCGTTATGAATATGCAGGCGAATTCCGAGATGACATCGCTGTCGTGGGTTTCATCAACAACAAATATGGGTATATCAACTCTAAAGGAAATCTCCTGTTCATGGTCCTGTTCGACAGCGCTAAGAACTTTTCCGATGAACTCGCTGCGGTCATGATCGATATGGGCGAAACTCGCAAGTGGGGTTATATCGATAAAAAGGGTAAATTCGTTGTTTTCCCTCGATTTGACGAGGCTGAGGATTTTGAAAACGGCAAAGCCCTGGTCATGGTTAACAACAAAAAGGTATATATTGATAAGACCGGCAAGGTTCTCGACGAATAATATCCGGGTCAGCGCAGGCTGAACCGCCCGGTATCAGTAAAAAAATCTTTAAGTAAAAAATAAAATCAATCCTAAGTGGAATACACCTCTGGAAGGAGCCTCTCAAGGGTGAGCCGCTTGATGTTGACCTGTTAACAAATACAGTTTAAGATATATTCTTAATTTACATAAAAGACTTGCAATATAATTTATTCCTTGATATAAAGACAAAATTTGCACGCGCCTACTTTTCTCCGCCTGGTCAGGCGGAGAAAATGCGTCGTGTTTCGTACTCGTATGTTCACCGACCAGCCGGTGAACGGAATCCGTAATGAGCATCATTGAAAACTATAACCGGATCCGGAAGGATATCGACGATAGTGCGGTGTTGTCCGGAAGGAAATCCAGCGATATTCGCATAATTGCTGTTAGTAAAACTTTCAGCGAGACTATTGTGCAGGAAGCAATTGATGCCGGGATTTGTCTTTTTGGCGAAAATAAGGTTCAGGAGGCCAAGCGGAAAATTCCAAAGCTGAGGGGGGAGTTCGCCTTTCATATGGTCGGACACCTTCAATCGAACAAGGCGCGTGACGCGGTGATGCTCTTTGATCTGATCCATTCCATCGATACATTGAGCACCGCCGAGAAGGTGAACCAGGAGGCGGCGCTGATCGGTAAAAAGCAGAAGATCCTCATGCAGATTAATGCATCGCGTGAAGAGAGCAAAAGTGGAGCGCATCCCCGATCGGTGCTGGAACTGACGCGAAAGATCCTTGATCTAAAGAACCTGGAACTTCACGGGCTCATGACCATGGCCCCGTTCACCGATGACCAGGCACTGATACGGAACTCTTTCAAGATGACGAAGCGGCTCATGGATGAAATTAACACCAGCCTGGAGCTGGGACTCTGCGAACTTTCTATGGGCATGTCCTCTGATTATCGGATTGCTGTTGAGGAGGGTGCGACCATGGTGAGGATCGGCGCGGCGATTTTCGGACATAGGATAGAGGAATAATGGCCGGGAAAAAGATCATTGGCTGCATCGGGGCGGGAAATATGGGCGGTGCGATCCTGTCCCGGCTGGCCGCGAGCGTAGGCGCGGACCTTCTGACGGCCTTTGATACGGATGCGAAGCGTCTCGGCATAGTCACGCGAAATACCGGCATCCGGACATCTTCGTCATCGGCAGAGCTGGCACAGGCGTCCAGGATTATAATAATCGCGGTAAAGCCGGACGCGGTCACTGACGTACTCAATGAAATAAAAGAATCCCTGTCATCTGAATCTATTATCGCTTGCATTGCGGCGGGGGTGAGCATATTAACCTTGGAGAAAATAGCGGGCGCGTCAGCCAAGATCGTGCGGGTAATGTCCAACACGCCGGCCATGGTGGGCGAGGGCATGTCGGTCCTGTCCCCTAATAAAAGCGTCGACGAACAGTCGCTCCTTGAAGTGGAGCAGATATTTTTAAAAATAGGAAAGGTGATGGTGCTGCCCGAAAAGCTGATGGATGCCGTTACCGGATTGTCGGGGAGCGGCCCGGCCTATGTATTCACCTTCATCCAGGCGCTGGCCGACGGCGGTGTGAAACTCGGCATTCCCCGCGAAAAGGCACTTGTGCTCGCTGCACAGACGGTTCTTGGTTCGGCGAAGTATGTACTCGAGTCAGGAGAGGATCCGTCATCCCTTCGCGCGAAAGTGGCGTCACCGGCCGGCACCACCATTGAGGGGATACATGTGCTCGAACGGAGCGGTTTCACCGGCATTGTCATGGACGCGGTCGAGAGAGCAGCTCAAAAATCTCAAAAACTGGGAGAAACATGATGTTACATTGGCCGCCATTCAGCAGGTATCAGGTGCGTCAGATCAAGCGCTATGCCGCGGTTGTCTCAATCGTCCTGACAGCGGTTCTCATCCTGGGGAACATTATCACCGCCCTGGTATGCGACCGAGTTGCTGTCAGTGAAGTGAGTTACTGTGTCAAGGATGGGTTCCCACTGTTCACGGACCCGAAGGAATATATCCGCCTGGTAAAGAATTACCCTTATGATGCTGGCGTCAAGCTCACAACACACCAGCTCGCGAACGGAGAATCCTTCTGGGATGTAGCCTATTACCACAACATATCCATCGACACCCTTATAGCGGCCAATCCATTCATACTGTCGCTCATCCCGAAGGACGGGATCGAAATCGTCATTCCTGCCGAAGATGGTGTATTGCTCCCTTTTAATGATATCTTTGACGTAAGGCGGATGCAGAAGCTCCTGGGCCTCAACGGTGTCGTGCGGGGTGATTATCTTCCGACGCCCTTCAAGATTATTTCCACTGATGATATCCGGCTGGTTTTCTTTAGGGATGCGAAGCCGGTGATCGTGAACAATGCCATAGAGAAGCTCTACAGGATTAAAAACATATTCCAACAACCGTTGAAAGGTAATTTTACCTCCCTTTTCGGCATCCGCGAGCATCCCTTTATCCTGAATGGAGTCGTCCGGTACCATAACGGAGTCGACATCATCTCGGCCTACAATACGCCGATCAGGCCGGCGCGGGAAGGCATGGTGATTTTTACCGGCTGGCGTGGAGGATTCGGCAATACCGTAATGCTCCAGCACTACGAAGGCTACACCACCCTTTACGGGCACCTCAGCGAAATCACGGTGAAGACCGGGGATTGGGTCACCAAGGATGACGTTATCGGACACGTGGGCTCAACAGGCTGGTCAACAGGACCGCACCTGCATTTTACTGTCATGAAGCACGGTGTTGACCTGGATCCTCTCTTATTCATCTGGTAGCATAACCTCGTGCTGCGTATCTCTCTCCGGAACGATCTTACCCACTGCTACTCTCGGTGGGCGTGTTATTGATTAATCGCGGGGCTGAATTAAAGCCATAAAAACCCCCGTTTGAAAATCCGTTCTTTAGTTATTCAATTTACTCTAACCCCATGAAAAAGATAAGGGTTTGTCTAACATGTTCGAATATTCATCAATAATCCCTCCCCCTTGATGGCTGCTCTCGGCCATCCATGGCTTTCGAGGGAGCACACAGGATGTGTGCCTGCAGACGCGGGACATGGATGTCCCGGATGCGTCTGCCATTGGTACATCCTGTACGGCAGGTGAGGGCTGGGGTGGGGGTGACTAATTGCTTAATGCATCGAGTGTTAGAATCACCCTCCCCTGTCCCCTCCCATCAAGGGAGGGGATGTTGTATCCTAACTGACTTATTAGCAGCCCCTTATCAGACATAGAAAAAGTTTAAATTTTTATGCCCTCTTTCTCCTCCTGATATGCCGCTGGATCATTATGAGCGACATCGGAATAAACATGATGGCCAGGAGCCCCATAATTTCTGCCGCCATTCTCACACCGGCGCTCTGTGAGGAGGTTGCTGATGCCGGTGTGCCGCATCCGGATGGGCCGCCGGACATCAGATATTTATCTGCGTCGGCGTTGGAGCCGATCCATTCCCAGGTGTCCCCCTCGTCATCGGTGTTCGCCGCGGTGAATTCGATCTGTGCAGAGTGCCGTTCGTCGATCACTATGGTGTTATCCGATGGCTGAACGACGGGCAGGAGGTGCGGAAAGTCAGAGGCCGATAGGCTCACGCGTATCCGGTGTCCTTTCTTGAACACGTTGCAGGTAGACAACAGCTCCACTGTGTACTGGTAGAGCTCCTCTTCGTTGATCTCTTTCGGCTCTGTGTCCGGCCCGTCATAGAAGGGGTCGAAAGGCTTATACGCCGGGTCGATGGGGTTTTCCACTACCTTGCGGCGGTTGTACCAGGGTCCTTCGTAATATTCATTCGTATTTCCGGACGGGTCATACTGCCGGTGCCATGCTGAAAGCCATCCGGAAGTGATGTTACGAGCCCTGCCGTCGGGAAACACATCGTTCAGCTCGACGACCCACTGAACGTCTTTCTTGTTCATGCCATCCAAGATAAGATTGTCGGTGATATTAAGGATCTCCTTGATTTGATCGAAGATGAGGTCAATGTAATCCTGGGTGCACTGATCGGCGAATTTGGTTTTGGCCCAGAATGTAAGAGCCAGAGGACCAACGATCTCCATGTCCTCTGCCAGCGGTTCCGTAGTGAAGGTAAGGCACTCCTTTTCATCCTGGCGCTCGTCTTCATACCATTGTTCCGCGTCTATGTCATTGTTCAGGTAGAACTTTGATATGTCCGAATAAATCGCCTGTGCGCCGATACTCCATCGCGCGCACGATCGGGAAGACCAACCGTGCATGTTCAAAGGATTGTGCCTGAGCACGGGATTATCGCCGGAGTAGTCCGGGCTATCGCTCAAGCTGTAATTGTTATTAGTATATTGTTTAATGAGCTGTGTAGACGGCTCATCGGTGTACCAGTCGCCCGGGATGGGAGTCGGAGCGCGTTTGGTCAGATACAGTGTCTCGTGATTGACCCTGCTTTCCGGCAGAGGCCATGATTTCTCCGCCCGCCACTTTTTTTCTCCCATCACATAGAGCATGACCGGGAATTCATCCATAAAGGGATCAGGCTTTTTCTTGATTTTCCAGTCGAACCAGCGCGCCGGAAGCTGGTTGCCGATGATGGAATTGAGCCCCATTCCCATGGCGGCGGATATGTGATACCATTCTCCGATGATCATGCGCTTGTCGGAATTGGAATGCTTGCTCAAACCGTACTGATATATGTTAGTGGTGCCGCGGGTGAATATATCAAACCATCCTCCCACGCAAAACACCGGCAGCTTGCTCGGAATCGTTCGCTTCCCTTCGGGGAAGCCCCATCCGCCTTTCGGCTTTACCGGCCAGTAAATCATTGTTGATTTCTTATCGTAGAATTCGCCGTCTTTCAAGTTATTCACGTCCATTATCCAGCCAATATGCATTGGAATCTGGTTCCAGTGCTCCAGCCATAGAGCCTCCGCCTGGTCCTGTATTTCCTGCGTAACTTTGCCGTCAACCCCGAAGTTGAGCATGGGCGGGAGGATAGCCATGAGATCAACGCCGAGGAGCCATATGGGGATGAAGAGCAAATCGGGGTTTCCGCCGTGCATAACAATGTCGCGGTACGCATCTGCCATTGGCATCTGAGGGAACAGGGCTTTCAGATGAACCGGCTCGCCTGTTTTGGGATCTGTATCAACAAGCCCGGCCGTGAACATCTGGATTATACCCAGATATGACGCGCTTATCATGCCGACATTTCCGTCAGACCAGACCCGGGATGGTATAAATGTATCGACCACATATTTTATATCATACTGCTCAACCAGGTCAAATGAGGCCCACTCTCCACCCGATGAACCGCTCCCCCGTATGTCAATGGCCATCAAATTATATCGGCTCAATACCAGGGGTAGATACAGGGCTATCATGGTTTCGCGACGGTATGGTGAGGCCATCAGTATGGTGGGGAGCTTTTCGCTGCCGGCCGGCCTGATTACTGTGGCCCACAGGTCAACATCGCCATTGCTATGGGGGTTTTCGGATTGTGGGATTGTTACCTTGACATTCACGTCTATCTTAGCATCGTAGATATTGTTTTTTTCAAGCTCGTCCTTAAGATTTGTCAATTCTGATTCGGTCATCTGTCCCGGGCATCCCGAGCACGAGTCATCCCCGATCGGTTCCGTATAATACCTTGAATCATTGTTGGAATCGGACGATGATCCGTCATCTCCGCCGGATTTGCTGAAAGAATCAGGAATAGGTAGAGAAGCATTTTCTCTATTTTTAGTGCAGTTAATAATTAAAAAAAGCGTAAGGAGAGTGAACATGATTATAATTTTTTTAACGAACATA
>Ga0154692_124_pt1 | contig 15001 bp, 15 predicted proteins | sample Rifle2008BG13ft_FD_116121 | JGI IMG/M metagenome (GOLD analysis project Ga0154692, IMG submission 116121) | Spirochaetes bacterium RBG_13_51_14
AGCCGTAATTAACAAAGCGAAGAATAGAGTAACTGCAATATAATCATAATTCATGGGGGTCCTCGTCATGCAGCGTTGATATATCCAGGTCCATCATGTGGATGATTGTTTTCTTTATTTTATTTAGTTTTATTCGTTCTTTTTCCATGAATTTCGTTGATTATCTTTATCGCGAATTTATCATTTAATTTTATCAAAGTATTGATGAATCCATCCCCTTTTAATTTATTTTCGTTAAATAATTTTACTCCGGCATTAACGAGATTATTTTCGTTTTCTATATTCGGAATAGTGTAATAAGCAATGACCGGAACGATTATCTCATTATATATATTTTTTTGCGGAAACAATGAGCCGAGGTTATCCATGGCTATTCTGTGAATCTTATTTTCAATGGCTTTATTGAAATAACTCCTGAATTCTTTATCCGATAATTCTGATTTTTCTTTAATAATGTTAACAGCAACCATGTATTTCCCGTAATTGTCCCTATCCTCCGCGCACTTTTTCAGCCACATTGACGCGAGTCTCAGGGCGCCGATTTTTCCCCGCGGCAGTTCCGTGTCTATTATTATGCGCATTTCGCTCATGACCGGCAGGTCACGGTAATAAGACGCCGTTATGAATTCCTCGGGCGTGTCGAGCAGATCCTTCATTCCCTCAATGTGGGAAATATTGTCAGGGTCGCCCAGGAGGGACGCCTTGGTCACCACGTAGGCGCCGTAATTGTATTTCCCGTTTTCGATGCATCCATAGGCGGCGAGAACTTTATTTATATCGGGGAGCCGTTCCGCTTCATGCGCTGCGGCCGGAGCCGTGATTGCGGACAGGGCTATGAGCGCAGGGAGCAGGCACCGCGATATGGTAACATTTTTTTCCATGTGACACACCTCCGCAAAATCCGGCTCAGGTGAAATTGTGCCAGTGTCTATACCTGCAAGGTACAAAATATTCGGGTAATGGTAAATTCGAAAGAGATTAAAAAAGTCGGTTCCCCGATTAGGGGATTGTTAGAATTTCCGGCCGGGGCGTTAAAAATCCGTTAATGGAGAAGTGTTGATAATTACTGCGCGCCGTTATGCTACAGGTGGTACCCGATCCCGAAAAATACCGTCAGCAGTGAAAGGGACTTGCCTTTGAAAAACGCAGATTTATACCCGGTGCCGAACTGGAGCTCCAGTGGCCTGAAGAGGAGAATGAATGACGCCGCTATGGTGAGGTATGGATCGACGGATTGTTTGTGCTTGACCAATCCCGAGAGGGGATTGTCCGTGCTGGAAAGATATATCTTTCCTATGGAGGCGCCGCAGCCGGCGGTCAATTTCACGCCGAAGTATTGGAAAACATGGTATGAGAAAACCGCGTTGAGCGTAACTCCCCAGAAGGAGAGCGAGGAGTGATTCCTCACGATGATCGCCCCGTTGTCGGCGGCCAGATAATCGGCCTCTGCTGAAACGCCGAGCCATTTCAATATGTCGTAGGACAGGTAGGGCGTCAGATATTCCGCGTCCTCGTAAATCCGTGAGAAAGGGCCCTTGATGAAAAACCGGCCCGTTTTCAGACCGAAGGAAAAATCATCCATCACCCGGTACGCCTTCATGAAGGGGGATTCCGTCAGTTCTTTTGTTTCCTTCCGTTCCTGCTTGCGCAATGGGGCGATCTTCCGCTCTATTTCGGCGGTAAGATCGCTGATGATGGTTTTCAGCTCCGCGCCGGTCTCAAAGCTCTCCCCGGTGATCGCCCAAAAGTTTCTTTCCCTGATGTCGACCAGAGCGAGTTCAACGGTCAGCTTTCTGCCCCGGACCGTTCCCCTTCCGGTGATGATATACCGGGTGTTATATTGTTTGCCCAGCTCATCCACTTCGGAATAGAATAAATCGCTGCCGAAATTCCTGATCGGCAGCACGCGATCTATTTTCTGTGCTTCAAACATCCCCGAAGCGTTCAGGTTCTGCGCCAGGGCGTGGGGGACAATGAAGGAGAAGTAATCATACTGCTCTTCCTCCGCCTTTTTTTCTTCATCGATGATAATGCTTTTCTCGAACGTGATGGCGAGATTACATACGAGTATCTTTTCTTTCTGCATCTTCGCCGAGGCCGCAGATGAGAGCACCATGAGGAGCGTGGTGTATAGTACGATTTTTTTCAACATAACAACATCTGTTAGCCCGTCGCTCTGTTTACAATACTGTATCCGGCATCGGTATTATTGTCAACTTCAAATTAGATCCATATCGGTATGCCGCAATAGTTGCCGATTATCATCAGCCGTGTCACGCAGGAATCACCGTCCCTCCGATATGATTATCGCGGGAGAAAGGGTCACGGTCAGGTGGAGTACTCCGCGTTGATTCTGACGTAGTCCAGCGATATGTCAGTGGTGAGTATAGACCAGCCCGATTCCCCCAGGCCGATGTCAACCGTAACCTCAAAGGTTTTTTTAGCCATGATCTTCACCAGACCATCCGGATCGAATTCAACCGGCGTGCCGCGTGCCAGCAGGGACATGTCGTCGAAGGATATGCTCAGGGCCTGTTCATCCACCGCTGCGCCGGAACGGCCCGCCGCCGCGGCGATTCTGCCCCAGTTGGGATCATTGCCGAAGAAGGCGGTCTTTACCAGGAGCGATTCCGCGATCGCCCGCGCTATGCGCGTAGCGTCGGCGTCGGATTTCGCGTTCTTGACGGTTATTCGAACCCGCTTCGTCGTCCCCTCGCCGTCGTCAATGAGCATTTCGGACAGGCGCGCCAGCACGGTATGGAGCGCTTCTTCGAATGCGTTGAGGTCACCGTCCGCGGTCAGGGGCGCATCGGACCGCGGCGACAGAATGATGGCGGTATCATTGGTTGACATGTCGCCGTCAATGGTAATGGCGTTCAGCGTCGCGCCGATGTTTTTCCTGAACAGGGCGGCGAGGGTCCGGCGTTCAACGGGTGCGTCGCTGATGATGAAGCAGAGGAGCGTCGCCATGTCGGGCGCTATCATGCCGGCGCCCTTGGCGGTCCCGGCCATACTGAAGGTACCCGCAGAAGTGTTGAAAGACACGCATACCTGTTTGGGCACGGTGTCGGTCGTCATGATGGCCTTCGGAATCAGCCTGCCATTATCACGGGACAGCGACTCGACCAGTTTCTGGTGTGCGTCCATCATCGTTGTAAAGGGAAGCTGCCGGCCGATGATGCCGGTGGAGGCCATGAGGACCGATGCCGCAGGAGCACCAAGCCGCGCGGCTATGTCCCCGGTCAGTTCTTCGGCGGCGTGGTATCCCTGGATTCCGGTGCAGGCGTTTGCGTTGGTGGCGTTTATGAGGATCGCCCTGACGGGATTCGCGATCCGCTCCCGGCACAGTTTGACTGGCGCCGCGGAAACCTGGTTGGTGGTAAACACACCGGCGGCGCTGCATGGATGGTCGGCGGCCATCAGACAGTAATCCAACCTACCCGGATAGCGGATTCCGCATTCAAGCGCCGAAAAGGCGAACCCTTTGATGTTTTCAAGACCTCCCTCCATAATCTTCATAGTTGTACCTTAAAAAAATTATTTTGTTGACTGTTGTGTTAGCATAGTATTATTATTGTATGGACGAGTATATTGGTCAATTATTTTGTTCCGGGCAGTTAAAATATATTGACCGGCGGCCGGGGCGCACACCTCTAAATTTTTTCTGTCAGGAGAAACAAGTGGTCTCAATCGATGTCGATGATCGGGGAAAGTTGAAGATTGTAAAAATACGAGGTGAATTTTTTCTCGGATACGTCCGGCAGGTTGAGGAAACCTGGAACACCCTGGTCGCCACCATCCCCGACGTGATAGCAATTGACTGCCGGGAGATGACCTTTATCGATTCTTCAGCCATCGGCACCTTCGTGAAGTTCCTCCATAACTCAAAGACACATAATATAAAACTGATATTTTTCGATCTGAACGATTCGATTGACCGTATATTCAACAAGGCGAAACTGAATAAAATATTTTTAATTCATACCCGGAAGGAATTTGAACAGCTCTATCTGCAGAAGCCAGAATGACTATCGTCATGCGGCTCTCGCCGACCTGGAGGCGCTATGCGCGCCTTTTCATGTTCATACACTGCTTTCGTATCCTACGGCTGATGATGTAACGGGCTATTCACACATAAGCTGAAAAAAGCTTCCATCAATCGCTGCCCAGCACTAATTTTGCATAATAAACCCTGCAGAATCTCCGATATTCATATTGAGATGAAATGGTCATTTCCAATTATCATTGTTTTTTCCCTGATTGCGTCATCATGTACTCCCGAAGGGAGTTTTTACCGGGACAGCTGGCGGAACGGCTGGTTTTACAACAAGAATGAGAGGGACCGGATCGTCCGGACCGCGGAGCGATACCTGGGTGTGCGGTACAAGCGGGGCGGTGCAACACCCCGGGGTTTCGACTGCTCCGGATATGTCATGTACGTGTATCAGCGGAATGGAATTCTGCTTCCCCGCTCGGTGGTACGCCAGTATAAAGCGGGGAAAAAGATCGGATTGGAGAGGGTGAAGCCGGGCGACCTGTTATTTTTCAGGACATCACGCAAGCGCAGGCTGTCCCATGTGGGCATCTATTGTGGTGATGACCGGTTCATTCATGCGCCCCGTTCAGGCAAAAAGGTTTCTTTCGCTGATATGGATAAAGCATACTGGCGGAAGCGGTATATCGGGGCGGTGACGTTTATGTCCGGGAACAGGATGTAGCGGCGGAATCATGGGATCGGTACAGATTTATTCTATTAATAGATTTTCGATTGAATTCCCTGCCGCTTGATGGGGTACGGCATGCCTCAAATAGGCATGCTGAATCCGTGCATAATGACGATTTCCTATACGGAATATTGTCATCTAAGACAAAAATAGCGGATAAATATAATTCTTGACAGAAATTAAGCACCTGTTAAATTAGCAATGGCTGGAGTATTTGGATTCAATATGCGAGTTGGAATTTATGCAGGATCTTTTGACCCTCTGACCAATGGACATTTAAATATTATCGAGAGGTCTAAAGGGATCTGTGATAAACTGGTAGTGGCAATAGCGATAAATCGCGAGAAACAACCTCTGTTCTCGGTTGAAGAGAGGTTAGAGATCATAAATAATTATTATAAGGATGACAGCTCCATTGAGGTAGTTTCTTTTGTAGGGTTACTGGTTGAGTTTTGCAAAGCAAAAGGAATATACTATATTATTCGCGGGGTAAGGAACATAACTGATTTTGAATATGAGATGGCAATCGCCACGGTCAACAGTAAACTGAACCCTGAAATTGAAACTATCTTTTTAATGACCAAAGGTGAATATGCGTTCATATCCTCCAAGATGGTCAAAGAAATCGCGAGCTTCAATGGTGATCTCACCAGTCTCGTCCCTCAATTCGTCATAGATAAGATCCAGCAAAAATACTCCCAAGAACGTTTCTGATCATACGGAAACAACCAGCCATTGTCGTGACGGCATGCGAGCCAATGCATGCTCTCCGTCCACGCGTTTAGGAGAACCGTGGATGGCGTCCCGGGCCGGCATCCGCATTCGCTGCGTTCTGCCCGATCCGGGGTAATACACAAGAGGGACGGGAGGTACTGTATGACGTTGCTAACAATCGTGATTATTATTTTGCTCCCCATAGCAGGAATTGCGGGATATGCATTCCGCGCATATCTTGGCAGGATAAAACTCAGCTCCGCCGAAGCAAAATCCCAGAGGATTTTGCAGGACGCCATAAAGGACGCTGAGAACAAGCGGAAGGAGCTGCTCCTGGAAGCCAAGGATCAGCTTCTTAAAGAGAAGAATATGGTGGAAAAAGAGCAGCGCGACCGCCGGCAGGAGCTGCAGAACATCGAGAAACGCCTGCTGCAGAAGGAAGAGACAATCGACAAGCGTCTGGAGCAGATAGACAAACAGGAAAAAGTCCAGAAAATCAAGGAGCAGGAAAACCAGGAGAAAGAGGAAGAGCTCAGAAAGGAATTCGATCGGCATAAGAAGGAGCTTGAGCGTGTCGCGGGCATGACCTCGGATGAAGCCAAGCAGGTGCTCATGAAGAACCTGGAAAACGAGACGCGGTTCGAGGCCTCAAAGGTGATCAATAAGATCGAAGAAGAGGCCAAACGAGCTGCGGAAAAGAAGGCGAAGGAGATCATCATCACAGCGATCCAGCGGAACGCCTCGGATTACACCTCGGAGAGCACCATCACCACGGTGTCTCTCCCCTCGGATGAGATGAAGGGCAGAATTATCGGCCGGGAGGGAAGGAACATCCGCACTCTGGAAAACCTCACCGGCGTCGACATGATCATCGACGATACGCCTGAGGTGGTGGTCATATCCGGTTTTGACCCGGTGCGGCGGGAGATAGCGCGTCTGTCCCTCGAGCGTCTGATCCAGAACGGCAGGATACACCCGGCGCGCATCGAGGAAGTGGTTGAGAAGGTTACCGCCGAAATCGAGGAGACCATGCTCGATGAAGGCGAAAAGGCCGCCTACCAGCTCGGGATTACGGGCCTGTCCAAGGAAGCGCTCTATAATCTCGGCAAGCTGAGATACCGGTCCAGCTACGGTCAGAACGTGCTATCCCACAGCCTTGAGGTCGCCAACATGGCGGGCATCATGGCCGGAGAGCTCAAGCTCGACGTGCAGCTAGCCAAGCGGGCCGGCCTTCTCCACGACGTGGGGAAGGGGAGCGTGGTCGAGGGTGAAGGCGCCCACGCCATCGTCGGCTCTGAGATGGCCAAGAAGTTCGGTGAAAACGACAAATGCGTAAACGCCATCGCTTCGCATCACAACGACCGCGAGCCCGATTCCTTCGAGGCCGTACTGGTGCAGGTGGCCGACGCCATATCGGCGTCTCGTCCCGGCGCCCGGAAGGAATCTCTCGAGACATACCTCAAACGGCTGGACAATCTCGAACAGATAGCCCTGGGATTCAAAGGCGTGGAGAAGTGTTACGCCATACAGGCCGGGCGCGAGCTGCGCGTCATCGTGGACAATTCAATCGTGAGCGACGAGAAGGCAGAGGGAATCGCCAAGGAAGTGGCAAACAAAATCGAGTCCGAACTCAAGTACCCCGGCATCGTGAAGGTGACGGTCATTCGCGAGACGCGGATTATCGAGTATGCGAAATAGGTTTTCGTATATGATAATGCCGTATGCCACCCTCCCCCATCAAGGGGGAGGAATATTGACGTTAACATTGATAGCATAAAATAACTGATTTCAGTATTATATATGAAACAAACCCTGAACATCCTCGCAATCGGCGATGTGGTCGGCCGCCCGGGGCGCCTGATACTGAAGGACAAGCTGCAGGGTCTCATCGACACGCACCGGGCCGATATCGTCATCGTCAACGGGGAGAACGCCGCGGGCGGCAGATCCATAACGCCCGACATCGTCCAGGAATTCCTGTCCATCGGTGTTGACGTCATAACCAGCGGCAATCACATTTGGGACAACAACGAGGTTCTGAAAATACTGGACTCGGAATCGGCCCTCCTTCGTCCGGCCAATTATCCGGCCGGCGTCAAAGGCCACGGTTATCACATCATTGAGCGTAAAGGATTCAAGATCTGTGTCATCAACCTGCAGGGCCGGCTCTTCATGGAGCCGATCGACTGCCCCTTCCAGAAATTTAACACACTGTACGATTCGTTGAAGGATTCCGTGAACATCATTATTGTCGATTTTCACGCAGAGGCGACTTCAGAGAAAAGGGCATTCGGCTGGCATGTTGACGGCAGGGCATCCGCGGTCTTCGGCACTCACACACACGTCATGACCGCCGACGAAGATATTCTGCCTGCGGGAACCGGCTACATAACCGATATAGGCATGACCGGATCCTTCGACTCGGTCATCGGCATAAACAAGGAGAATTCAGTAAAGCGCTTCCTGACCTTCACCAGAGTCAGATTTGAAGTCGCCGAGGGGAACTGCAAGGTAAACGCGGTGGTATTTGATATAAACAACAACGGCAGGACGGAGCGCATCACTCGGATAACAACGTAAAATCCCCCGGTCCCCGGGGGCAGTGGGGTCCGACAGGTAACGGCCATGATTCTTGAAAAGATCAACGACGTCAGGGATCTGAGGAAGCTACCCATCGGCGAGCTGGAAAAGCTGGCCCATGAGGTGCGCGAGTATATCCTTGAGGTGATTTCAAAAAACGGCGGGCACCTCGCATCGTCTCTCGGCGTTGTCGAGCTCACCATCGCGCTGCACTATGTCTTTAATACGCCACGGGATATGATAATCTGGGACGTCGGACACCAGTGCTATGCCCACAAGATCCTGACCGGTAGGCGTGAGGCCTTCAGGAGTATCCGTCAGTATGGCGGGATCTCCGGCTTCCCCAAGTCGCACGAGTCGGAATTTGACGCATTCGACACCGGCCACAGCAGCACGAGCCTGTCGCTGGCCTGCGGCGCCGCCGTCGGCAGGGACCTCACCCGGAAAAAGCACAAGGTCATCGCGGTTATCGGCGACGGGTCGCTCACCGGAGGCATGGCCTTTGAGGCGATCAACCAGATCGGCCAAATGGAAACCGACCTCATTATCATCCTGAACGACAACGAGCACTCCATCAACGAGAATGTGGGCGCCATGTCCAAGTATCTCACCAGGATCATCACCGGCTCCATGTACAACCGGATCAGGAGAAAATCAATGGATCTCATCAAGGGGATTCCCCGGTTTGGGAGCGCCCTATTCAACTTCATTTACCGGTTCTTCGAGAGCTTCAAGAAAATGATAATCCCGGGCCAGCTCTTCGAGGATATGGGAGTCCGGTACTTTGGACCGGTTGACGGTCACGATATCTCACTGCTCATTGGAATACTTGAGCGGGTAAAACAGATAAATTACGGTCCCAAGATCATCCACATCCTTACGAAAAAGGGGAAGGGATACCTCCCCGCGGAAATGAATCCCGCCCGTTTCCACGGCATCGGGCCTTTCGACCGGGCAACCGGCATTACGGGTGGAGGCGCCGTACTCTCTTATTCGGAGATAGCAGGCAAGACGCTGGCTCATCTTGCGACGCGGGATAAAACAATCATCGCCATTACGGCCGCCATGAAGCTGGGCACGGGCCTGTACGAGTTTGAGAACAAGTCGCCCGAGCGGTTTTTTGACGTGGGCATCGCCGAACAGCACGCCATCACCTTTGCGGGCGCGCTCACGAAGAGCGGCCTGAAGCCCTTCGTGTCGATTTATTCGACCTTCCTCCAGCGCGCGGTGGATCAGCTCATCCATGACGTCGGTATCATGAATCTGCCGATCAGGCTCCTGATAGACCGGGCGGGCGCCGTCGGCCAGGACGGGGAAACCCACCACGGACTCTTCGACATCGCAATCATCAAGAACATTCCCAACTTCATGCTCCTCGCTCCCTCGACCGGCGAGGAACTCCGGGACATGATCTGTTTCGCAGCGGGGCATGAACACGGTCCCGTGGCGATACGCTATCCCCGCGGCGGAGTCAATCCGGCCGGTTTCAGGTTCGATACGCACCGGCCGTTCACGCCGGGAAAAATAAAGAGGCTCACCGCCGGACGGAACCTGGCCATTTTCACTTTCGGCGACATGGTGCCGATCGCGCGTCAGGTGCGCACCCTTCTCCTGAAACGGGGGATCAGCACATCGATCATTAACATGCTTACAATCAAGCCGCTGGATATCAGGGGAATAGAGCGCGTGCTGAAAAACGTGAAATGCGCGATTACACTCGAGAATGGCGTTGTGGCCGGAGGTGCGGGCGAGTATCTGCTCCTGTCGATCAGGCCCGAGCTCAGGAGAAAGATTCTCTTCTGCGCCGGGTTTCCGGACCGTTTTGTGCCGCACGGCTCGAACGAACAACTTTTAAGGAAATTTGGCATCGACGCGGAGAGCCTCGCGCAACGATTGCTTTCGCTGATGAAATGACGCGTCTTGACTTGTATCTGTCGCAAAACAGCCTGTCCCAGACCCGTGAAAAGGCCAAACGTGAGATAATCGCCGGCTGGGTAACGGTGAACGGCGAAACCGTCACGGATCCGTCGAGGCCGGTTACGGGGTCAGAGCAAATCTCCGTACGGAGGCCGGGAGGATTGTACGTGAGCCGGGGCGGACAGAAGCTGAAGCACGCACTGAATGCTTTCGGCATCTCCTTGGCGGGACGGGTGGCCGCGGACCTGGGCGCTTCCACCGGCGGCTTTACCGACTGTATGCTTAAGGAGGGTGCGAAAAAAGTGTACGCGGTGGATGTTGGATACGGACAGCTTGATTTCTCGCTGAGAAAGGATCCCCGGGTCGCGGTAATGGAAAAAACAAACGTACGGTATTTGAAAAGAGATAATTTTTCTGATCCCGTTGATTTTGTTGCCGCTGACCTTTCATTTATCTCAATCTTAAAAATCTTCGATGCGATACGAAAGGTTTTTTCACCGGCCGAAGGAGTCATGCTGGTGAAACCCCAGTTCGAGGCGGAGGCGGGTGAGCATGAAAAAGGTGTTGTGCGTAATAAAGAGGCTCACGCCGTCATCCTGACCCGCGTTCTTTCGGTACTCGCTGAAAAGGGACTGATCGTGAAGGGTCTTGTCCATTCGCCCGTCAGGGGTCCCAAGGGGAATATCGAATTTCTCGTACACTTCGCCATGGATGGCGGCTCCTGCCGCTCGGCCGGCATGACGGAAGGCCTGGAGCGGACGGTGTGGCGCATTGTCGAGCAGGCGCATGCCGCATTCGATACAGCCGCGGGACCGGATGACGGATCTTCCTCCGAGACATGATTGCGCGTGCGCGAGTTCAAGAATTCGTACCGCCGATCTTACTCAACATGGTGAAAAAAAATCAGAAAAAAAATTCTTCCTGGTGCGGGTTTGATAAATATTTGTTGACCGCATTGTGTTGATATGATCTTCTTCAATAGAATTCGATGGCCGAAACGCAGCTTCGAGAATCCTGTATGAAGAAGAAATTATTAACATCTTTCATCATCGGCTTTATTGTATCGCTCGCTCCAGCGTCCTATCCGTACAATATGATAACCGTCATCGCGTACCCGATCCCCTATAATCCGCACTTCGGCGTGCTGAAGATCGAGGATAAGTCGGGAATAACATTTAACAAGATTAAGATACATATATATGATATCAACGGAGATGACGTGTATTCGGGGACATTCCCGGGATATCCGGTCATCTGGAACGGAAGGAATGAACGGGGGACAACGGTGAGTCCGGGCATGTATATCATCAAGGTGGAAGCCGAGAATATCCTGACCGGGCTCTATGGCAAGAAGTTGATACGGATACTGGTGCAATATTAATGGCGGACCGGCGCGGGACTGAATTGAATGCTATGAATTTAATACTCCGGGCAATGATCGCATGCTTCATTCTCATGCGGGCCGCCGACCTTCTTGCTTCCGATGCGGGAAGCCGGGGGTCCTACACGCGCGGCGGCTGGGTCGGCGCGAAATATGTGGCAATGGGCAGGACCGCCGAGGTGATAGTGGATGACGTGTATTCCATCTACTGGAATCCGGCGGGTCTCACCGAATTGCGGCACACGCAGCTGACGACCGAAGGCGAGATAAAAGACCTGGCCCAGAAGGGCAAGGTGGACGAGATCAAAGAGAGCGACCTGATCAAGTTTTCCGAGGAAGATAAAAGCTTCTCGGTACAGGTCGGCATCACCGGCGCCCTGCTCGATGTGGAGCGCAACGCCGGATTCGTAGGGGCGGCCATCAATCTTCCCAAAGGCGTCCTGGGCATCGGGTTATATTCCATACTCTCCCAGGGTATCGACCGGAGGGATTTCAGCGGCGTGAAAACCGGAGAGCTGATGTACGCTGGGTCGGCCTTCTACCTTTCGTATGGCGTGTCCCTGGGGGTGGCCTCCTTCGGTGTTACCGCAAAGGCCCTCTACGAAAAGATTGGCAACAGCAACTATATGGGCGGCGCCGTCGATATCGGCACCCAGGTGTACGTGCTTCCCTTTTTGAAGATAGGTTTCTTGGTCCAGGACCTGGGCGGGGGACTGTATCCGCTGGAAGAAAGATTGGGCGTGCGACAAAAGTACGATTTAGGGTATCCAACCCTGCGGCTCGGCATTGCCCTTATAACGAACCGGAACTTCACCCTGTCGTTGAGCGGCATCAAGCACCTGGAGCAGAAATCGTTCGGCTACGGCATCGGTATCCAGTACGACATCACCAAGTGGGCTTCGGTCTACCTGGGGATGCAGAACCTGGCCTTTTCAACCGGCATGACCCTGCACATCGTTCAGTTTGACGTTTCGTATGCATTGACCATAGATAATATCGACAACGGATACAACCACATCGTTTCAATTTCGTTTCTGTTTTGAGGTGAATGTTGAGCATTTGCCGCATCATGGGAATATTGAACGTTACGCCCGATTCATTTTATGATGGAGGAGCGTTTTTCCATACCGGGAAGGCGATTGAACGTGCGTACCGGATACGGGAGGAAGGAGCCGATATCATCGATATCGGCGGCGAGTCCACCAGACCGGGCTCAAAGCCGGTGCTTGCCGGCGAGGAAATAGATCGGGTGTGCCCGGTCATTGAATCGATCGCGGCGGATATCGGCATCCCCGTGTCGGTTGACACGAACAAGGCTGCGGTGGCGCGCGCGGCCCTGAAGGCGGGAGCCTCGATTGTCAACGACATCAGCGGCCTCACGTTTGACGGGGAGATGGCGAAAACCGTAGCGGAGCACGGGGCGGGCCTCATTCTCATGCATATCCAGGGCCGGCCCGATACGATGCAGCTGAATCCCCGCTACGGCGACCTGATCGGGGAGATAAGCGTGTTTTTGGGCGAGGCGGCGCGGAAGGCGGTGACCGCCGGAGTCGACCAGAGTAAAATAATCGTTGATCCCGGCATCGGTTTTGGGAAAACGCTGGAAGATAATTACCGTATAATACAAAATATCCCCGAGTTCAAGAAGCTCGGACACCCGGTGCTCGTGGGACTGTCGCGAAAGTCATTAATTGGAAAGCTCTATGAGAGTGATGAAGATCGGCTCCCTGCGACCATCGCCCTGAACGCGGCCGCGGTCCTGAACGGCGCGGACATTATCAGGGTCCACGACGTCAGGGAGCACCGCCTGGCTCTGGAAAGCCTAGAAATGCTGAAGAGGGTTTCGCAACGGTATGAATGAGCTCGTTTATGATTTCACCAATTTCATCAAGACCTTCTGGGATTATTTTCGGAACGTGATAGACATAGTCCTGGTGGCATTCATCTTCTACCTGGTCTACCGGTTCCTGGCCAATACGCGGGCCATTCAGCTCCTCAAGGGCGTGATGATCATTATCGTGGTGGCCATCCTGGCGAAATTTCTGCGGTTTGACACGCTGGACTGGCTCATCACGAACATCGCGTCCTCGGTGGTGATCGCGGTCATTATCCTGTTCCAGCCAGAATTGCGGCGTCTCATCACTCAGTTCGGCCAGCGCAACTGGATCGCCACCGATATCGGGAAGGAGCCCTTTCCCCTGGACGAGCTGGTGAACGCACTGGTGTCGATGTCCGAGGAGAAGGTCGGTTCGCTTATCGTGATCGAGCGGAATACGGGCCTGCGGAGCTACGCAGAATCCGGTGTAAAGGTGAACGGGGATATATCCGAGGAATTTATCCGCACCATCTTCTTCCCGCTGACCCCGCTCCATGACGGGGCTATCATCGTCCAGGAGGGGCGAATCTCCGCAGCGGCGTGTTATCTGCCCCTGAGTGATTCGAAGCAACTCAAGAAGCAGCACGGCGCCCGGCACCGGGCGGCCCTGGGGATCGCGGAGGAAACCGACGCTCTGGTCCTCCTCACTTCGGAGGAGACCGGCAGTATATCCATCATGGTGAACGGGAAGTTTTTTTCAAAGGTGAGGGTTCCGGATCTCAAGAACATGATTCTCTTCTATATGAACCCCAAGACGGCGTATGAAGAGAAGTACCGCATACCGACGAAAAAAGGCGCTGAATGACGCCATGGATAAAAGTATCATACAAGAAAAAATAGTGTCAGTTCTGAGGGAAAAGGATTTTCTCGCCAAGGCCGTTTGCCTGCTCCTGGCCGTGATCCTCTGGGCGTTCATCGTCAGCGGCAGGACCGAGAATCTCAGATTCAAGATCCCTATCACGGCGAAGAACGTTCCGTTCCAACTGGCAGTATCGAAGATGTCCGAGAGATACGCGACCATTCTCATTGAAGGGCGGAAGGAGCACCTGAAAGAAGTGAGCGTTAAGAACATCAAGGCTGTCGTGAACCTGAAAAACGCGCTCGCCGGCGAGCCCCAGGACTATCCGATACAGCTGGAAAAACAGCAGGTCCCGGAAGACGTCTCGATTTCGCTCGTGAACAGCGAAGTTACCGTTACCCTGGAAAGAATGGAGGAAAAGTGGGTCATGGTTGTGCCGAACATCGTGGGGACGGTACAGAAAGGGAAGATAGTCATAGACAAAATTGTTATACCCGATCGGGTGAAGATATCGGGCCCGAAATCGGTCATCAACGATGTCGAATCAATCGAGACGGATGATGTTTCTGTTCAAAATGAAGCGGGAGATCTGCAACTTCAGGTGGCACTGAAGAAGGATAAGAGCGGGGACGTCACCTGCGATGAAATATCGGTAACCGTGAAGGTGGTGATTGCTGACCTGAAGGACCTGGTGACGATCACCGTCCCGGCAGAGATACAGAATATCAACAGGGACTACGAGTATGAAATAAAGGATCAGGAGATCGAGCTCTACATACGATCGAGGAATTACCGCCAGCTGTCGCCCGATGACGTGGATGTCCATGTCGATGCGGGAAAACTGAATGTTAAAAGCCTCTTCGAGAATGAATCCGGGACCGAAGTGATTCGCGAGCTTCCGGTGATTGCGCACGGGAAAAACATAAACACCGCTGACATCGTTTCAATCATGCCGAAAAAGGTCAAGGTCGCAATCAGTAAAAAAAAGATCCAGACCGCGCCGGAGAAAA
>Ga0154692_122_pt4 | contig 14996 bp, 11 predicted proteins | sample Rifle2008BG13ft_FD_116121 | JGI IMG/M metagenome (GOLD analysis project Ga0154692, IMG submission 116121) | Spirochaetes bacterium RBG_13_51_14
CATATACAGCCCCCGGTTGTCGCATACCAGGAAGGTCTTGTTGTTCCGTGAATCGATGTACCAGAAGGAAGGTATTCCGCCGATCTTCGCGGTTCCAAAGCGCTCGGTCCCTTTATACTTGTCCGATAGATACGAAGCAGCCTTCTCCCAGACCTTCCTGCCCTGTGAGGGATCATTCATGGGCAGGAAGAAGGTATAACCGCCGCCGGAGCCCTTCGGCTGTCCGGCTATGATGTTCAGCACGCCGCTGTACCATGGGAGGATTTCAGTCTGAAAATCTATACCCAGATCGCTCCGTATCGCCTCCTTGAGTTCAGTATAATGCCGGCATCCGGGCGCTTGATCTTTACACAGTTCTTCTATTTTGTTGTAGTCGAAAGAGACGAAGGAATAGGTTGTGGCATTCCTCACGGAAAGCGCCCTGCCCGTCATGCCGGTCTTTATCACATCGATGAAGGTTACCGCGGCGCCGCTCCCGGTGTTTAACTGCGCGGCCAGGTCGATATCAATTGACGCTGGCGTCACCCTGGCGCCCAGGGACGTGTAGTCAACCGAATTGAAAAAAGAAGGGCCGGCGGCGAATTTATCGCGCTCCGAATCCGCCGATGGACTGCCGCCCGCGGTTTCACGCACATACCTGGCCTCCGTCGCCGGAGCTGTTTTGAGTGCCGACGACAGGATACTTTTGCTCGCGCCATCTTTTTTGTCACCCGCTGGTTTTCGGCGATACTGCAGTATCTCTTTTAAAAAATCCCTGGTGGCATAAGCCCTCAGATCATAGTTCTTTTTGGTCCTGGCGAGATATTCACCGTACCGCTGGTCCAGCGCCAGGAATCCGGCATTGTCCGCTTTTGTATCGATGACGCTCCGGATGATGTCGCCGGTTGATCCCACGATAAACACGCCGTCCATGGCTGTCGTGAAGATGTCCTTATTGATCTGGAATATCCGGTACTCCCGATACTCGGTTATGGCCGGGTAGAGGTCGACCTTTCGGTCTCCGGCCATTTTGTTCAATAGTTCCGCAAACTTGAGTGGGAAGGTCTTTTCGTCCAGAACGGGTATGAACACGATCATCCGTTCCTCGTTTCGTTTCCCTTTTGGATACAGGGCAAAGCTTGCGGATCGTTCAACATCAACGCCGGCCTTTTTCAGGGACTCGATATTCATCGGATCAACCCCGGTCTTATTCTTGAATTCATCCTTTTTTTTATTGAACTTGTCCGCGACATCCGGGGAAAGGAGGTTGTCCACGACGAACTTCACGGACACCATGAGGTCCTTGATCCGTGACGTCTTCAGAAACAGCATCGCGGACGATGGGGTTATCGACTCCACCACGTCGGCCCGTTCCTGGGGCAATCCTCCTGTTGCGAGAGCCAGGGAAAACATTAATGAGAGAGAAAAATATTTTTTCATGTCATGCTCCGGTATATAATAACATCATGCAGGTCCGCGGTGCGACGGTGTCATCCAACACCTATGTATATATACTACAAGGGCGATCATGTGGCAAGAAAAAAAGTCACGGTACCGAACGAATGACCGGAGGACTCTGCGCAAGAGCTGCCGGAATGAGATTTATGAGTATCTCTTTCAAAAAAAGGAGATTATTTCATTTGGCGCTGCCTGTAATCCTTGATGAATCGCTGGGAAAAACGGTCACGGCCAAGTATAAGATCAGTGGCTAAGATCGCTGGCCTCACCTTCTCGGCATCCACCGTAGGACAAGTTACGCCTGCCTGGATAGCCAGAGATAAAAATATTTTATTGACCAGCGGCCTGTCAGGCAAGCCGAAGGATATGTTACTCGCACCTAATGTCTGGTTCACCCTTAATTCAGCCCTGACTTTTTGGATTGCCTGGAGCGTGATAAAACCAGCCTGGTCATCCGGTCCTATTGATAGTGTCAGGCAGTCGATAACGATATCTTCAACGGGAATCCCCAGCGACCCTGCACGTTCGATGATTTTATATGCGATCTCCAGCCGTTTTCCAGGTTCATGAGGGATTCCATCATCATCGAGCGTGAGTCCGATAACAGCAGTCCCATACTCCTTGACCAGAGGCAGCACCTCATTGAGTGATTTTTCTTCACCTGAGACTGAATTCACGATAGGTTTTCCCTCGTAAACCTTCAGCGCCTCTGCCAGGGCCGCAGGATTGCTGATGTCGATGCAAAGGGGTACATCTACGACAGCCATTATCGCCTCCATAGCCTTAGGAAGAACGTAAATCTCATCCAGATCAGGAGCCGCCACATTCACATCCAGAATATCCGCTCCGGCTTCAACCTGAGCTATAGCCTCCTGGCGGAGCACATCAAATTCTCCCGCTTTTAATGACTCTGCCAGTTTCTTCTTGCCGGTCGGGTTGATGCGTTCACCAATCATGATGGTTGGTCCGCTATCACTGATGATTAACTCTTTTTTTGCTCTTGATATTTTTGTTTCCATAAATTTAATCCATCAATTATAACAGCCATATTCCCTTGAAAAATCGATCATGGCCCTGATATTTTCCGGCTTGGCTCCCTGCACACCCGCACCGGTTGAAAGGATAAAACCGCCATCTTTCCCTGCCGTTTCTATCAGGTTCTTACAATAACCTCTTACGTCATCCGGATTACCGGTACAGAGAATATCCAGAGGAACGTTTCCTGCAATACATGATATCCTGCCGACAGTCTCTTTTGCCAGAGTCATGTCCGATGAATCAAACCACCAGACAGTTTTACCCTTGGGAAGATCGCTAATAATATCAAAACGCTGGTTATAGCCTCCCTCTGCAAATAACTGTGGAACTAATCCTTCATCGATCAGACCAATAATGACCTTTCTCAAGGTTGGCCAATAAAAGGTGCTGAACTGCTCATTAGACATAAAACCATCGGCTCCCTTGTGAAGAGGGATAAAGGGCATGATATGCCCGGCCGCTCTGCACGACGCCACTCCGTATTTTATCATAAAAGGGGTTAATCTCTCGCATGCCTCAAGAAGCTCATCAGGATTACGAAACATATCAATTAACACGCCTTGAGTTCCCCTGAGGCTATCGCCGATAACATCAAAAGGAGCCTTTGAAAATCCTGCCGAAAAGAACGGGTAGCCTTTACCCATGAGTAAATTGTTGGCGCGGATAATATTGGACATCCACTTGTTGACCTCATCCCCGGCTTCACTAAGCTTCAGAAAAGAAGATTTCACATCCTCCATGCCAAAACGCATGACTGCCATTGGCACAATAATAATCTCATGTACCGGCGGTAACAGCGGCACCTTTTCCAGAGGCTTTAATGCACCAAATATCCGTGGGAAGTAGACATTCATGAAATAACCGGTCGGATCATCGATCAGGTCATGGTATTCATCCGCTTTCATATACTCTCTCTCTACAAACTGATATTCCTGATCCTTCCTCAGACCTTTACCGGCCCACTGATACAGCTTGAAATCAAGAATATCAAGCGCCTTTCCAGGAACAATGCTCATAGGACTACTAGCGGCATCTGGATCAAAATCGACATGATATTTTTCCCATGCATGTGCAAGCTTTTCATAATCATACATGGCATCGTACCAACTGATGTTGGCATATTCAATTGGGAAATGTCCGGCCGAAGGGCATATCGGAATACGCGTGGGCGTTTTCTTCAGTTGAATTGCATCTTTAATGAGATTTACCCTTTTCTTATAAACCTCTTCTGCCTCCGGATTTTCAAATGGAATATTTTGTCCTGAAAGCCATATCTGAAACTGATGTTCTTGTTTATCCTCGGCATTTGAAGATATGTCTATCCACCTCTCTTTCATCTTAATCCACTCCAATCCACTTTTTTACAAGGGTAACGCCTTGCATGGCATCCTTACCATAGGCATCGGCCCCGGCATAGTTGCTTATCTTTTCGCTCATCTGACCTCCGCCAATCATGATCTTTACACTGTTACGTAAACCGGATTCCTCAATAGCTTGAATCGTATTCTTCATGGAGTCATAGGCGAGTGTGAGGAGCCCGCTCAAGCCTACGACCTGAGGCTGAAAATCCTTGATCTCTTCCACAAATTTTCCGGGAGAAATGTCAATACCGATGTCATGTACCTCAAAGCCATGAATGTCCAGCAGAAAGGAGACGATATTTTTTCCGATGTCATGAATGTCCCCTTTTACTGTGCCTATGAGTACTTTACCAAGTTTTTTTGAAACAACTTCTCTTTCCAGCTTCGGTTTGACCATCTCGGATATCTTCTTCAATATCTCACCGGACATCAATAATTCGGGAAGAAAATATTCGCCCGCCTCAAAGCGTTTACCAACTCTTGCAATGGCAGCTGTACAATTATCCAAAATTTTAATAACATTTTCATTGCCATCTATCAAAGTCTGGGTGATTTCAAGTGCCTCTTTTTCTCTGATGTTAACAATCGCATCCATTAATTTCTCAAACATATTTTCCTGCCTCTTAGTTCAAGGTTCCTGCTTTTATTCTTTCTCTGCAATTATGAGTCTCGCATTTTTGACAAAAAATGAAATTGTTTTTAAAATTATGAATCTCTCCCGGTCCTGAAATCATTACTCCGGAAGAAGATTTCAATGGATCCATAATAAAACCATCATTAAGAGAGATTCCGATTTCTTCCGGCCTTACGTGCTTAAATATTTTTTTTTGGGCGCTTATATGCCAACCGCAATAACCAGGACTGTATCTTAATACTCTTGTACGTTCATTTATCAGATCTTTTTCTGAGAGTTTCTTTATATAATAATTCTGAATAGAGTCGGCAACAATCTCTGTTACTTCAGACGCAATAATATCCATCATATGTGCCATTGTTATACTATTTGATTTAATGAGATCAGTAATCATTTGACTAAGAACGTTACCAAGCGTGACAATATATAAAGCAAGGTTATCCGCCCTTCTGAAAATCGCAGTGAGCGGGGTCAGGCTTTCATTTTTTCCCTCACCTCTGTATACTGCATCAAATTCCTCAATGGTTATATCAGAAATGATTCCTGTCGGATTACAGGATTCCAGAAATTTTTCTTTTGCTGTCCTAAAAATGTCATTTATTATTTTGATATGATCTTTATTTCCGGATACTCCTATTTTTTTTAAAATAAGATTCCAGTCTATTAACAATGTTTCGGATGAAAGGTGAATAATCTCTCTCATGGTCCCGGACACGAAAGCCTCTTTATACCCTACCGATTGACTTCCTCATGTGCAATTTTTACATTAGACTTGTTGTATAACTACTCATAATTATTCATTTTCACCCCCGCCGCCGAAGGCGGCGGGGGTGAAAATCATTTATTATTGAGTTTTGCAACAAGTCTAATGCGTATCGGATTATCAATCATCCAATGTCTCAAAGTACTCGTCGCCACAATCATTCGGATTGAAAACCTCTTTGATCTTGCGCTGATAACGGTAAACCGACGGCTGTGGTGCTGACCGATGAATTCTGTCGCGTTCTTCTTTTGGCGTTGTCCTGCCGTCTGATCCTCTCGCCGCTGAGTTCCATTTCTCCATGCCTGCGCCCACCCAGCCTTTTTCCTTACTGAGCTTTGTGCATGCGTCAAAAAACTCAAGAGTCCCTTCGGTTGATTCCTTGTCATGGGAATCAAAGCAGGTGAAGTTTTCCCAGAGGCATGTGCCTCCGCCTCCCTGACCGCCGATAGGTCCCATCATGCAGTCTCCGCCGGCTTCTACCATGGCGCCCCGCTTTTCCCACTCTTTTTTAAACTCACCCGCCTCTTCAGCGTGAGATGCACCATAGTCAGCAGGAAGAAGAAAGCCGAAAGCGCCGTCATATCCACCACCGAAAACAAGGTTCAGATTTTTATGTCCCAGTCTGAGCAAATAGAGAAGTGCCCAGTCGTGTACATCCGGATCATTCATGGCCTCTACCTTCCAGCCGCCTGTTTTGTTCAGTATTTCATCAAAGGCCTTTTCCTGCCATTCAATATCGCGTTTGGTCATGCCTACCAGAATTATCTGAAAATCCCGTTTGGATTCCTCCGTAACTTTCTGCACCTCTGGATCTTCAAGAATCTCCTCAAGATCTCCCAGCGTTTTTGTCGGGTCTGTGAGTATCTTAACCATGGCATATTTCAGGTCTCTTCCGAACATGTTGAACTGCCGGTGGGCAAGGTATCCGATTCCGGCATCCCATATTGAATACGCGGCATCGGCCCATGCCTTCCATGATGGAAAAGCTACTGTATAAGCCTTAAAGTTATCCGGAAGCGTCGTCCTATAAGCTGGAACTATTCCTTTGACGGGGAGCGACTTCGGCCCGGGCCATGCGAAAAGTTTTATTGCGCATTTGGTAAACACGCCCATCGATCCCTTCGCGCCAAGAAATCCCCTGAAAACTCCTTTCATGCTGGGACCGGGGCCTTCACCGCAAAACCAACCGCAGCCTGAACCCAGGGATCCGGTTTTGAATATCTCTCCCGTGGGTATGACCCATTCCACGCCAAGCAGGTTTTCGTAATACCAACCACCGTACAGATTGCCCGGACCGGATCCAAGGTACGAAGTGGCGCTTGCCAGCACTGAACAGCTGCATCCGGAACCCGGGATATGGGTATTCAACCCGACCTGCATCGCCTCAGCCTGAAGTGTAGCGGCAATGACCCCAGGTTCAATAACTGCAAACATGTTCTTTTCATCAATCTCAAGAATCCTGTCCATTCGTCTCATGTCAAGCTGAATGGTATTATCCTCTGACGGGTAACCCTGGGCTGACCAGAAGGTGCTTGAGGCTTTATATTTAATTTTGTACTTATTGCACAATTTCACAATTGCCTGTACCTCTTCCGTGTTTCCCGGCATTAAAACCGCCGCTCCCTGCGGGGTGAATGTATTATAAAAAGGACCAATATGAATCGCCGTATGGGCAAGTGAATATATATAAGAATCAAGTACAGCCGGATCATCGGATATATTAGCTGAACCAACTATATCCTCTAAAGCCCTGTAAATGTCTTTATTAAATGTCATTTGCTGAATTCTCCTTTACCGTCATACAGCTTTCCGAGCCAGATCGATGATGTCATAGACCTTCATCGAATCCCCCATGCCGCTGACGGCATCCATAAAATTTCTCTCACACCAGGGACAGGCGCTGATTATCGCCTCTGCACCGGTAGACTTTGCCTCTTCAATTCTTTCAACTGCTGTCCAGTTAGAGTATTCGGGATACGCTTCACGAACTCCTCCTCCAGCTCCGCAGCACCAGCTGTATTCCCGTATCCGCTGCATCTCCACCAGCTGTACGCCTGGTATGGCTTTTAATATCTCCCTCGGCTGATCATACACTCCCCATGCGCCGTTGTATCGAGGCCTTCTTGGTTCATAGACTATGATTTGTTTCTTGATCTTCTTTTCAACGCCCTGCCACGGAACATACGGTTCACCCTGACGCCCGAGGTGACAGGGATCGTGATAGGTAACGGTTATCGGCATTCCCGTACGGAATTTGAGTTTTTCTTCTTTAATTAAACGATGGATGAACTCTGTAGTATGAAGCACTTCGACCTGAGAACCGAATTGCGGGTAGAGCCGCTTAAATGCGTGGTAACAATCGGCGCATGAAGCAACAATCGTCCTAATGCCGGCTTTTGAACATGCATTTATATTTGACTTTGCCAGACGGTCTAACTCGTCTCTGTATCCCATAGAGTACGCCCGACCGCCGCAGCACATCTCCCGCTCTCCCATGATGCCGATATTGACACCGGCGTTCTTCAACATCGTCACTGCGGACCTGGCTGAATTTTGCAGAACTTTATCGTAGCTGAACCGGCAGCCGGCATGGAAAAGAACCTCGAATTTTTCTGATGATACGCGCGGTACGTCAAGGTTATCCGCCCATTCGCCGCGTTTGCTTTTGGGCTGCATCATGGTGTTATGTTCTTTAACAAGTACCGATATCATTTTCTTGTGCGCTTCAATACCATGTCCGTCCTCGACCATTTTGAACTTTAGTTCCCGCACCATATCCAGCGGCTCCAGGTTGTATCGGCAAACCTTACAGCTGACATCGCACGACCCGCATGCCATACAGGAAAAAACAATATGCTCAACCGTATCAGTATACCCGCTCTGTCCTTTAAGAAGAGAGCGCGTAACCGCATATCGGCCGCGAGCAGAGTAACTGTTAAAATTATTGTACGTAACGCTGGGACAGTTTTTAGCAAACCTCCAGCTCTTTATATGATCAAACGGTATCCATTTGCAGTAAGAACACTGACTGCATCGGTCTGTTTCCGCCAAAAAATTTTCCAGTGCCATTTGGTTTTTCCCTTTGTGCGTTAAATATTTAGAAGCAGAGCTTACCAGGATTCATCACATTATGGGGATCAAATATTTGCTTAACCTTTTGCATTGCTATCATGGTCCGGGCATCTGCGTTGTAAACCATATCCGCCCATATTCCATAGGGCCGCGAGAAAAACGCCCCCTCCCTGAATAGTCTGTTGCTGGCTTTACCGAACAACTCCCTGACCCTTTGAACTTCATCCTGGTTCTTCCGGTTGACCGGCAGTACGAATTCACAATGACAGCTCACTCCTTGATGCGCCGGCTGTATATACACTCCAATATCCGATGACGGATATCGATGTTCGTTGGCAGCTGATTTCATCGTTGCAAGAAAACCCGGTGTTTTATCAAGCGTTGTAAGGAAGAATATTTCTTCTGAATTTCCCTTGTATCTCAGTTTCCAGTACGGATCTTCGGAGGGTTTGAGCAGTATTTCAAATAATTCGTTGCCCATGCATCCCTTCATTTCGGGAACCATGGGTAATCCATACTGTTGTGCAATGTCCCTTATATCATTTTCCTGTGCCTCAACCTTTTCTTTTGGCAAATAGTTTCCGCCTGTTATGCATACAACCACCGTCCATGACGGCAGCGCATCTTTTAAGGTTTCAATTTCATCCGCTTTTTTCGAAAGGATATATGATAGGCAGTTGTTATTCATTATGAATAGTTCATCACCGAATCTATACTTGAGAAGTTTATATGTAAAATCGACTAAATCATCAAGCCTATCTGAGGAAACGAAGAATATTTTCCGAAGCTCCGGAAGAACCTCGCATTTCACCGACGCCCACGTAATGATTCCCATGCTTCCCTGCGCCGCTGAAACAAATTTATAAAAATCTACCTGGCTTGGTCCGGCTCCAACTCCCAGCACCGGTACCAACCCTTTTTTCCAATCGCTTTCCTTTTCCCCCCGGAACATCCCGCTTCCGCTGTAAAACGTATCTCCATTCCCCCACACGATCTCAAGGCTGCGCAGCGGTTCGAGCAAATTCCATTGATATTGTGGCGACATTACCGGTTCCCTTTCAAGCAGACTTGCAATAACCGATTTATTGCTTCTGGGCATAAGAGGCATATTGATCCGCAGACCCTCTTTCTTGAGCTCCGGCAATAGCTGGTTGTGCGTTACACCTGGCTGGATGAGAGCCAACCTGTTTCTTCTGTCGATTTTAAGAATCTTATTCATCCCGCTCAAATCGACGATAACCGACTCTGGAACAGATGGAACGGTATCTCCCCGGAAATGCGGTTCGCCGGAGCTTACCGGAACCAGCGGTGTACCGGTCTGATTTGCCCAGTGGACAATCTTTTGCACATCATCCACGTTTGTTGGTTTTAACCTGAAGCGCGGCCGCATAGCAGGGATTTGATCGCAACTCAGCGGGAAGATTTCTCCGATTTCAGGATTTTCAAGAACACCGTCCTCTCCGACAATTCCTATCAACCCTGCTTTCTTCTTATCCTTTTCCATGATTCATCCTCATATAAACAGAGTATCAACTTATTGTTTTAATGTTACTTATGGAAAACCGATAAAGTCATATTTCACCTTTTATCTAAATGATTAAGCCATTTAGAAGAATTAGTTAATAAAAATTAAAAAAGCAATAATACATGATAACCTGTCATCAATTGCGGCAAATAATAAACACCTATGTCATATCACTTGAAAATGATAAATAGACTTGTTGCATAACTGCTTATAATTATTCATTTTTACCCCCGCCGCCTTCGGCGGCGGGGGTAAAAATCATTGATTATTGAGTTTTGCAACAAGTCTAATAAACAATAATTCGATGAATAAAATTCGTTTTTTCTTGACAAATATTGAATTATTATAAATATTACAATAATTATGACAATTATAATATTTATAATAAATTAATCAATAAAAAAAAGAAAAGAGAATAGTTAAGGTGTTCAATTTCGTCCGTCACAACAAAGCTTCAGAGCAGATCATTTACCAGATACGCAAGAGGATATTTGCGGGAGAGCTTATTCCTGGTGATAAACTGCCGCCAGAGGGTAAGCTCATGGAACAGTTTAATGTGAGTAAACAGACTTTACGTGAGGCCCTTCGAGCCCTTGAATTTATCGGCCTTATCGAAATAAAGAAAGGAACAACAGGCGGGGCACACATTGCCGAAATGGACAGTAAGATTGCTCTCGATGTGCTTGCAAACTTCCTCTATTTTAAAGATCTTTCGATTCATAATGTGGCTGAAGTGAGAAAGATTATAGAGCCCTACGCGGCCGGTATTGCGGCAAACTCCATGTCGGAAAAAGAAATCGGCGTATTGAAGGGGCTTATCGAATTGTCAAAGGAGGAATACAACACCGACAGAACTTCAGAGGTTAACTTCAGCAATGACCTGGAATTTCATTGCGTTATAGCCAATAGTACAAAAAACCCTTTGCTTATACTGATAATAGACTTTATAGAATCATTGATTTCTGATAAAAAAACAATGATACAACTGGACAAGGATTTTTTAGCATCTGTCATAATTGCGCATGAGCGGATATATGACGCCATTCTCAAAAGAGACGCGGACCGCGCAAGGGAAGAGATGAGTCAGCATATAGTTGAAGTGGATAAAAATATGCAAAAACTTAAAAAAAGAATTCTCTGATGAAGAAAAAATGTAATCATCTTAAAAAGAGGAGATAGGTTGTTTATGTGAAGTTACGTGTGCTCAAATGAACTGATCATATTATAACAGATAAAATTTTTACAAATTTTTTAAAAAATTTTTACAAATTTTTTAAAATTTTTTTTTTCAAGGAGTGTATTAATGTTGAAATCAACACATAACCGTTATTTTTCAAATGATGACAGATATCCGGTTGATCCTATCAGTGGAGAGAGACCGATACGTCTTAAGTATAATGCCGGCGGCACGTGGATAGAGTCCAGAAGCGACAAGTATATACCCTGCTACAATCCTTCAACAGGCGCAATCATAGCCTATGCACCCGAATGTACATCAGAGGAGGTTGAACATACTATTCGGGCTGCTGTTGCAGCTTACCCGGAATGGTCCAATACCCCTGTAAGCAAACGGGTGCAGGTACTTTTCAGGATGAAGGCGCTGATAGATAAACATCTCGATGAGTTAACCCACCTGTGCGCCATGGAAGAGGGCAAGAAATGGGAAGAGGCCATGGGCGATGTGCTCAAGGTCAACGAAGTGGTGGAATACGCCTGCGGTGCTCCCCATATCATGAAGGGCGAGGCCCTGATGAACGTCTCTACCGGGTATGACACGACGCGTTACAATCATCCCGTCGGCGTTTTCGTCGGCATAAGCCCGTGGAACTTTCCGGCCATGATACCCCACGGCTGGATGGCTCCGATCTGTATAGCCACTGGCAACACCATGGTTCTTAAGCCGGCAAACTTTGTGCCCCAATCATCAATGCGCCTCCTGGAATTGTGGCAGGAAGCGGGGCTCCCGGATGGAGTTCTTAACGTTATTACCGCCAACCCCCCCGAGGCGGAAATATTCCTTCACCATCCTGATATCAAGGGAATATCCTTTGTGGGCTCCACCCGTGTAGGCGCACATATTTATGCCACTGCTGCGAAAAACGGCAAAAGGGTTCAGGCCCTGACATCAGCAAAAAACCACGCCCTCGTATTGCGTGACTGCAATGTAGAACGTACAGTCAGAAGTATTGTAAACGCCTTCTGTGGATGTGCTGGAGAACGCTGCATGGCATTACCCGTCATTGTGGTTGAAAATGCAATTGCCGATCAGCTGATAGCGGCCCTGAAAAGAAATGTATCACAGATTAAATTAGGACCGGCCTACGATAAGTCTACCGGCATGGGTCCCGTGGTCAATAAAGGTCACCAGGAATTCGTACTCAACTGGATCGAGACCGGCATTAAAGAGGGTGCAAAACTGATCGTAGATGGTCGAAAACCCGAGGTCGCTTCGGGCTGCGAAAAAGGCTATTTCATCGGCCCTACCATCTTTGACCATGTAACGGAAGATATGTCTGTAGGCCGTGAAGAGGTTTTTGGACCCGTCCTTTGCATCAAACGTGTTAATAGCTTCGAAGAAGGCCTGAATATCATGAATGCAAGCAGGTACGCTAACGGATCAATCATTTATACTCAAAACGGTTACTACGCCCGCACGTTTGCAAAAGAGACACATGGCGGGATGGTAGGCATCAATGTGGGGATCCCGGTTCCAGTCGGCATTTTCGGCTTCACCGGTCATAAACAGTCCTTCTTTGGAGACCTTCACGTAATGGGCCGGGATGGGTTCATTTTCTACACGGAAAGTAAAAATGTTACCAGTACATGGTTCCCAAAAGATATGACTGAACATAGAAATGTTGACACATGGGATGGAACTATGGCGACAATTAAATCATAGTATTAACCATCAATGTTGATTATTAGACTTGTTGCAAAACTGCTATAATACTCAATATTTTGTCCCGCCACCTTCGGCGGCGGGACAAAATATTAAATTATAATTGAGTTTTACAACAAGTCTATTAGTATTATCCCCATTATCTTCAAATATCTCCATATTGATAATAAATCCGGAGCGTACAATGAGCCACGTTGAAATAAAAAAAAGCTATGAAGAAATAAACAAAAAGATCAAAGAGGGAAAGGCGGTCGTCGTAACCGCTGAGGAGATGCCGGATATCCTCGCCCGGGAGGGCGTGGACGGCGCCTTCAAGAAGGTTGACGTAGTCACCACCGGCACCTTCGGCGCCATGTGCTCCTCCGGCGCTTTTATCAACATCGGACACACCAAACCGCGGATAAAGGCGTCAAAGATATGGCTCAATAGCGTGGAAGCCTACGGCGGGATCGCCGCGGTGGACTGCTACATCGGAGCAACCCAGGTTCAGGAAAACGACCCGCTCAATATGGTCCATCCCGGCACGTTCAGGTACGGCGGCGGCCATGTGATTGAGGATCTGATCGCGCGGAAAAGAATAAAACTCAAGGCCGCCGGCTACGGCACCGACTGCTATCCCCTGAAAGAGTACGAGGCGACGATAACCATAGACGAATTGCGAGACGCCATCATGTTCAATCCGCGTAACGCCTACCAGAACTATAACTGCGCCGTCAACCTTTCTCAGAAGACCAAATACACTTACATGGGTATTCTGAAGCCCGACATGGCCAATGCGAGCTACTCCAGCGCCGGACAGCTCAGTCCGCTTTTGAACGACCCCTACTACTGGACCATCGGCGCCGGAACCAGGATTTTCCTTTGCGGCGCTGTCGGCTCGGTGGTATGGCACGGCACCCAGCACGAGCCCGGGTGCCGGCGGAGCCCGAGCGGTATACCATACGAAGGCGGCGGCACCATAGCGGTGATGGGGGACATGAAGAAAATGGATCCGCGGTATGTACGAGGCGCTTCCTTCACCGGGTACGGCTGTTCCATCATGATCGGCATCGGCATCCCCATTCCGATTCTGAACAGGGACCTGGCCTTTTTCACCGGCCAGTCCGACGCGGACCTCTCCTGCCCGGTGGTTGATTACGGAAACGATTACCCATCTGGCATAGGAAGAGCCCTGGGACAAGTGAGCTACGCCGAGCTGAAAACAGGGAGGATCGAATTTATGGGCAGGATGATAGAAACGGCCCCCCTGTCGAGCTACCCTGTGGCGAGAACAATAGCGAACACTCTGAAGGAGTGGATCTTGGGTGGTTTTACCATAGGCGTTCCGCAGACGCCGCTCCCGACGGTCCCACACGGCAATGAAGATGAAACGAGCTGAACGATTTTACCGCGATTTCGAGGACACGGATCGATGGAAAAGCTTCAGGGTCAGAGTGGAGACATCCGACCTCTACATCCGGGCGGATAAAGACCTGTCTGTGCGGGCCAAGACCATGGTGCGCAGCCTGCGCGAGGACATACGCGGCCAAATAGAACGTCAGTCGGAATTTTTCGCATCCTTTACCCCGGTGAAGCGACTCCCGGGGTGTCCCTCCATCATCGCTATGATGTACGACGCCTCAGAAAAGGCCGGGGTGGGTCCCATGGCCGCGGTCGCCGGCGCCATCTCCGATACGGTGGGCCGCGATCTTGCGGATCTTTCGGAGGAACTGATCGTAGAAAACGGGGGTGATATCTGGATGAACATAACACGGCCGGCGGTGGCCACCATTTATCCGGGTGGGTACTATTTCAACGGCGTGGCCTTGAGAATATATCCAGGCCCGACCCCTTGCGGCATATGCACCTCGTCTGCGCGAATCGGATTGTCCTTAAGTTTCGGCAAGGCCGACGCGGCCACCGTTATCGCTCACGACGCGGCGCTTGCGGACGCCATCGCCACGGAGGTGTGCAACCGGGTAGCGGGAGTGGATGATCTGGAGGATGCCGCATCGTACGGCATCCGGTGCGGGGCCGCCGGCGTCGTCATCATCTACCGTGACCGGCTTGTCGCCCAGGGCGATATTGAGCTAACCGATCCATACGGAGAACTGCTGTGAAATCAAAAAACGTGCTTCTGATATTCAACAAAAATATCATGTATAAGCCGATTATATCCCGGCTCGCCAGGGACTTTGACGTCATCTTTAACGTGCTCGTAGCGAAAATCCTGCCGAAGCTTGAAGGAAGGCTCATCCTGGAACTCCGCGGCACGGATGAATCAATCA
>Ga0154692_140_pt4 | contig 14952 bp, 12 predicted proteins | sample Rifle2008BG13ft_FD_116121 | JGI IMG/M metagenome (GOLD analysis project Ga0154692, IMG submission 116121) | Spirochaetes bacterium RBG_13_51_14
GAAATCATATCCTGAGTGATTGGTCACCAGCGCGGCCGTCTTGCCCCGGTACTTCCGTGCCGCGCCTTTTATAAAATTTTCCAGCCCGGTGTACACGCGGTGTCCGCCCGAATTGAAATAGTAATCTATCCGGCGGGCGCATCCCGCTGGTAAAAGCAATACAATGAGCGTGACGGTGATCTGCGTTCGTATCTTATTCATTATCCCTATCTGTTCATCCAGATCTGTTTTCTGTGCCCTCTCCCGCCGGGGCGCATGGCGATCCACAGAACTCCGCGTCCCTTTGGCTGATTTAGGGTGCCGGTACGCGTTGAGTCAACAAGTATTCCTAAACCTGCTTGACACGCGGGTCTGCTCCGGTATCGTACTATCTGATATAATTCTCGATCGATATGATTAATAATTTAATTAAATATGCAACGTCCCGGCGCGGATCCGGCGTGCGGCCCGGACTCTCGAGTACAAGCGGCGGAAGCGGCGGAGATATCATCCCCGTGAGAAGGACTGTCATTTTTATGCTTCAGCTGACGGCGCTTTTTTTCGCCACCTGCGGCCTCACCGCCACCGAGCGGGAGCAGGTGATTCTGAATTACTACAGCGACCGGAACAGGGATGCGTACGCCGATCTGCTGGTTGATGTCCAGCGGTATACCACCGCCGGAGCCGAGTATCATAAAAAGTACTATCGGCACCTCATCGGCATTGCCGGCGATATCGTGGAGAAAAAGAAGCTGTCCGTTGAGAATGGGAGCATCGGGTTTTATTACGATAAAAGATCCGGTGACCGCGGCAAGCTCTACCTGGGCCTCGACATCAACACGCAGGCGAACTACGACCAACCCTTTGAGAACGTGGCGGTGTCGCTTGTGCGGAAAAGTCTGCGGGACATCGTGCAGACCATCAACTCCTGCCGCAGCATTTTCGGCGAAGGCGAGATCGTCGGTATGGTCATCGGCTGGAAGTGGTCCGCGCCCGGCGGCCGGGAGCACGTGAGCGTGTGGATCCCGAAGGATGATTTCATCAGATTCGAGGACGGCATGATAACCTTCGGCGAGCTCGTGCAGCGCAGCACCGTCACCAACACCATCGGCCGGGTCATCAGGCTCCCACTATAACGGCTATCTCCTTCGCCAAGGCTTTGATCTCCAACATGGTGCCGACGCTGATGCGCACATAGTCCGACTGGACCGGACCGGTGAAGTGGCGTACCAGGATCTTCCGCTCTTTCAGCTTTCCATACAGCTCACGCGACGTGATCGCCGGGTGTTTCACAAAGATAAAGTTTGCCCGCGATGGAACCAGGTCGAATCCCATGGCCGCCAGGCTCTCCTCAAGGTACTCCTTGTTATTTACCACCATCTTGATATTGTAGTTGAAGCCCTTGGCGTCCTTGAGCGCGGCCACGGCGCCGGCCGCGGCGAGCATGTTCACGTTGTACGAATCCTTAATCTTCATGAGGCCACGAATGATGTCCTCCGGGGCCACGGCGAAGCCAATGCGGAGCCCCGCCAGAGAATAGGATTTCGACATGGAATGCGTCACGATGATGTTGCTGAACTCGTCCGTCAGATCGGCAGCGGAGCCGCCGTAAAAATCTATGTACGCCTCGTCCACCACGAGGAGTCCCTTGAATTTCCGCATGAATGACCTGATGTCGTCAACCTCGCAGTAGGTGCCGGTGGGGTTGTTCGGGTTGGCGATAATGGCCAGGTCGTACTTTTTTTTTAAGAATCCAGCCATGTCGTAGGAAAAGTCCGCGCTGAGTGAAACCGTATCGTACCTGATACCGTTCATCTGCGCCAGGGTGCCGTAGAGGGCGTATGAGGGATAGGGGAAGGCGGCGACGCCGTCGGGTTCAACGAAGCCCCGGAGGATGAGAGTGAAGATTTCGTCCGAGCCGTTACCGACGAAGATGTTGTCCGGGTTGAGTCCCTTGGCCGCGGCATAGGCCACCCGGATGGCGTGCGCCGTTGGGTCAGGGTAACGCTTCAGCGAATCATTCGCCGCGGCCCTGATCGCTTCAAGCACCGCCTTCGATGGCGGGAAGGGATTTTCGTTGGTGTTCAGCTTGATATATCCTTCAGGGCCCTGCGGCTGTTCACCGGGCACGTATTCAGCCGCGTTTTTCAGCCGGGTGTTCCAGTATTTCTCTTCGTTGCTTTTTGTCATGAGATCCTCGCTCTGAGCGTGCCGGTTATGAGCAGTCGGCCGGCAGGGTGTCCCACCGGTGGGCTATTCCGATGAGTAGCTTAATGTCATTGACCCGTTCCGCTTTCATGTAGTCTCCCAGCATTTCAATCAGCCCGGCGGACAGACGCGGGTCAACCAGATTCATGGTCCCGACGGATACGGCCGACGCGCCCGCCATTATGAATTCCAGCATATCATCGAAGCAGGAGATGCCTCCCATGCCGATGATGGGGATGCTCACCTTTTCGTATATCCGGTACACCACCCGCACCGCCAGCGGCCGGATGGCCGGGCCCGAAAGTCCCGCGACCCTGTTATCGAAATGAGGCTTCTTTTTCCGGACGTCGATCTTCATGCCCAGGAAGGTGTTCACCGCTGACACGGCGTCGGCGCCGATCGCCTCCGCGCGCGCCGCGAATTCCGCAATGTCCGTGACGTTGGGCGAGAGCTTTACGATAAGGGCGCACCGGGTGGCCCGGCGGGCCTTTTCCACCAGATCGGTAAACCGATTCAGGTCCGTGCCGAAGGCCATGCCGCCCTCCTTCACGTTGGGGCATGATACGTTCAGCTCCAGTGCCCTGATCTGTGTCGAGGCCGAAAGGGCGGTGCACAGCTCAACGTTCTCTTCAACCGAGTGGCCCGCCACGTTGGGTATCACCGTCGCGCCCATCCGGACAAGGAACGGCAGCTTCTCGGTAAGGAAGCGCTCCAGGCCCACGTTTTCCAGGCCGATGGAATTGAGCATGCCCGCCGGCGTCTCGATGATCCGGTTGCCACGGTTTCCCGTCCGGGGCACGAGCGACAGGCCTTTGGTGAAGACAGCGCCGAGCGCCCCGATGTCGACGTATTTCGACAGCTCTTCGCCGTATCCGGCCGTGCCGGAAGCGACCGTGACCGGGTTTTTCAGGATACAATCCCTGATACGGATTGAAGCGTTCACGTTGATCTCCGCGGACAATGCCTACACCAGATAAAATTATAATCAATCCGAGTCAAGAAATAAATACGGCTGCGTTTACAGTGTCCGCCCTTCGGGCGGATGGTTCGATGGGCTTGTTGTCGGAATAATTTATTTGGCTGACGCCGCGCCTGGCGAGTCTTTAGATTAAGCGTGTCATTTAAGAAATTTAACAATATCTTGAAAACTAATTGACATCCCCTTGTTGTATATTACATTTTATCGGCAAAAGGTTGGCGGGCATATTTTGAACAGCCGTATATGTTATGAGAAAGTTCGGACGCCGAAGCGAGCAATTTCTCCAGCACTCCTTCTGCCCGGCCCCTGAGCATGTTTACGTAAACGGCATTAAAATATTTTAAGTCGATGCGCGCGTCTGGATGGAGCCGATGGATGAAAAAGCAGCAGCAGTGCTGAAAGAAAAACTGACCGGACGAACGGTGTCCGCCATGCTTCCACCGCTCATCGATCTCACGCTGGAATTCGGACGTGAGATGCCGGATGATATCGCCGCCGTGCTGGACGCCACCGGCATGAATTGGCGTTACTACAATACCATGATCAGCTACGCCATCCGGTGGTACCGTCTTGGTTTCTCGCCGGCAAAGCTGAAGAAGCTCATGAGCGAAGCGATCCAGGAGATGAGCGGCCCGGAGGGAAACAGCGGCAAGCGCACCGCCATGAAGATGTTCATGGATTATCTGCAGTACAAGAAAGATATTGACGCCTATCTCAAACAGAAGAACGGGGTTTCATGAATCTATCTGAAAAAATCCTCACCGCCGTTTATTCCAGGAACCTGGCCCATGCCCCGAGAAATATCCTGTGGCTCTTTCTCGCCTTTTACCTCGTGTATCCGCCAATATACATGCTTATCATATCCTTTACCATCGGCCTGTCCAGCATATTCGCCATATTTAAATTCGTTATAATCTTCTGCTTCATCATCATTCCGCCGGCGACAATAGCGTTCCTGGTGATGAATAACAAATTAAAGCGCTACATTCATCAGCTGCTGAGCAATGATGCATCAGCTGATATTAATGCTATCGAGAAATTTTTCAACAGGTACGCTTTTAACGCATCGATCACGGTTTTCATCGGCTTCATTCTCGGTACCGCTTCGGTAATAGTGACCGCGTATGTTATGGATGTCATCTATTCTGCCGAGCAGATGATATTCCTGCTCGTTCTCGGCGAGGTGCCCGCGGTTGCGATAGGGTACGCCATTTATTATTTTGCCAAGATCTCCCTGTACCCGTCGAATCAGTACATAACCTACCGGCCCCTTACTATTCACGCGAAAATCGCGATACCGCTGGTCATTGCAATAATTCTTATGGTAAACCTTATCAATCTCGGCATATACAAAATTATTGCGAATAACATTCATGAACAGAATGCAAAGCTCATAACCGAGATCATGAAGAGAAAAATTGAAACAATCGAGACCATGGTTTCCGCGGTACAGAATGAAATTCAAATGGTAATCGATATCAGGGCGGCTGGACCGGTGGATATGCGGGAATTCTACCGGAAGAGTGCAAAACTCCAGCAGCACAGACACGGATTTGTGGAATTCTACTTCGTGGCTGATGACAGCGGCCGGGCTTTCACGAGCAAAGGAGTTAATTTCAATATATCCGGCATGGATATGTACGAGAACCTGAGACAGGGCGCTGCGGCGGGGATGGAGGGCCTGGTAAGCATAGAAGGGATTTGCGACCATTGTGCCCTTGTTGCCGTGCCGATCGGCGGCGCCGGGAGCAACGGCGGATTCGCAGGCGCCGCGATTAAATCCGCCGCAATAAATGAAAAGCTGAAAGACCGGGACTCGACGAGCGACATCATCATGATACTTTCGAAGAACGGCCGGATGGCATATCATTCGGATGACGTGTATGTCAACGGAATGATCGGAACGGATGTCGGCCATGACGGATTTTCGATCATGGGGATTAAGGCAATTGACGAAATTCCGCCGAACGCCCCACACGAAACCGTCATCGGCGGCAGGAAGATGTTCGCCTTCAGGGGCGCCGTTGATATTCTGAACGGCAACCTCGTATACGTGAAAGATAAATCAGAATTTCTATCGAACCTTGACGCGGTGCTTATAAAGCTCACCATGTTTCTCTTTGTCATAACCATCATCAGCTACATTTTCGGCATAGCCCTGTCGAAGCAGATATCGATCCCTATTGAGCATTCAGTCGAAGTATTTAAAAATGTTGCAAAGGGCGATCTCACCATAGGCATAGACGATTATATTCCCGATGAATTCGGAGAGTTTATCAGACACCTTCAGCTGCTCCTGGCCAAATTGAATGAAGTCCTCTCGTATATTCTCACTCTTTCAGAACAGCTGAATACCGCCTCGACCATACTTGAGCAAACCAGCCAGAATCTTTCCGACAATGCCGGGGAACAGGCCACATCGGTCGAGGAGTCGACCGCCGCCCTTGAGGAGTCCCTGAGCTCGATTGAAAAGGTGGCGGAAAGCGCCGCTGATCAATACAAGGCGACGTCGGCAGCCTATGCTTCGATGCAGTCCCTTGAATCCCGCATCCATGAAGTTGCGGCGTTTGCGGTGGAAGCCCAGCGGAATGCGACGGTATCCAGCAGCGAGGCGGGCAGGGGGAATGAACTCATGAAGCTCACTATCGAGGGTATGAACAAGATCGACGCCAGCACGCAGAAGATATCGGAATTCGTTTCGATGATAAGCGACATATCCGACAAGGTGAACCTTCTCGCGCTCAACGCGGCGATAGAGGCGGCGCGCGCCGGCGAGCATGGCAAGGGGTTTGCCGTGGTCGCCGACGAGATAAGCAAGCTTGCCGATCAGACATCCGTGGGAGCGCGCAGTATTACCGAACTCATCGATGTCGGGCTGACCGAGGTTAAGATGGGACGCGAATTTGTCGACAAGACGTTCAAGGCCCTGTCGAACATTATAAACAACGTTCAGATGACGGACGCCCTTGTCGGGAAGATAGCCGCCCATGCTAAAGATCAATCTGAAAACAGCAGCGGGGTGCTGATCGATATTCAGGAAGTCATGGAAATGGCCGAAAGGATATCCATTGCGACCAAGGAACAGAACATCGCCAACAGGGAAATCGTGACAACCATATCAAAAATCAACGAGGCGACGCAGAATATCTCCGGTGGATCGGTGGATATCGCCGCATCCGCCAGGAAGATCCACTCCCAGATCGAGGTGCTCGGCAGGTTCATGCGATTCTTTAAAGTAAAGGGATGAATTTAATCCGTGAGCAAGTAATCCGGAATCTAGTCCCCGAATAATTGCTTTTGCCGATGGGAGCGGATTATGAAAAAGCTAATCAAAAGCCAGCTTCTGGTGGGAGCATCAGCGAATATACTATTCGGTGTAGCGATCCTTTTCTTCCCTCGAACTTTTGCATTATTGATTCAATTCAATCCTTTGACCAATGAATTGTTCAGGCTTTTTGTGTCCGGAGTCGCTATCGGTCTCGGTATCGGGTACGCCTATATTTATATATATGAGCCGGATAACCTTTCGCTTTTGGTTTTCGGTATGGGATTGAAGTACTGGGCTTTTATCGTCACGCTCTACTGCTTCATCGTTCATGACTTGTCGCTCCTCATGTTCATGCTGTTCGGAATTGGAAATTTTCTGCTGGCCGTTTCTTTTTCGGCTTACCTCTATATTCGGAGATCCTGACGATCCTGCTTGGCCATGTCTCCTTCATAACCTCCAGGCCATTTGAAAAAAAATTTAAACGCTTGACAAATATCAGCCTCTTAAGTATAAGGACGGACTGGTCAGTCCAAATACTGAACAGTCTTTTTAATTTGTATGGAGGTTTTCTATGGATTTAATAATTGAGGATACTATCGAGTTTTCTGCCTATCCGATGAATGATAAGCAGATTTTCTATCGTATTCCCTTTAAGTTTCTGAACAGCCATGGAGAGCGGGTTCAGGATGCGCAGGAAGATATACGGCCCATTTTTGATGTCATAAGCGAACAGAACGGAAAATTTGAGGATGATAACGATATGTCTTTCACCCTCAAAAATGGAATGAAGATAGCAATTGCGTCGAACAGAACCGACCTCTGGATAAAGATAAGCGTCGAGAATTCTAAAGATGAGCGTATAGTGAAAGAAATGCTGGACGGTATCGACCGAATCATGAGGTCGCTCGAGCGAACGGTGTACAAATATGTCGGTACGGAGAACGAATTCTATGCGTATCCCAGTGCCATTAACGGCTGGGGTGCTGAAGTGCCGGGTTATATCGGCCTGGATGCTGGATCGATCTCAATAAATACCGCGGTAGTTGACGAATTCGGAACGGTACTGGAAACCGATTACACCTATACTGAGGGCGATGTCATAAATAATGTCAAAAGATCTCTCAGCAACATTTCCAAAAAGCTCCCGAAGAACATCCGCATACTGGGATCGGGCGTAACCGGCAGCGGTCACGAGATATCCAGAGCTATCATGAACGCCGACGTATATGAAACTGAACTGGACGCCCACGCGGAAGCGGCGCTTCATCTGGTTCCTTCGGTCAAGGTGATCTTTGACATAGGGGGGCAGGATTCGAAGGTGATGTACATCCGGGACGGCATGCTCGACGAGGCGGGCATGAACAAGAAATGCGGCGCCGGCACCGGGTCGTTCCTGAACGCTCAGGCCTCGCGGCTGGGGATACCGATAGAGACGTTCGGCGAGGTGTCATTGCGGGCGAAAAAACCGTACCGGTTCTCAAGCATGTGCACGGTGTTTGTGGGCAGGGACCTCATCGCAGAACAGGCCAAGGGAAACACAAAGGACAACATCATCGCCGGATTGCACCGCTCGCTGGCGATGAATTTTTTCTCCACCCTGGGGATCAATAAGAAGAAGATCCAGACGCCGATAGTTTTCCAGGGCGGCGTTGCGTCCAACAGCGGAGTGAAAAAGGCGATCGAGGAGTGTCTCGAGGAAGCCCGCGGCGAGAAGGTCGAAGTGATCGTTCCCATGTTCAGCGATGTGATGGGAGCCGTGGGCATGGCGCTCTTCGCATGGAGCGAGGCAAACGGAGAGACGAAATTCAGGGGGTTCGACTCCATTGCGCGGATCAGGTCGGAGTTTGTCGAGTGCGGCGGCGCTATCGGCGTCAAGTGCGGCAGCGAGCGACTGTGCGATCTGGTAAAGCTCTATATCGATGACCGGCCGGTTGATACGCTCTACGCATGTGACGACTACTATAATCGCCATCATCGCCGGGATGAATATCCGACAGATGCGGGCGCGTTTTCGGAAAATCAGAAAAACATCAAGATGGGGGCGTAGTCATGGGTGTGAGTAAAATCGGCTGGTTCTGCAGTTACACCCCTATCGAGCTCATCGAGGCGGCCGGATGCGAACCCTACGGCATCCGCGAAGACTCGGGTTGCGGCCATGAGGACGTTTACCTGGGCGACAGCATGTGTTCGTACGTGAGAAGCTGTTTCGGCGGAGCGCTGACCGGTTCCTATGACTTCCTCCAGGGAGTGGTGATAACCCACTCCTGCGAATGCATGCGGCGCCTCTACGATGGCTGGCGGTTCAAGCAGGATGAAATCGGTCCTGAGTGCCTGTATTTCATTGATGTGCCCCGGGTTTGCAACGAGAGGAGCGTGGCGTTTTTCGCCCGGCAGCTGGAGCGGTTCAAACATGATCTTGAGATGAGGTACGGCCCGATTTCCGAGAAGGCGCTTGCGGAATCCATCGGAATGTATAACCGGACCAGGGAGCTATTTAACCGCGCGCAGGAGATGAGGAAAAGCGATAACCCGCCGATGAGCGGCGTCGAGGTCAGGCGGCTGGTCAGGGAGAGCGTGACCCTGCCGCGGGTTGAGTTCAACGCGAAACTGGAGGCGTTTCTTGACGAGCGGGAGGGAACCGGGGGGCACGCCGGCCCCCGTATTATGATCTACGGAGGTCCGGGGAATCCCGCCCTACCGGAGGTCATCGAAGCCGCCGGCGGCGTGGTCGTGTATGAGAACATGTGCAACGGTCTGCGGCAAACCGATACGCTCGTCGACTTCGATGAGGACCCCCTGATGGCTTTGAGCAGGCGGTATCTGAGTAAAATTCCCTGTGCCCGGATGCTCGGGTCTCATGCTGAGCATGGCTTGGAGCAGATCGCCAGAACGGTTGATGAGTACCGCATCGACGGTATCGTATATCATTCGATAAAGTTCTGTTCATCCATGCAGTCCCACGCCGCAATAATAAAAAACGAGCTCGAAACGGGAGTGCCGGTGAAGGTAATCGAGGGCGATATCGGCTCGGAGATAAACGAGCGGGAGCTCCATTCATTCATGAGAAACCTGGGCCGCCGGGCCCGCGCGGCAATAAATCGATGAGGGAGGTTATGATGACCCGGGAAGATCAGATCGCAAGAGTTATTGATGAGAATACCGGCCAGAGAGCCGTACAGTTTAAGAATTTTCTTTCATTGCTGGGCATTGGCGAAGAGGCGGCGAACGATTATATCAGATCACGGCACGACAGGCCGGCGACCGGGCTGTCCGCTTCCCAGAAAAGAGGGAGGCTCCTGGCCGAACAGTTTATCCGGTGCTACAATAAAACGCCGGATTGCACGGAACGGTACCAGCGGGTGGCCTGGCGGAGTCTCTTCATGCCGACGGAGATCATGTACGCCATGGATATCATGCCCTTCACCACCGAGATGGCCGCGGCCCAGTTCGCGAGGATGGGCCGTCAGATTGAGAGAATGGAAACCGCGGAAGAGAACCACTTCTCCCAGGATCTCTGTTCATTCATCCGGACCGCGGCCGGAGCGGTCATTGAAGACCTTTTTCCCACGCCCGATATCCTGGTCACATCGTCCCACCTGTGCGATCCGTCGGCCAAATTTGCCGGCTTTGCGTCGATAAAGTACAAACGGCCGGAGTTTGTCCTGGACATTCCCTACGGGATTTACGGCGGCGTGTATGAACATGACGTGACCAGAATTGAAGAAGCGGTGGAATACGTGGCGGAACAGTTTAAGGACCTGGTAGGGTTCATCACCCTGCACACCGGGGTCGAGTTTCATGAGGAGCGGCTGAGACAGGTAATGGAATGGTCCAACCAGGCGAGAAAGTGGATGAAGACGGGCAATGAATTCTCATATTATGAGGGGACGCCCGTATTCAGGGGAAGCAAGGACATCGATTACGCGGCAAACCTGATGCAGACATGGGGAACGGAGAAAATCGTTGACGTGTACCGGACCAGGTATGAAGAGTTTGTCCGGGGCGCCGAAACGAGTGAGCCGCTGCCGGACAGGCCCCGAATCCACTGGTACCATCTGAAGCCCTATTACAAGAACAATCTCATGGGCTATATCGAAGAGCACGCCGTGATCGCCTCGAACATGGTGAATTCTATCTACTGGGATGACATGGACCCGGACGATCCGTTTCGTTCCCTGGCGCGCAGGACCGTCATGATGCCGGGGTACTGTCCGGTAAGCGTGCGGGCGAAATTGACCACACAATGGATGGTCGAAGGGGACGGCATCATCGCCTTTTATCCGAAGTCGTGCAGGCACTTTCACAGCTCTTCGCGTATCGAGTCGGAGATATTCAAAGAGGCGAACATACCCTATCTCGCTATCGACGGAGATTGTATCGATAACCGCGGCGATGATTTTGCCGTCGTTAAGACGCGGGTCGACAGGTTCATAAAAGGGCTGAAGAGGATGAAAACAGGCGCGGGACGCGGCAGGCAGCCGAAATATGTTCAACAAGTATTTGACAGAAAATGACGGTGATGTAGAGTGAGGCATCCCCCGGAGGCGGACATTGGCAGGGAGGACGCCATGACAAAAAAAAGGACAGCTCCAGTAGAAAAAAAAGGAATAAAGCTCGCCGGATTTTTTGAGATCAGCACCTACTTTTCTCCGGATGGGGAATTCAATGAGGAATCGCTCAGATTGACCATACGCGATGCGGTCAGCATTCTGAAAAGCGAGCTCGGTGAAAAGAGGATTGCCGATATCACCGAGGAGATATCCGACTACCTGTCCCACATTACCCGGTACATGCTGGAAAAGGGATTCTCGGACGCGGCCCTGAAGATTCTGAATACAGCGATTGACGAGCTTGAGAACATGGGCCTGCATGGCATCAAGGTTCCGGCGGAGCAGGTGAAGCGGCTGCTCCATTCCTCCGCCCAGACGCACCGGACCGACGACAAGATGAGGTCATACAGCGAGATGAGAATGAAGATCTTCAACGCCGCGATCGAGCTGTTCTCGAAAAAGGGGTACTACACCGCGACCATTGATGAGATCGCCGCCCTTTCCGGCGTTGGCAAGGGGACCGTGTACCGGAACTTCAAAAGCAAGGAGGACCTTCTTGATCAACTGCTGATCGAAAAATATAAAGAGATTATAGATTCCATGAGCCAGACCTTCGCGAAGGACGCCGACATCCTGGAGCAGATCCAGGAGGTCATCGTGAATTGGGTCAACTTCATCGAAAAGAACCCGGTGGTCTACCGGCTCATTCAGGACCAGGCCATCACCCGGAAAATTTCGGGCGGCAAGATGTTCTATGACTACTTCGTCACCCACCTGCCCCTCATCAAGGAGCGCATCATAGCGCTGAACAAGGACAGGAAGGTCAAGACCACCAGCTTCTATACCGTCTACTACGGCATACTCGGCTTCATCGACGGGGTCGCGCACAAGTGGTTCCGTAACGGTATGAACTATTCACTGAAGAAAGAGATACCCATCATTCTCGAGGTGATCTTTAACGGATTTGTCGGAGAAAGCAAGACCGGCAAGCGGTTCTATATCCACCCGGATGACCGGGAATGAATGACGGGGCATATTTGATATTATGGTGCACGTGAAGCAGTACGGCCCGGTAGCCGTGTACCGCATGGGCCGCTCCATCGGGAGGCTCGTCCTCTATCCCGTGCACGCCTTTATGATTGGCGACGCCATGATCGACACCGGACCACGGTGCGTGCGGGATGAATTTCGCGCCGCGCTGAACGGCACGACGATCCGCGTCGCCGTCAACACGCACCACCATGAGGACCACACCGGAAACAACGGCCTGCTCCAGCGCGAGCGCGGCGCACGGATTTACGCTCCGCCGGGGGCGCTGCCGTATCTCGCAAATCCGCGGCTCCTGCGCCTGAGGCCGTACCAGCGAGTCGTATGGGGCCGGCCCGATCCGTCGAACGGGGAACCGGTCCCCGCGGTCGTCACCATGGGAAGGCACGCCTTGAATGCCATACACGCCCCCGGCCATTCGCACCACCATATCTGCCTTCATGAGCCGCGCGAGGGATGGCTCTTTACCGGCGACCTTTTCTGCGGCAGGATATTCAAATATCTTCGCCTCGACGAGAATTACTCCCTCATTTTATCAACACTCAAAATTCTGTCGGAACTTGAATGCAAGACCATATTCTGCAGCCTCAAGGGCGTCGTCGAGGGAGGCGGTGACGCGCTGCGGAGCAAGATCAGGTTCATGGAAGACCTGCGAGGGCGCGTGCTCGATCTCCATGAAAGAGGGGCGTCCCCCCGGGCGATAACGCGGCGTCTGCTCGGCGGCGAGGGCTTCATGACGACGGTAACCGGGGGGCACTACTCAAAGCTGAATACGGTGCTGAGCATCATACATAATACCGAGCCGGAGGCCTTGGCGTGATCATGGTCTGAATGGCGTGACCGGGATGGTGTGTTATCCTGATGAGTTTAATGATGTGTGAAGTCGAGGTCTTGGCACCTCGCCTTCACGCGAAGATTGCAGAAACTATTTTTTTTTCTCCTTCTGCTTCACCATCTCCTCCTCGCGCAGAACCTTACGGAGGATTTTTCCCACCATCGTCTTGGGCAGCTCCTTCCGGAACGATATCCACGCGAGGGATCGCCTTGCTGGGGTGCTTGTCTATCAGTTCGGAGAAATGGTGCCAGCCCTTTTCCAGGTCGAGTTTCATGCCGCGCGCGTTTGTTACGCAATTCAGAAAGGTAAAGGTATCGACCCCGTCATGAATTTATTTGCCGCATTTGCCAATGCACTCGTCTTTAGCTTCCTTGCATGCCGCTTCTTCAGCCACTTTTTTCGATTCGGCTGTAGCTTTATCCCCTCCGTCTTTTATCATTTTATCAAGAGCTTTTTTCGCTGCATCCATGCAGGATGAATACGTCGTTTCACAGGCCTTTACGCATGCTTCTTTTTTAAGATCAGAGTCCAATACCCCGAAACCGGAGGTGTAAATCATTACTGTTAGTGCAGTAATAGAGGTTAGAACGATCAGCAGTTTTTTCATGCCATACTCCTTTGTTGGATTTTGAATTTTTATCGCAAAAGGAAATATCTAAAAATATAGAATTTACCTCTTGAGTGCTTGATACTATATCAGCCCACCTCCTCGGCTTTATAAATTGAAGCAGTATGGAAAAATATTCTATCAGTTTTCTGAAAAACTCAATCCGTGGAGTTTTTCAGGTGCGGTTTTGCGAAACGGATTTTTAAACCGTGCTTTTTCTCGGCATTGTTCATCGGAAAACGGCGATACTGCCATGATGATATAATTTATTGAAGCAGTTATCGTGAATGAATGATACATAAAGAATTGGAGCGATTAATATTACAACTAAAAATTATACTTGATACGAAAATTAGCAATAATCGAATTCACTGATCATATGATTTGTTGCAAAACTCAATAATCAATGGTTTTTGCCGGCGCTGTCCCAAAAGTCAGTAAGGATGCGGCATCCCCCTCCCTCGATGGGAGGGGACAGGGGAGGGTGATTCTAACACCCAATGCACTCGGCAGTTAGTCACCCCCACCACTGACCTCACCTGCCGTACAGGACGTACCAATGGCAGACGTATCCGGGACAATCCATGTCCCGCGTCTGCAGGCGCACATCCTGTGTGCTCCCTCGAAAGCCACAGATGGCCGAGAGCGGCCATCAAGGGGGAGGGATAATTGATGAATAAACGAAATTTTGGAGAAAGCCCCGGTAAAAATGAGTAATTATGAGTAGCTATGCAACAAGTCTATTAGAGAAATTCTATGCAAATTACGGATTTCAGTGTTCAACGAGGGTTGTAGTTGACAAATGCCGATTTTTACGCATCATGCACATGCATATTTTATATTGCGACCTTCATTGTAATAATGATATACAGGGACAGGACAGAAGCGGGGCGGCATCTCGCGGCCCGGCTGGCCGGATATAAAGCAAGCCGGTGCCTGGTTCTCGGTCTTCCCAACGGCGGTATCCCGGTCGGAATAGAAATCGCCCGGGAACTGGAATCCGAGTTCGACCTCCTCTTTGTGAGCAAAATCACGCCACGGTTCAACTCTGAAATTGGTTACGGAGCGGTTTCGGAATCCGGCGCCGTGACCCTGAATCAGGACCTCATCATGCGGCTGGGAATACGGCGGGACGAGGTCGATGAGGATGTCAGAAACACGAAGCGGAAGATCGAGTTCCGCATCAGGAATTTCCGGCTCGTCGGAGGCAGGCGCGAGATCAAAGGGAAGACGGTCATTCTTACGGACGACGGAATCGCCAGCGGGTACACCATGATCAGCGCCGTCGAAACCGTACGGGAGCGGGGCGCGCGCGAGGTTGTCGTCGCGGTGCCGACGGCGCCGCTCAGCTCCTATAACGCCATCTCATCCCTGGTCACGGAAATCGTGTGCCCCGATGTTCGGGACGTACTCAGGTTCGCCGTTGCGGACGCCTACGAGAACTGGTATGATATCGACCTCAACGGCGCGATCGAATTC
>Ga0154692_101_pt3 | contig 14935 bp, 13 predicted proteins | sample Rifle2008BG13ft_FD_116121 | JGI IMG/M metagenome (GOLD analysis project Ga0154692, IMG submission 116121) | Spirochaetes bacterium RBG_13_51_14
GCATTTAGTTTTTTCGTCGAATCCCATGATGGCCATATTGGTGATGATCCGGTAGGGACCGGTCCACTTGGGAAGACCCGCCTCGTACCGTGAATTGCCGCCGGTGAGATAACCGGGCGACGTGATGAAATCGACCTTCTCCGTGAATCGCTTGGAATCCTGCACCGTCATCATCATGGTCCTCCAGCAGAGAGAGGCCAGGTCGTTCGCGCCGCCCGATCCCGGGAAGCGCACCTTCGGCTTCGCGTGGTTGTCGCCGATCATGGTCGAGTTTATGTTTCCGTACCGGTCGATCTGGGCCCCGCCCAGGAAGGTGTAATCCACCATGCCGCGCTGGCAGGTCTCCATGACGTCCGGCATCGAGCTGGCCAGGATCGCCTTATGAAAGGTCCTCGAATCACCCACGGATATCGGCATCGCGGGCAGGATCGGAGCGACGCCGCCGGCCTCGAACATGATGGTGAGGTTGGGCGAATGGGTCTTCTGGGCCAGCATGGTGGCGGCGCAGGGAGCCCCGGTGCCCACCACGACGGTGGCGCCGTCCTCGAGATTCCGCGCGGCGACGCATATCATCAATTCCATCGGATTGTAATCTGCCATTCCGGTCCTCCTTATTTCCTGTCCGTCAGGTTTTCGATGGCGCGCAGCTTGATCATCTTCTCGATTCCGCCGTTCTTCTCAAGGTATTCGAAGAAATTCTTCGAATCCAGAATCTGACGCTTGAAGAATTTCCTGAACTCGTCGGGATCCTTCTCAACGGTAAGCCACTCCCTCAGGTGGTCCTCGTCGGAAAAATATTCGTACGGCATGTTGCCCGGATAGCTCCCGAACGGGACCTCGACGACCGCGTCGACGCACCAGAAGGGTATGAACGTCGCCTCGGGGTTCTGCCGTATTTTATCATTCGGTATGATCCGCTCGGTCGTGAGTACGACCCGCTTCGACGCCCTGGCCAGGTCCTGGTCCGACACGGATGCGCCGTACACGTGCGCGTTGCCGTAGACGTCGCACTCGTGCACGTGGATCGCGGCGAAATCGGGATAGAGCGCCGGATGCGCAACGTATTTCTGGCCGGTGAAGGGGCAGATGATCTCCCTGGCAGCGCTGTACTTGAAGGTGTCGGTGCCCATAATGTTCCGGGCCGGAAGGAAGGAGAGGCCCATGGCCGCCGCCTTGATCCGCCATGACATGGACGCGTTGGTCCACTCGGTGAGCTGTATCTTCCCGCTCTCAACCGCGCGCCGGGCGTTGGGCGACAAGCCCCGTGCCTCCAGTCCTATGATATAGGCGATATCAAGCCGGTCCACGCATTCGCCGCCAACCAGGAGCTGGAAGTCGTGGGTCGAGGTGTGTCCCGCAAAACCCAGGTTCTTTTTCCCCTGGCGTATGATCTCGTGTATGATCGCGGTGGGAATCCTGTTCGCGCCGAACCCGCCGATGGCGATGTAGTCGCCATCGTTGACCATGGTTTTCACAACCTCCCCGATCGTGGAAACCTTGTTGACCATGGCGCGCGATTTGTGTCTGAAAAACTCCCGCGCCGCATCGGCATCAGGATCGGAGAAGAGCCGGTTCAGGCCCTGTTTCAGTTCAACTGCGTCGCTCATAAATTCTCTCCTTGCATCTTTGGGAATGACCGATATCGAATCGTTCCGACCAGATCGTCCCCTGTTTTTATTTTTTATACAGATCCGCGACCTCTTCCCTCTCGTACATCTCGTCGATGAGTGCTTTGTACTTCTGTTGAACCATCCTCCGCTTCACCTTGAGCGAGGGGGTGAGCTCGCCCCCATCCTGCGAAAAATCGGACTTGACGATCCTGAACCGCTTGATGCCCTCATACCTGGCAAGGTGCGTGTTCCGTTCATCCACGTGTTTCTGCACGATCGCGATAAACTTCTCACTGCCCAGCAGTTCCGCCGGATTGCTGAAGGGTATGTTCCCCTCCTTCGCCAGCCGCGCGGCCTCCTCGAGGTTGATGTTGCACAGTCCGGTGAGATGCTTCTTTTGCTCGCCGATGACGATGAACTGGGTGAAGAGCGGGTCGGACTTGAACAGGTTCTCTATCTTCTGCGGCGCCACGTTTTTGCCGCCCGAGGTGATGATGATGTCCTTTTTCCGGTCGGTGATGAGGATGTTCCCCTCATCGTCGAACATCCCGATGTCACCGGACATGAGGTACCCGTCGGGCGTGAAGGCCTCTCGGGTCTCGTCCGGGAGCTTCCAGTATCCCGATATGACGTTGCCGCCCTTAATTAAGATCTCGCCGTCATCGGCTATCTTGATATCCTGGCCGGGGATCGGCTTTCCGGTGGTGCCGATCCGGTAATCGGCCAGGGACTGCATGGTTGCGGGGGCCGTCGTCTCGGTCATGCCGTATCCCTGAATGACCGTGATGCCGGCGGCGTTGAAGAAACGGATGATCTCCTCTGCCGTGGGCGCTCCGGACGCCGTCATCCAGGTCACCCGCCCGCCCAGCCTGTCCTGGAGTTTTTTGAAAATCATGGTGTATGCAATCTTGTATTTAAATTTCAGCCAGGCCGGTACGCTCCGGTGTTTTTCGCGGAGCTCGCTGATGCGGCAACCGACCTTCTGGCCCCAGTAGAACACCTTCTGCTTGAAGGAGGACTGCTCCCTGACCTGCGCCATTATCTTCTGGTATACCTTCTCGCACACGCGCGGAACGGCCAGGATCATGGTGGGACGCTTCTGCGCGAAATCCTCCAGCAGGGTGTCGATGCTCTCCGCGTACGACGCGGTTATGCCGCAGTACATGCCATAGTAATGTCCGGCGATCCGCTCGAACACGTGGGAGAGCGGCAGGAAGGGCACGGTGCAGTCCCTGTCGGACGCGAAATGCGGCCGGATCGCGTCGAGCGACTGAACAACCCAGAAAATATTGCCGTGGGAAATCATGGCGCCTTTCGGCAGTCCCGTGGTACCGGAGGTGTAGACGATGGTGGCGAGATCGTCCTGGGTAACGTCCCTCGAAAGCATCTCGAAGAGCGTAGGGTCCTCTGCGTGCTTTTTCCCGCCCCGTGCCATAAGCCCGCCGAAGCTCATTACCCGGGCATGCCCGGACGCGTCCTTTTTTTCCATAACGACGATCTTCTCGAGCATGTGACACCGGTCGATGATCTCGATCACCTTGACGAGCTGGGTCTCGTTTTCAACGACGATGACCTTCGATTCAGAATTGTTGATAATATACTCAATTTCTTCTGCAACAAGCGTCGGGTAAATGGGGATGACAACAGCGCCGATTCCCAGCACGCCCATGTCGGTGTAAAGCCATTCAAGCCGGTTCTCCGAAAGGAGGGAAACCATCTGGCCCTTCCTGACCCCCAGGGACCAGAGACCCAGCCCGGCAGCGCGGGCCCGGGCATAATACTGGGCCCAGGTGGCGCCGTGCCATACGCCGTTAAGCTTTTTCTCTACAGCCAGCCGTTCTCCGTATTTATTTACACGATTGCGGAAAACATCATTGATGGTTTTTTCTCCTGTTTCCATGCTGCGTCTACCTCATTGTGTATCGTCAACAGGGCTATCCCCCGTTCATTGACCTCATAATAGCATTTGTCGGTCATATCAATTTCACCTGATGTATAACAACCTCACCCGCTCTCTGCGCACCCTCTCCCATTAAACTCGGAAAAAAGGAGAGGGTTTCCGCAGAATGACGCTTTTCCATCCTCCCCCTCTCCCTTGGGGAGAGGCCGGCTTCCGCCCTCCTGGCTCCGCCGGCATTGGGACATCCTGTCCGGCAGGTGCCGGGGGGTGAGGTTACTTCTTCTTCAATCCCATGATCATCCGCGCCTCATCCGGTGTCGCTACCGACCTGCCCAGGCACTCTGCTATTCGCACCGCGACCTCAACGAGCTCCCAGCTTCCCTTGGCAAACTCTCCGTTCGGCATCCTGATGTTGTCCTCAAGGCCGACCCTCATATGACCGCCCAGAAGGCATGACTGCATGATGCACGGGAATTCTTCGGTGCCGACGCCGCAGGTGGTGAAGTTCGCCTTCGGTGGCAGCGCGTTCATCATGGCGATGAACGATTCCGCCCTGAAGGCCTGGCCGCCGGCCACACCCCAGACGAAGTTGAAATTCATCGGATAGGTGAAAAACCCCTGCTTAGCGACGAGCATGATGTTGTCGAGGCCGCCCATGTCGTAACACTCTATCTCGGGCTTCACGCCGTTCTCTTCCATGGCCTTGCCGAAATCCTGCAGCATGGTGAAGGTATTCTCGAACACGTAGTCGATGAATATCTTGCCGGTCTTCCGGTCTATTATGCTGAAGTTCATGGTGTTGGTGTTGAGGGACGCCATCTCGGGCCTGACCGCGACAATCTGGCTGATGCGCTGTTCGGCGGTCTTTCCCATGCCGACGGCTGAACTCAGGTTCACGATCAGGCCCGGACATTTCTCCTTGATCGCGTCGTGGGTGGCGCGGATCCGGTCGTGCTCGTGGGTGGCCATTCCGTTGTCCGCACGGGCATGTACGTGCACCATGGCGGCGCCCGCCTTCCAGCACTTGTTGGCCTCTTCGGCGAACTCCGCCGGAGTGTACGGCACAGCCGGGTTCTGGTTCTTCATGGTGGCCGCGCCGGTCAACGCCGCTGTGATGATTACTGGTGTAGACATATCTGGTTTTCCTCCCCTGCGTTTTTCTTGCATTTCGGGTTCATCTCCCGGAGTCCATGCTTTTCTGCCGGCTTCCGGCCGCTCCGTTGTCATCCGGACCTTCTCCGGTGCAGGCTTGAAGTGGTCTATATCAAGAATGGTATTTGTCGTTTTGGCGGCGAATGTCGCTTCAACCCTCATGCCGATCTTCACGTTTTCCGGCGCGACCTCCTCCAGAATATGCATGAAGGGGGTATCCGCTCCGTCCAGCTTTATCAGCGCCAGCACGAAAGGCGCCGTGCGGGGCAGATGCCTGTCGTCGTACCGCACCACCGTGAAATTGACCACGGTTCCACTGTTTCCTAGGGTTACCCAGTTGTTGCGGATGTCCGTAAAATCCTTGTCGCAGACCTGTCGCGGCGGAACGTACACCGTGCCGCACGCGGGACATCTCACGCCCATGATCTTCTTCTGGTCGCGGATGGTGGTTATAAACGTGCTGCCTACCCTGCCGGCGAAGTAGGCATAGGGGAGAGCGAGCTTCCCTTCAACAATGAAGCTCTCGCTCTGCTCCGCTTTTTTGCTCATCATTCCCCTCCTCATTCATCGATTTCGAAATGTTGTATGTCAAAGATGCTTCCCACGCGCTTCTCGTTCCAGACCGGACGGACCCGCGTGCCGGGCGTATCGTCCCGGCCGTTCTTGATCAAGTCGATCTGGTCGCGACGGATGAGATGCGCGAAGGTGTCGTTTCCCGTGCAGCCGTCCAGCAGGATATTCACCATGCCGTATGGCGTTTCGCGGGTTTCGCCGGTGAGCGGATCCGGGCTCGCGTAATACACGTATTCCATGTATCGTACCTGTCCTTTCGGGCCCACCTCGACGAAATCGGTGACCCGCACGCGGCAGTCGGCGCATATTTCACGGGCCGGGAGCTGCATCCGTCCGCACTTCGGGCACTTGTTCGCCAGGATCTTCTTCGCCTTGAGGCCATTCAGAAACTTGCCCATGATTGGGCCGGTAGAGAACTTCTGGCCCACCGATATGGTTTTCTTGAGGACCAGAAGCTCCTGCTCCGGTTCGCCGCCGCCCATGGGGTCGACATACTTCTCGAAGATCTCGCCCCACTTCATGGCGATGGCAATATCGCCGCGCACCGAACCCCTTCCCGCCGCCAGGAGCGTCTGCGCGTCTGTTTTACCGAGCGTAAGGTCAACCCAGTCCTTGTCCGCGACCTCGAGCGTTACCGTGGGATTATCCACCCTGTCGTTGACCACCGTGCAGCTCTGGTTCTTTATGATAACCGACCATACGCCGCCGGCATCGCCGCTGACCTCTATGGTGATGATGAAATCGAGGTCCCGGGCGGCGTCCTTCTTGAAGCGCGATTCCACCGTGCCGAACATGTCGACCAGGTAATCGCGGGTCGACATCTCCTTCCTGGGCGGAACATATTTGCGAAACATCCTTCCGGTCCTTCCGAACGCGCCCATATCGCCCTCGACCTTGACCTTGCCGCCCATGAAGGCGTTCGTCGCGTCCACCGTGCCGGTATTCACGCCGACGAAGGTCTCGCCGTCAGTGACCATGGTCGCCACGCAACCGGACAGGTTGTCGATCTTCTCGACGGCCGCAAGAGTGCCGTGAAAAACGCTCACCTTCCATTTCCCTTCCTCCCTGATGTCGTAGCCGAATGAAGCCGTGACGTCCGTGGCGCCCTCGGGACGGAAGCGGTCCTTCATGGAGTTAAATATATCTTCAACGTTGATTCCCCAGTATTCCGCCATTGTCCGCCTCCTGCCAGTTAAGTTCCTTTTCGAGCATCATGAGGACCGTCCACATCGTGCCGCCGAATCCTGACGCGAGCGCGTGCTTCACGGGCTTCGGAATCTGGTGCTTGCCCGCGTCGCCCCGTATCTGCAGGGCGGCTTCGGCGACGCGGATAAGCGCGGTCGCGCCGATCGGGTTGGATCCGATAACGCCGCCGGACGGATTGATCGGCATTTTCCCGTCGATCATGATTTCCTTTTCTTCAACGAGCATGATATGCTCGTCGCCCCTGAGCTGGAAGAAGTCCCGGAGCCAGTCAACCGCCCACCAGCTCGCCGGATCGTACATCTCAAAGACATCAAAGTACTCGAGCGGTTTGTCGATGTTATTTCGCTTGTAGAGCTGATCCGCGGCGAAACGGTGCGACTGCAGCACCGGATAATCCTTATGGTATCCGAAAATCTGGAACACTTCTTCCTTATGGACTGTTATATGATCGCGGATCCACACGGGGTGCCGGGACAGCTCTTTCGTCTTTTTCTCGCAGGCGAATATCACTGCGCACGCCCCGTCGGACTGGGAGCACATTTCAATGAGCTTCAGGTCCCCGACAAGCTTCGGCGACGATTTGATCAGATCGTCAAGCTGCTCGAACTCGAGGCCGAAGGAACGGTGCGCGTACTGGTTCAGGCCGGCGTGCTTGTCCATGATGATGCGGTACATCATCGAGGCGCGCTTCGCCCGCTCCTCGCCGAACTCGCTGATGAGCTCATACGCCTTGGACCCGGTGAGCGCGCCTGTCTGGAGGTTCCTGAACCAGAGGGGATCGGCCATATTGGTGATGCCGCCCGTGGTGTGTCCCTCCTGGAGCTTCTCGAAGCCGACGGCCATGACGATATCATACAGGCCCGAGGCCACGAGATTGTCCGATGCGCAGGCGATGGTCATGCCCACCGTACCGCCCGTGGTGATCCTGATGCACTCTTTCCCGTACGCGCCGGTCCCCAGCGTGTGCCAGAGATCCGGCTGGTGAACCATCTCGAAGAGCTCCATATTGCCGTGAACTATGCAATCGATGTCTTTCATCGTGAGATTGGCGTCCGTGAGGGCCGCGCTGACGGCTTCGTGTATCATTTCGGGCTGATTGACGTCCTCACGGTGACTGGAGTGCTTCGTCTGCCCTATTCCTATAATTCCCACATTCCTGTTTTTCTTTCTGTGCGCCATGGTACGCCTCCCCTATATCTCCATAATCACGACCGCCTGATGCTGTCCGGCCGCGCCGTAGGTCCCGTGAGCGAGCGCGCGTTTCGCCCCTTTCACCTGGCGCTTGCCCGCCTCGCCCCGAAGCTGCAGGAAGCATTCTATCGCCCGGGCCGCCCCGCCGAGAAGAAGCGGGTTGCCGTTGAGCTGACCGCCCGACAGGTTTACGTTGTACGAGTCCGGACCGCCTTCATCGATCCACGCTCCTCCTTTGCTTTCATCGGCGATGCCGATTCCCTCAGCCCACAGGGGGAGCTGGTACGCTGCGTGGTCGCAGAGCTCGAAGAGCTGGATATCCTTCCGGGGATCCCTGATCCCCGCCCTGGCGAACGTGCGCTGGGCCGCATTCTTTAATGAAAAATTCGACGCGAGGTCCTTGTCGCCGATGAAATAGCTGTCCATGCAGCTGCCGTACCCGGTGATCCACACCGGGTTTGCAGTGAATTCTTTGACACGTTCCTCACAGCAGAGCAGCATACCGTACGCCCAGTCGGTCACCGGATAGTAATGAAGCTGGCGGATGGGATCCGCCAGCATGGGAGAATTCATAACTTCTTTTTCGTCGACAAGCCTGTTTTCCCGTGCGAACGGGTCCCTACTCGCGTTTTTCCGCGACCTGACAACGATTGTAGCGAGATGCTCGTCGGTGACTTTGGATTTTTCCATATAGGCGCGCGCCTGCAATGCATCCACGTTCTGGAAGTCCATACCCAGCGGCCGGCAGTAGAAGGGATCAAAGGCCAGGTTCGTGCACATCCGGCGGCTCTCCGTCTGTGATTCCTTGCAATGGCCCATGAAGAGAATCACGTCATCATGGCCGCTCAGGATGCTCGCCATCGCGTATCCCAGGCCGTTGATGCTCTCCTGCGCCATTTTTTCCTCTCCCCGGAAATGCGCGCCCACGACATCCGTTACGCCGTTATTTGAAATGGTCCGGGCGTCGAACACGTCATCCGAGCAGGTGACGATGTTCCGGATGCCCTTATCCAAGTCAAAGGTAACCTTCGTCTGCTCCATGATTGATTCAAAACATTCGAGCAGCATGTTTTGAAACCGCATCTGCCGGTATGCCGGTACATTCTTAACCTGCGCTACGGCGCAGATCGCAACTCTTTTACCCATCACCAATCCTCCTGCGCGTCAGTTCATAAAGGATCACGATAGCACCTACATTAATGTTGTTCAATGCCGCACGGCTCCTCATCAAACATAACAATTCCAGAAATTGCCGTTCTTTATTGCTCTCAGTATTGCATCCTTCTCACGATCGGCATCAAGCTCAATCCATGCCCTGCCGATTCCACCCAGGGTGTGCGAATCGTCCGACGCCAGTTTGGGATACGCGACATCCAGATTTTCAAAAATCGTATCCCGGAAACCCTTCGTCGTTACTTCAACCGCGTCAAGGGGATACATTTGTTCCAGCTCCGCCAGCCGCTCCAGCACCGTATCGGGAGTGAGATCGTATTCACCGATATGGTTGAAAATATGAAGAAGCTCGCGGACACCCTCTATCTTCCCAACATGCAGGTATCCTCTGACAAACACCGTTAGCTCTATGCCGTGAAAGAGGATCATGCCCGTTGTAACCCGGGAATAGATATCGCGGTAATTTGGCTTCAACAGATAGTCATGATCGGTGAAAGCGATAAAATCGTATCCCTTTGACTCGTAAGTATCGGCAACCTGCTGGGGCGTCAGCTTGCCATCCGAGCAGGTTGTGTGCGTGTGGAGACATCCTTTCAATAGCATATATGCCAACCGGCCGCGCGCTCGTATGAACAGGGACGTACAACGGCGTGTATGAATGCGCTGATTTTTGATTGAACAATCAACCAAATTTTAGCGATGTATAACCTCACCCCGCTCCATTCAAATAAAATAACAAGCAACAAAACGTATATAACAGATCCGCCGTTTATATAAATTTGAGTTCAGGTTTATTAATTGGACAACCGACCAACTATTAATGAATATGTCGTCTAGACACGATATTGTCAATAAAAAAATGTAAAAAAAAGTCTGCAAAAAATCGATGCCCGGTATGAGGCGCCGCCCCGCTTCTATTTCTTTGACAGGTGCTAATCCTTCTCGGCAAGAGCCTTTTTCAAGTCAGCCCCCATCTGGTCGAGAATATATTCCTTGAAACGATTCAGGGTCATCGAATCGCTCATCTCGTAGGAGCGCTCCGGATATTCATTCTTTATGGTCAGTATGGCGGCGCCGTTTGCGGTGGAGACCAGCCGGCCCTGGATCTGGAATGTGAAAAACTTCTTACGTTTCGCTTTTTTTATTTTTTCGGTTTCCTTGGTAACGGGATTTTTTTCATATTCATGGTATTCGACCCATTTGACTTCTTCGTTGTATTGCGTTATGGTGCCGAAAAACAGCGCCTGCGCCCCCGTCAGCCGTCCGATCTCCTCGGAGTTCGATACAACGCCGGACAGGGAACGCTCGGCCTCCTTCATGATCGATGCGAGCTTTGTCCGCTCCACGACATTCCTTCCGGCGTCGACAAAGTACCCTATGAATGCCTCCTCGCACTCGGTCGCGATGATCTTCGGGACGTCCGGCGCGCAGTCAAAATTCATGATGGCGATCGTATTCACCTTTGCCAGTTCTGCCCTGTTCAACGAAATTTTCGATGTGGAACAGGAAATGAAATATGCGGATAGAACGGCGGCGCCGAGCAGAATGATGCAATGAAACATTTTTCTTTTCATAAAGAGCAAACCCCTGGTGGTGATCTCAGGAACGAAACATGGGGCTGTCTCAAAAGCCCCCTCTATCCCCCAGAGGGGGACTTGTTCGCCCTCATTTGGCTTGAAAAGCCCCCCTTTGGGAGGTTGGGGGGAACCTTTGGGACAGCCCCATGTTTGTACCAATAGCTGTCAGGTAATTGTATGCAGGAGGAATATGGTGTCAATCACAATTAGCGGTACGGAATATCCGATAGGTTCCAGACGCCCGGCATTCGGGTTTGCCGCCGGTGTAATGGAAATGCTTTTCGCTTTGCACCCGGCTTTCTGATGCAGGATAACACGCGCGGCCGGATGTTTACATGCTGCCGAGCCGCGCGCAAATACCGTCGGCCACATAGTTCGACAGGGTCATGATGGTAATCTGCGGGTTTACTCCAAGCGACGAAGGTATGACGCTCCCGTCGGCAACATAGAGGTTTTTCACCTCAAAGGATTCGCCGTACCGGTCCACCACCCCCTGCTTCGGATCGGCCGCCATGCGGCACGTGCCGAGCGGGTGAAAGGCCATGGTTTCGATCTGGTTCGGCCTGACCCGCAGCTTCATGAGCCTGACAGCGTCCTCCGGTGTGTAGAGTACCGGCATCTTTGAAATTGAGGTGTATACGCGCTTGGCTCCGGCGGCGAAAAATATCTTCGCAAGATAGGCGATTCCCCGCTTCAGCTTATCAGAATCAGTCTTCCTGATAAAATAGGTCGCCATGACGCCACCGCCTCTTTTCGGGCTCCGGCCCTTCAGTACCCTCCCCTCGGTTTCGTCATGGACCATGACGCCGAATACGGCCAGGTTATTGTACTTTAATGCCATTCCCTTGTGCTCGCGACCAACGCCGGGCAGGGCAGCCAGGAGGAGCGAGGGATGAACCATGATGCCTTCCATCATGATACCCTCGTTCTCGAAATCGTCGATATAGGCGCCCTGGGACACACCCTTCCATCCCTCCACGGTCTCGTCCATAAGGGCCACGACCCTTCCGGCGGGATGAATCTGCAGATGCCGGCCGAGATGCCTGTTTTTCAGCCCGCTCCATTTCAGAAACGACGGCGTTATCATGGCGCCGCAGGAGGTCACAACGATTTTAGACGTGACGGTCATTCTAAAGGAGTTCCTATTCGTTTTTGGGTCCACCGCGGCAGCTTCCACGCCCCGCACAGCGCCGTTTTTTATGACGATCCGTTCGGCCCGGCAGTTGGCATAGATGCGGGCGCCGTATGAATCGGCCAACGGTATGTAGGTCACGTTCACGCTCTGCTTGGCGTTCTCCTGACACCCGAACTGGCAGGGGCCGCACCCCTTGCAATCCTTCACGTTGTGCTTCAGAGGCCTGCAGGTCAATCCCAGCTTATCGCACCCCCGCTTCACGATGTTCGCATTGTTGCCCAGTACGTCCCAGGGAAGTTCGGTCACGTTGACGATCTTCTCGACCCTCTCAAAGTAAGGATCGAGCGTCTTTTCGGTCATATTTTCAAGACCCAGCTCTTCCCGCCACTTCTTCAGTACGCCACCGGGCGTACGAAAACAGGTGGCGGAGTTCACGGTGCTGGTGCCGCCGATGCATTTGCCCAGGGTGAGCGATATGAAAGGATTTCCCAGCGTACCGGTGCTTCCCCCGCTCCGGTACATGTCAATCAGTCCCCTGAACGGCCGGCCGTCCCACTCATTGACCGTGAAGTGTCCCCCTTCTTCAAGAAGCACCGCATCGAAGCCCCTTTCCGCAACCTCCTTTGCTATCACCCCGCCGCCGGGTCCGCTCCCGATCACGCAGACATCGCAGGTTTCCTGAATATCCCCGGTGTAATCCCTGTATGTTTTTATCATTGCGTTCTCCTTAACAAGTTCATTTCAGGTGGCAGCCGTGCTTGTATCCCACCAGGCGCTCCGTCTCATCGGAGCCGTAAAACGCGAGCATGGTGATCAATTTCATCATCAGCATGATTAACCGCCGGTAAAAGAAGGGGCTCGCCTCCATGGATGAGAGGAATTGCGCACCCTTTTCCTCGCTCAGGCTCGTGAATATCTTCCCCTGGTGGATAAGGGCACTGAATTGTATGTAATTCAGCATCAGGGGAAACAGTCCCCGTATGGACGGATCATAGCTCATGAGCATTTCTTCAGCCCGGGGCAGGAGGTCATAATCAGCCGCACCCGGGGCGTATGCCCCACCCCGGGGAATGACGGTATTCATCACCGATCTGAGGATGTTCCCATATCTTCCTTTGAGGATCTTCAAATCTGACATATCCTTCTCCTGGAAATAAATCGAACTCAGATGTGAGTTTCGGCAAATATACACGATAACAAATCATGTTGTCGTCTGGAATGATAAATCCGGAAATATTTTTTCCGGATTTAATAAGCCGGCTCCGAACGACTTCGGTACCGGCGCCGCCTATCTGCCCCCGCCCTTCCTGAAATTCTGCGGCGTCATTCCGGTGAAGCGCGAGAAGGCTTCATAAAAAGCCGATTTGGAATTGAATCCCACCTCCAGGGAAACGGCCAGTACGGTCTTGCCCGGATGGTTCAGAAGCATGTCCCTGGCGTCCCGGATCCGGTGCTGGTTCACGAAGGTGTTGAAGTTCGTGTTCAGCCGCTCGTTTAGGAGCTGCGAGAGCTGGTGCGGCGTTATGGACAACTCGTCCGCCAGATCGCGCAGGGTGAGCTGATCGTCGGTATAGATCCGCTCGTGCTCCATCAGGTGTCCCAGCTTTTTAATTAAAGCCGTGACGTTCACGCCTTCCAGGAGGGAACGCGCGTAATACTTTTTCTCCGCCTCAACCATGAGGAACTGGAGCACCTTCGGGTAGCGCCGGCTCATGAAGTAGGCGCCGATGACCAGGATGCCCGCGACATTGGTGCCCCACCGGAACATGACGCTCGAGCCCAGAAGATAGCCGAGGATGACCAGCGTGGTGAGGGTCGTGGTGACGACAATGGTGAGCATCAGCAGGTATGGTATCGCAGGACTGTCCCCGTCATGTCGCGTGACGAACAGCTTCCTGAGCAGATACCCCAGATAGAGAAACATCTGAAGCCCGGCTCCCAGCACAACGAGTTTTGCCGCCTTGGCCGGCGCTCCATTGGCTCCGGCGAAAAGATCCATCAGGAGGGCGAACTGGTCCGTTTCAGGGAGCGTCAGGTACCAGGCGTCGGCCGCCAGACCGATTGCAACCGGCGCGAATAAAATCAGAAAGCGGCGGGACATGGTCTCCACCGGTAGTATCACCAGGTAGTAGGAACAGTACGCCAGGGGAGCCATGCAGTACAGGACGGTCCCGTGGAAAAAGAGAAGGCCCGGATGCGCCAGGAAGATGTTGTTGACGATGATTCCGACCTGGAATACGAGCGCGCTCAGGCATACGAGGAGCCCGGCCAGCACATAATTCTCAAAATAGCGGACCCGGCCGCAGATCTGGCCGATGGCGAACAGAAGCGCGAGCCCGGCGGTGAAAAACATGAATGCCGCAGAGAGAAATGATATATCCAGCACATCGGTCACGTTCCGGCTCCACGAATCAGCGCATTATCAGCGCGGCGATGAACAGCAGCTCCACCAGCACATGTATCAGAAACGGCGGCCATATGCTGCGCGTTCTCAAGGCCAGCCAGCTCAGGATCGGGGAGCCCGCGAGCATGCCCAGCGCTTCAAGTTCGGGCTTAATAAAATGGAACACCACCTCGAAGATCCACACGACTGCTACGGCGATCTTAGCGGCCGTCTCAGCCGGAACCTTCTCGCGCTCCGTTAAAACATAGACCAACCCCATCAGTAGGAAACTGCGGTGGAGGAACTCCCAGCCGGTCAGCGTGGAACCGGTGAAAATCATGAAACCGGCGAACCGCGCCAGCCCTCCCTGGCCATTAAAGGAATTGGAATAGAAGGCGAAATATCCCTGAAGAAAGTATATCCCCGCAAAGACTGCGATCAGGATGACGACACCGATTATTAATATCCGTCCCATGTTCCGGTCGATACGGGGAACCCCGAGACCCATGCGGGGAAATGGCATCCTCATCAGCATGATAACGAGTACGGGGACCAGTATACGCAGCAGCACCCATAGTAGATAGAAGGAGCCGCCTATGATAAAATATTTCGCATAATAAGATCCCACAAGCTGTACCAGCAGCGCGGTAAAAATGATAATGAAAAAACTGTAACTCGATGGCGTTTTTTGTTTTTGTGAAATCATACGAATCTCCTGCACAGCCTCGGGAAAAGCTTCTCAACCTGCACCCGGGTCTCTTCAAGCGAACCTGAGTTGTCGATAACATATGCCGCCCTCTGCTTCTTATCTTCGATGCTCATCTGCGCCTTAATGGTAAGCTCGGCGGTATTCCGGTCGAGGCGGTCTCGGGCCATGAGCCGCTCGATCTGTATTGGAACCGGGGTGTAAACCAGGATCACATCAGGAAAAAATTTATCCCACCCTGATTCGTACAGGAGCGGCACGTCGATGATAACGGGCATTCCGTCATGGCGTCGATGGTCGGCAACAAGTCGCATGACGATATGGTTAAT